>MDTG01395457.1_pt1 | contig 20173 bp, 26 predicted proteins | sample 811421 | NCBI WGS metagenome assembly MDTG01 (sample SAMN05326645, study PRJNA326480) | marine metagenome | isolation source: seawater | place: Pacific Ocean: South East | collected 2011
TAACATCTACATGTAAAGGAGAAACAGCGATTGGAAGTGGATCTAAATTACCCCTAGTAATATCAACCTCAATCAAACTATGCGCTTTATTAAATATTAAGAGGAATACGGAAAGTAAAATAAAAAAATTCTTCATTTATCCTTTAAGCATTTCAGTTGGATTAAAATTTAGTTGCATATCTTTCCATTTATCATAACCAGTAGGAGGCACCTTAAGGGGCTGACATAGTCTAACAGCTCTCAATGCACTTTCAGCTAACACTTTGTAAAATTTTTGTCCAGGTTTATTCATTCTTTGATGATCTAAGATTTCTGATTTTAAAATTGTTCCATCTTTTTTTAATTGAAGTTTTATCCTAACAAGTAAATCTTTATCATATGGTAATCCAAGTGGAACACTCCAACAACCAAAAATTTGAGCCCTTAATGCATCTTCCTCAGATAAAGTGAGGCCGGAAGCAAAAGAATTTTTAACACTACTTTGAGTTAACTCCTTGTTTTTTTTCTGTTTAACGAACTCTTGTTCTTTAGCTTTATCTATTAATGCCGCTATTTGGTTCGTGTCGATTATTTCTTTTTTTTCAAATTCTGATGATTGCCTAATTTCTGGTTTTATTTCCTCAGGATTTTGTTTTTTTTTAACTATTTGTTTTTTTTCCTTTTTTTCATTTGGTAACGGTATTCTATCTGGTTTTTCTTTTGCTTTAGCAGCGGGAGGAGCTTGCTCTGAAACTACTCTCTCTTCTTTTTTTTTAGTATCTTCTATAATTTTTCTGGCTTTAGGTGCAAAAGGTATGTTGGTTTTATCAGAAATTTGTATCAATTCGACTGAAACAATTGGTGGCAAATCTACAGGCTGTCTAACCATAAATGGTAAGCTTAGAATTGTTAATCCAATCATTATAACGTGAAAAAATATTGAATAAATTAAACTCTTTGTCATTTTTCATCTAGTTCTTATATGGCTCAGAAATTAATGCAACTTTTGAAAAACCAGCTCCAGATAAAGTTCCCATTACTTCAAGAACTCTACCGTAGTTTATAGTTTTGTCTCCTCGTACGTAAATTCTTGTATCAGTTCTATTTTTGGCTATAGCTAAAAGCTTGGGAATCATTTTTTGATAAGTTACTTTATGTTCCTGGATATAAATCTCACCTTTTGAATTAATAGATAAAGTCAATGGCTCTTGGTCGTCAGGTAACGAGTCTGCAGCTGACTCTGGCAAATCTACTTGAACACCCACTGTTAATAATGGAGCAGTTACCATAAAAATTATTAATAAAACAAGCATAACATCTACAAACGGAGTGACATTTATCTCACTCATGGGTTCGTTTCTAGAGCGATTTAATTTAAATGCCATTTTAGATTATTGATAAAAACCTTTTAGAAAAATTATCTATTTTTGATATATATCTTTTAGAGTCGCTGTTAAATTTATTGTAAGCGACAACTGCAGGAATTGCTGCTAATAAACCAAGTGCGGTGGCAAACAATGCCTCTGCTATCCCTGGGGCAACTATTGCTAAACTAGTATTTCTCGAGATAGCTATTGATTGAAATGAATTCATTATTCCCCAAACTGTTCCAAATAAACCGATAAAAGGAGCGGTAGAACCAATTGTTGCTAAAAAAGTAAAGTTTTTTTCAATATTTTTTAATTGTATATCGGTTGCTACTTCCAAAACTCTTTCGACTCTTGCTGATTGTACCGAGGATGATTGTCTTTTTGTTTTTATTAGTTCTCCCATTGCAGCCTTAAAAATAATTGTTGCGGGATCTTTTGAATTAGCCGGAAGATTATTATTAAAACTTTCTGCTGATTTAGCTTTCCAAAATTTTTTTTCAAAATCTTCTGTCGAAGCATTAATTCTTTTAAATAATTTATATTTATCAAAAATAAGCGCCCATGAAAAAATAGAGCTTGCTATCAATAAGATGATAACAAATTTAACGACAAAATCTGCTCTTAAAAATAATTTCCAAAGTGAAAAATCTGTGCTTCCACCTAAGCCAACAATTTGTGATGCGATTTCTTGTTCCATTAAATTTCTTTACTTTCAGAATGTGTCATGAATTTGGCGTTTTTACTATTTGTTGCAAAATAAATCAATCTTGTGCGGTCAATCTGGTTTCGCTGAAATATCTAGCTATTAAAATGGCATCTGCTTTGTTTACATCTTTTTTTTTTGATAAAGCGTCAGATAACAGTGGGTACATTTCGATGACTTTTGTTCTACTTGAGTCTTTAGAAGAGTTAATTAATTCAAAGTATTTTTTCCACTTTGATGGCCTTACAAAGAAAATGGGGAGTCCCATTGCTGCGCAAATACCTTTAATAGCTCCAAAAGTTTGACCAAAATTAAACATACTAGTAACACCTTGGCCTGGCATAGCATTTACTTGCTCGACGACGATAGAAATCTCCTCATTGTTTTCATTATCAATATTGTCTTTTAATAGTTTCACTAATTGAGCACTGTTAAGCTGTTTTTTATTTTTCTTTCCTTCTGACATCACTGGCATATCAAAAGTATTTAAAACTTTATTGTTCTTTAATACTGCTATTGCTCCTGACAAACCAGGATCAATTCCTATTATTTTCATACAATTTTTTTAAATTAACATTAGTAAATACATTTTGCACATCTTCTAAATCTTCTAAGGAACTCAGAATATTAAATATTTCATTACTTTCCTGATTATTCAAAATTAGATGAGAGTTTGGTCTCCACTCTATTCCGGTGTATTCAAAATTTTCTATTTTTTTTTCCATAGCGCTTTTAACTTTATAAAAATCATCCTTATTACAAATTATTTCATAAATATCACCCTGTAACGAATAATCCTTTGCACCTGACTCTGAAGTTATTTCGAGCATCTCTTCCTCGCTGATCTTTTTTTTATTTACTTTTAAAATACCACAATTGTTAAATAGATGAGCAGTTGAACCTTCTTCTCCTAACCTGCCACCATTTTTTTGAAGAACCGTTCTGATATTTGCTGCTGATCTGTTTTTGTTTTCAGTTAAAGTTTCGATGATAAAAACAGAGTTAAATGGTCCGAATGCTTCATATCTTAAATTTTCATAATTTTTCTCCCCACTTAATTCAGATTTATTGATTGCTCTTAAAATATTGTCTTTTGGCATATTCGCTTGTTTAGCTGCTTGAATAGCAGACCTCAATCTTGGGTTCATTTCCGGATTACTGTCTCCTAATTTTGCAGCCACAGTTATTTCTCTAGACAACTTAGAAAAAGTTTTTGATCTAACTTCATCTGCTCTACCTTTTTTGTGCTTTATTCCTGCCCAATGAGAATGTCCAGCCATTTTAATTTAATTTTTTTCCATCAATTAATTGAAATATATTTTTAGCAAGTCCTGTTTGTAAATCGCATTCAACAACAACACCGGATAAAGTGGCATCGCCTTCTGCTGGAAAATGGTCTGTAGCATCTTTACTTTTTAAAAATTTTTTAATTGAATTATTTTTATCCATACCGATTACAGAATTATAATTACCGCACATACCTATATCAGTTTGATAAGCCGTTCCATTTTCAAGAATTCTAGTATCTGAGGTAGGAACATGGGTATGGGTCCCGATAACACATGTAGTAATACCATCAAGAAAATGACCTAGGGCCATTTTTTCACTTGTTATTTCAGCATGGAAATCAACTATTATAAAATCAACATTTTTTTTTAATTCCATCTTCTCTTTAATTTTTTTAGAATAATCAAATACATTTTCAGTCTTTCTCATGTAAACATTTCCCATCAAATTTATGACACCCACTTTAAATTTTTTATTTTTTGTCAAAAAAATTCCAAACCCGTTTCCCGGCGTTCCTTCAGCAAGGTTCGCTGGCCTTAGAAGTCTTTTTTCTGTTTTGATAAAATCTGTAGTTTCTTTTTTATCCCAAATATGATTTCCCGAAGTGATAACATCCACCCCTAATTTAAAAAAATCTTTAGCAATCTCATTGGTAATACCCCTCCCATCATCAGCTGAATTCTCACCATTGACTATGGTAAAGTCTATTTTATGTGTCTTTACTATTTTTTCTAAGTTATTTTTTACTGCCATTCTGCCAGGTATACCAATTATGTCTCCTAAAATAAGAATTTTCATTAAATAATTCCTTTCTCATTTAAAATATAATTTAATTTAACGTCAAAATTTTCAATTGGAATTTTTTCACATTTTTGAAACGAAAAAGCTATACCAACGGTCACAATATTTTTGTTTGTTGTCAAATATTTATTTAAAAATCTATCGTAGTACCCTTTACCGTAGCCTAATCTAAACTTATTTTTATCATACGCTAATAGTGGTACTAGCATAAGATCTGGCACAACATTTTTGTTCAAAGAGGCAGGTTCTAACATACCGAATTTATTTATCTTTAGAGCTTCATGAGGCTTCCAATAAAAAAATTTCATAGTATTTTTACCTGATATAACTGGCAAATAATTAGTAAGTTTTCTCTTGAATTTAAATTTAAAAATATTTAAAACATTTACCTCAAAAAAAGAGGGATAATAGCTTGCCACATTAATATTTTTTTTGTTAAAATTTTTTGTTATTAAAATGTTGAGTGGTTTGAAAAAGTTAGTTGATATATCAAAATATTTTTTTTTTCTCCTTAAAAAATATTTCCTTCTTAATTTAAATTTTTCTTTCATTACTGAATTTTAGAAATAGATTCAGTGTTAGAAATAATCTTCTCAAGGGACTTGGTTGTTTTATCGAGCATCGTCTCGTATAAATTATTATTGTTTTCTATTGTTTTTTTAAAACTATCTAATTCATCATTTAAAGTATTTATTTCTAAATCTTTACTTTCTTTATATTTAATTGCTAATTTTTTTAATTCTACAAATTTATCAGACAGTTCATCCAGCTTCTTTTTTTGATTAGTAACTCTTTGCTTCAGATCAAAATATTCATCTATTAATTGTATAGTTGTAATTAATAAAAGCTTATTTTCGCCTATATTTCCAAGCTTATCCTTCAGCTCATTGTATTTTTTATCAAGATACTTTGTTAAAGTTTTTAAAGATTCCTCTTGCCCGTCGTCACAAGATAAAAGATAATCTTTATTGTTGAACTTAATATTTACGTTTGCCATTTTTCAATTTCATTAACTAAATTTTCAGTTTCCTGACTCAATTCTTCTATATCCTGATTAAATTTTTGATCAGAAATATTGTATTTATCTACTTCGGCTTGGAGTTTATTCAATTTTTCTTTCAAAAATTTATGTTCCCTCAGTAATTCATTGTTTTTTTTCTCCACTTCAACTTTTTGCCTTAACATTTCGTTCTTTTCTGTTTTTATTTTTTCAGTTTCATATGAAGACTGTGAATAAGTTGTAGAAAGAGTGCTTAGTTTGTTTAATAACTCATTTAAATTTTTTTCTTTTTTTTCAAAATTACTCATATGTTTTTATATCATATTATTGATATACTTAGTTTAAGTCTATATAGGTAATTTAATTGTGAGCGTAAAATTTAATCAACTTTCAAATGCTTTAAGATTTTTGTCGATTGATGCTGTTCAAAAGGCTAATTCCGGACATCCTGGAATGCCTATGGGAATGGCTGACGTCGCGACCGTTCTTTTTAAATACCACCTGAGGTTTAATCCAAAAAATCCTAACTGGATAAATAGAGATAGGTTCGTTTTGTCAGCAGGACATGGCTCAATGCTTTTATATTCATTGCTTCATCTTACAGGTTATGAAAGCGTAGCAATGGAAGATATTAAAAATTTTAGGCAACTGAATTCAATTTGTGCAGGTCACCCTGAATTTAAAAAAGGAAGTGGTATTGAAACTACTACTGGACCTTTGGGTCAAGGCCTGGGTAATGCAGTGGGAATGTCAATTGCAGAGGAGATTTTAAGAAAAAAATTTGGACCATCTTTAATAAACAACAAAACTTATGTTATCGCTAGTGATGGAGATCTAATGGAAGGAATAAGTCACGAAGCTATTAGTTTGGCTGGACATTTAAAACTTAAAAATTTAGTTGTTTTTTTTGATAATAATAAAATATCAATAGATGGGTCAACTTCTTTAAGTGTTTCAGATAATTATAAAAAAAGATTTGAAGGCTATGGATGGAATTTTTTAGAAATTAATGGACATAATGAAAAACAAATTACTAAAGCTATAACTAAAGCTTCAAAATCAAATAAGCCTACATTAATTTCATGTAAAACTGTTATTGGATTTGGGTCACCTAATAAATCTGGAAAGGCTTCTTCCCACGGTTCCCCGTTGGGAGATGAAGAAATAGCATTAGTAAGAAAAAAACTTAAATGGAACTATTTACCATTTGAAATTCCAGAAAATATCTCAAATGCCTGGAGGGAAATTGGAAGAAAAGGAGAGCAATTAGAGGAAAAATGGTCAAAAACATTAGATAAGCAAAGTTCAAAAATAAAATTAGCTTTAGAAGCTTTCACAGAACCTAGTCTAAAAAATCTTGAAAGTTTAATTCTAAAAGAAAAGGCAAAGTATTTTGAGTCAAAACCAAGCATGGCAACAAGACAGTGTTCAGCAACAGCTATAGAAAGTATTTCAAATATTTTGCCACAGTTAATTGGTGGTTCAGCAGATCTTAGTGGTTCCAACAATACTAAAACCAAAAATTCCAAAGTAATTAATTCAAAAAATTTTGATGGTAATTATATTCATTATGGCGTTAGGGAGCATGGAATGGCAGCTGTAATGAATGGACTGGCATTGTACAGCGGAATTATTCCTTACGGTGGAACTTTTCTGATTTTTTCTGATTACTGTAAGCCTTCTATAAGACTTTCGGCTCTAATGGGTTTAAGAGTTGTTTATATTTTTTCACATGACTCTATCGGACTTGGAGAAGATGGCCCAACTCATCAACCAATTGAACAGTTAAATGGTCTAAGAGCAATTCCAAATTTAAATGTTTTTCGTCCTGCAGATATAAATGAAACATTTGAGTGCTGGGAAATAGCTTTAAAAAGTAAAAGCTCACCAAGTGTAATTGCATTATCAAGGCAAAAACTTCCTTATATAAATCCTAAATTTTCTGAAGAGAACAAATGTAAAAATGGAGCATACGTAGTGAATACAATATCTCATGATAATAAAGTTACATTAGTTGCCTCTGGTTCTGAAGTTGAATTGGCTTTGGAAGTGCATGATTTGTTAAAAAATAATAATATTAACTCGAAAGTAGTATCAATGCCTTGCCAAGAACTTTTTGATAAACAATCTGATGATTTTAAAAAAGATATTTTAGATAGAGATACTTTAATTGTTACAATTGAAGCAGGCAACACATCCTCTTGGAAAAAATATTTAGGAAGCAAAGGTTTATCTTTTGGTATTAATAGATTTGGAGAAAGTGCTCCTTATAAAAAAGTCTATGAACATCTAAACTTATCAGCAGACAAAATATTGTCAGCTATACAAGAAAAGCTCAGAAAATAATCACAATTTAAATGGGTAAAATAAAATATTATTCAGAAAAGATAGACACTCAAAATAAAACAATTATTTTAAGATTAGATTTAAATGTGCCCTTAAATAAAAAAAAAATTGAGGATGAAAGTAGAATTTTGCTGGTTTTACCTTTCTTAGAAGAATTAATTAAAAGAAAAGCAAAAATAATTATTATCAGCCATTTGGGAAGACCTAGGGGTGTGAGGAACAGTGAATTGTCTTTAACACCAATTTATAAATTTTTAAAAGATCGACTAAAAACAAATATATATTTTTTTATGGGTGAGATTGATGAAAACACAAAAAGTAAATTTTCATACTTAAAAGAAGGTGAAATTATTTTATTAGAAAACATAAGATTCTTTAAAGAGGAAAAAGAGAATAATGACAATTTTGCAAAAAAACTTGCCTCGCTTGGAGATTTATATATTAATGATGCGTTTTCATGTTGTCATAGAAAACAGGCTTCTATTCATAAAATTACTAAGTATATTAAAGAGTCTTATGCAGGACCGCTTTTGAAAAAAGAAGTAAATGCAATTAGCTCTGTAATTTTAAATAAAAAAGAGCCAGTTACCTGCATTATTGGAGGGTCAAAAATTTCAACTAAAATAAACGTAATTATTAATTTAATTAAGAAAGTTAATAATATTATTATTGTTGGTGCTATGGCGAATAATTTTCTTTCTTTTAAAGGTTTCAATATTGGAAAGTCAATAGTAGAAAAAAATTCAAGAAAAACTGTTGAAGAAATATATATTCAAGCCGAAAAAAATAATTGTAATATTTTAATTCCTGAAGATTGTAACGTATCAACTGATTTAAAAGGTTCTGCAAAAACAAAAAAGCAAAACTCAATTGATAAAAATGAGATGATATTAGATATTGGACCAAAAACAATTAAAAATATTGAAAATATTATTGATCAATCTAAAACAGTGCTTTGGAATGGGCCTGCAGGGTATTTTGAAAATAAGGATTTTTTAAAAGGCACATTAACAATAGCAAAGAAGATTTCTGAAAACACATCTAATAAATCTCTAATATCTGTGCTCGGTGGCGGAGATACTATTTCAGCGATTAACAAAAGTAGGGATAAATTTACTTTTACCCACTTATCAACAGCAGGTGGAGCATTTTTAGAATTTCTTGAAGGAAAAGACTTGCCCGGGCTTAATGTTTTAAAATAAATATCACTTATGACTTTAGAAGAAATTGCAAAAAGAATGTGTGCTAAAGGAAAAGGTATTCTAGCGGCTGATGAAAGCACTGGTACAATTGCAAAAAGATTTAAAAGCATAGATGTAGAAAACACTGAAAAAAATAGATTAATTTTCAGACAAACCCTATTTAGTTCTGGAGCTATGAAAAATTATATTGGTGGAGTAATTCTTTTCGATGAAACAATAAAACAAAAAACTACACTTGGACCAACCATTCCAGAATTAATCTTAAATAATAATTCTATTCCAGGCATTAAGGTTGATAAAGGCGCTAAGCCGCTTGCGGGTTCACTAGATGAAACTGTAACTGAAGGTCTTGATGGTTTAAGAGAAAGACTTAAAGAATATTACCAACTTGGTGCAAGATTTACCAAATGGAGGGCGGTTTACAAGATTGGAAATAATTTTCCATCTTCTCAATCGATAAAATCGAATGCTCATGCCCTGGCAAGATATGCTGCATTAGTACAGGAATCCAATATGGTTCCAATTGTAGAACCAGAGGTTTTAATGGATGGTGCTCATGATATAGATAAATGTTATCAAGTAACAACTAATGTTCTAAATGAATGTTATAATGAATTATCAATACATAAAGTAGATCTAAAAGGAACAGTTTTAAAACCGAACATGATTATACCGGGATCAGACTCAGCCGAAAAATCAAGCGCTGAACAAATAGCAAAAAAAACATTAGACTGTCTAAAAAAAAATGTTCCGAGTGAAGTTCCGGGAATTGCTTTTCTCTCAGGGGGGCAGTCTGAAGTTGAAGCTAGTAAAAATTTAAATGAAATAAATAAAATCAATGATACAAATTTTTTAATTACCTTTTCTTATGGGAGAGGTTTGCAAGCCAGTGCTCTTAAAGAATTTGGAAAAGATCAAGATAATAAAACAAGTATTCAAAAAGCTTTTGACCATAGGGCCAAAATGAATGGTCTTTCCTCAACAGGAAAATGGTCAGAAAATTTAGAGAAAGAAGCTGCAGCTTAAAATTGAGAAAATTCGTATATTTAATCTCTCCTAATAAAATCAAAAAAACTTTTTATAAAGATTTAGAAAGTGTATTAAGCTATAAAAATGTAAAATATTTTCAGTTAAGGCTTAAAAATTATAAACAAAATCATATAATAAAAATTGCCAAAAAAATTAAAAGAATTACAAAAAAATATCGAGTTAGTTTAATAATTAATGATAGTGTTGAATTAACTAAAAAAACAAAAGCTGACGGCTGTCACTTAGGTCAAAAAGATGATTTACTTAAATTTGCAAGAAAAAATTTAAAGAATAAAATTATCGGAGTAACATGCCATAATTCAAAATTTTTAGCTAAGGTTGCTCTGAAAGATAAAGCTAATTATTTAGCTTTTGGATCTTTTAATAAATCTAGGCTCAAGCCAAAAGCTCTTAGAGCTAATTTGGATATCTTAAAATGGGCAAAAAAAAATACAAAAAAACCAATAGTTGCCATAGGTGGAATTAATAATTTAAATTATAAAAAATTAATTAAAAATGGAGCTAAATATATTGCAATATCAAGTTATATTTGGGATAACCCACATTTAAAACCAAAGACCGCAATAAGGAAATTTATATGAAGATTACCGCTATAGAAATTAAACCAGGAATGATTATAGAACACAAAAATGACTATTGGAATGTTCTTAAAACCCAACATGTTAAACCAGGTAAAGGTGGTGCATTTAATCAAGTTGAATTAAAAAGTGTTATCAAAGGAACGAAATTAAATGAAAGATTTAGATCGAGTGAAACGGTAGAAAAAGCAGAAGTAGATGAAAAAAAATTTAACTTTCTATACATTGATGGAGATAATTGTCATTTTATGGACAACCAAACGTTTGAACAAATTGAAATCTCAAAAACTATCGCTGGAGAGAAATATAAACTCTTGAAAGAAAATCTTGAAGTAACGATTTCTTTTATGGATGAAAAACCTATATCATTAGATCTTCCAAATAACATTGAGTGTATAATAGAAAGTACTGATGCTGCTATTAAAAATCAAACGGCTTCATCCTCTTACAAACCAGCATTATTAGATTGTGGGATAAAAATAGATGTTCCACCTTTTATAGAAAGTGGAGAAAAAATAATATTAGATACCCGCACATTAGAATACGTTAAAAGAGTAAATTAATGAGGTTAAATTCTCCTCAAATAAACATTATTATAAAAGCTTGTACAAAAGCTTCGAGATCTTTAATTAGAGACTTCGGAGAAATCGAAAATTTACAAGTATCGTCTAAAGGACCTGGTGATTTTGTTTCTTCAGCAGATAAAAGAACAGAAAAAATTATTATCGATGAACTACTGAAAGCCCATCCTGATTACTGTATTATAACAGAAGAAAGTGGTGTCATTAACAAAAGTAATACTAAAAATAAATGGATAGTTGATCCTATTGATGGAACAATGAATTTTTTAAATGGAATTCCACAGTTCGCAATATCAATCGGTTATGAGGAAAATAATGAAGTTAAATGTGGAGTTATTTTTAATCCAATAATGAATGAACTGTATTGTGCTGAAAAAGGTAATGGAGCTTATCTTAATAATTCAAGAATTAGAGTCTCAAATAAAAAGAAGATAAAAGATGCTTTACTAGTAACTGGAGGACCAAAGCAAGCTAGCAAAATTAAAGAAAGAATTTTTTCTGAATATATTAATGTCTCAAACAATGTTTCAAATGTAAGAAAATATGGAAGTGCCGCTTTAGATATGGCGTATGTAGCTTGCGGTAGATTTGATGGGTATTGGCAAAGAGAAATAAACTATTGGGATATTGCTGCGGGTATTATAATTCTACAAGAAGCTGGTGGTTTTTTTCATTTTTTTGAAAATGAAAGTAGCTCTCCTTTGAAAAGGAATATTATAGCCACAAATTCTAATATTCATGAAGAATTAAAAGAATTAATTACGAAAAAAGATATTGAGTAAAAACAAATATTCATATAAAACTCGCAACATGAAAAAAAAAATACATCCCAACTATCACAAGATAAAAGTCGTAATGACTGATGGAACTGAATTCGAAACTCGTTCGACATGGGGAAAAGAAAATGATGTATTAAAACTTGACATTGATCCAAAATCACACTTTGCTTGGACAGGTGGGGCCCAAAAAATTTTAGATAAAGGGAGAGTCAGTAAATATAACAAAAAGTTTAGCAACTTAAGAAACAAAAAATAAATTATGTCAGATGCACCTTTCATGCCAAAAGCAACAGCTGTTTGGTTAGTTGAAAATACAACACTTACGTTTAAACAAATTGCCGAGTTTTGTAATTTACATGAGCTTGAAATTAAAGGTATCGCAGATGGTGACGTCGCAAAAGGTATTAAAGCGTATAACCCTATCCTTGCAGGTCAACTATCAAGAGAAGAAATAGAATTTTGTTCAAAAGATCCTAAAAAAAAATTAACATTGTTGAAAAAATTAGATGAGGTTGAAGTAAAAGAAAGAAAAAAACCAAAATATACACCTCTTTCTAAAAGACAGGATAGACCTGATGCTATTTTATGGTTATGTAAAAATGCTTCGGAACTAACAGATGGGCAAATTTCAAAATTGGTTGGAAGCACTAAAGGCACGGTTTCATTAATTAGAAAACGAAGCTATTGGAATTTTTCAAATTTAAAGCCAAGAGATCCAGTGATTTTGGCGTTATGCACTCAGGAAGCTTTTCAAAAAAGTCTAGAAAAAGCTAAAAGAAGGGTTGAAAGAGAGAAAAAAGCTAAACTTCGAGAAGAAAAGAAGGCTCAATTAGCTTCGGTCTAGACAATTAACAATTCTAATGCTAACAAAACATAAATTTAACAGGAGGTTTTTATTAAGATAGATGTCAAAGATAACAATGTTGAACAAGCTATAAGAGTTTTAAAAAGAAAACTCCAAAAAGAAGGTTTTTTTAAAGTGATAAAAATGAAAAGCACCTACGAAAAACCCTCAGAGAGAAAAAAAAGAGTTCAAACAGAAAATATTAAAAGGATTAAAAAACTCCAAAAATTAAAAAACAGGTACTAAGTTTAAAAATGAGAGGATTAAAAATGCCATCAGGTAAAGTAAAGTGGTTCAATTCTAAAAAAGGCTATGGATTTATAACAGACGAAGAAACAAATAAAGATATTTTTTTACACGTCTCAGCTTTAGAGGATTCAAAATTAAGAGTTTTAAAAGAAGATCAAAAAATTAAGTTTGATATCAAAGAAGAAAAAAATAAGCTCCAAGCAATTAATATAAAAAAATTGTAATTTAGCGCGGGGTGGAGCAGTCTGGTAGCTCGTCAGGCTCATAACCTGAAGGTCGTAGGTTCAAATCCTACCCCCGCAACCAATCAAAATGAATACAATAAGAAATATAACTATCATTGCTCACGTTGACCACGGCAAAACAACTTTGATCGATAATTTAATGAAGCAAAGTGGATTGTTTAGAGAAAATGAGTTTGTTGAAGAAAGAGTAATGGACTCAGGTGAACTTGAAAAAGAGAGAGGAATTACAATTTTGGCAAAACCGACATCAATTAATTGGCAAAATTCTCGAATAAATATAATAGATACTCCTGGCCATAGGGATTTTGCTGCTGAAGTTGAGCGAGTTTTGCATATGGCTGATGGTGCTTTATTATTAATAGACTCCGCGGAAGGAGTTATGCCTCAAACTAAATTTGTTTTAGCTAAAGCTCTAAAACAAGGTTTAAAACCAATTGTTATTATTAATAAATTAGATAAAGCTGACCAAAGAGCTAATGAAGTGCTTGATGAAACATTTGACTTATTCGTAAGTTTAGACGCTAATGAAGAACAGTTAGATTTTCCAGTATTGTATGCAAGTGGTAGATCTGGTTGGGCGGATAAGGAAATAAACGGGCCAAGAAAAAATTTACATCCACTATTAGATTTGATAATTGAAAAAGTTAAACCAAAAAAATTAGACAAAACTAAGCCTTTTGCGATGTTGTCCACATTGCTTTATTCCGATAATTTTTTAGGCAGAAGTTTGATTGGAAAAATTACACAAGGCACTGCAAAAGCAAATCAACAAATTAAGGCAATTAATCTTGAGGGTAAAAAAATAGATGAGGGGAGACTTACAAAAATTTTTAGATATGAAGGAACAAAAAAAGTGCCTATAGAAATAGGCGAAGCTGGAGATATTGTTATAATAGCTGGTTTAGGAAAAGCGAATGTTGCAGACACTATTTGTGATATAGAAGTTAACGAACCTATTGATGCAACACCAATTGATCCACCTACAATGTCAATAACAATTACCGTCAATAGTTCTCCTTTGGCAGGTACTGAGGGCACTAAGTTAACTAGTACTCAAATAAGAGATAGGTTGATTTTAGAAGCAGAAAATAATGTTGGCATATCTTTTAACGAAAATGAAAATAAGGATGCTTTTATAATTAGTGGACGTGGAGAACTTATGTTAGAGATTTTACTAACCCAAATGCGTAGAGAAGGATTTGAAATGACGGTTAGCCCGCCTAAAGTGATATTTAAAGAGGATAAAGATAGAAACAAATTAGAACCTTTAGAAGAAATTACTATGGACTTGGACGAAGAGTTTTCTTCAAAAGTAATTGACTCGATGAATAGAAGAAAAGGAAAGTTAATTGAATTGAAAGATACCGGAAAGAATAAAAAAAGATTGATTTTTCACGCTCCAACAAGAGGACTAATGGGATATACAAGTAGGTTTTTAACAATTACAAAGGGAACTGGTGTAATAAATAGAATTTTTCATTCTTATGGAAAATATTCTGGTGACATGGAAGGAAGAAGAAATGGGGCTTTAATTTCTATGGAAAAGGGAAAAGCAGTTGCTTTTGCAATATTTAATCTTCAAGCAAGGGGAGAAATGTTTGTAACACACAATGATCCTGTTTATGAAGGAATGATAGTTGGGTTAGCATCAAAAAGTGGGGATCTCGAGATAAATGTTATGAAGGGAAAAAAACTTACAAATATGAGAACGCAAGGCACTGATGAAAATGTTGTTTTAACACCTGTAAGAAAGATGGCAATAGCTGAACAACTAAGTATGCTTAACACAGATGAGGCACTTGAAATTACACCGAAATCTTGCAGATTAAGAAAATTAATTTTAAATCCTCACGAAAGAAAAAGACAATCAAGAGTTTCTTAATTTGATATTTTTTTATAAAAAGACCTTAATTGTTAAATTTTGACCACTTTATAGCCAATTCGAATTTTTGAGCTTGAAATATATTTTGTCCTATTAAAAATTTTTAAGTATTTTTTGCTTACTTTGTTAAAGTTATCACTGCCATGAATTAAATACTTGCATTTATGTAATTTTAAAAACTTATCAGTAATGATAGATTTAGATTTTACTACTTTAGAAACATATTTTAAGGACAATAATAACTCTCGTCTTTGGACAAAATTTAGTGGAGGAGTAAATTTTTTTACTTTTTTTACCTCACTATCACTTGTTAAAGCAATTATTACTTCACCAATCTTTGATGCTTGTTTTATTAATCTAGTATGACCATGATGAAGTATTGAGCATGTCATATCGACCATTACTTTAATTTTTTTTTTTTTCTTATTCATCGACCTTAAGATAATTTAAAATCTTACCCTTTGCTTTTCCAGCTAAATGTGCCTCCCCCAAATGGCAAATAACAGAACCTTTTAATTCAATTCTAGGTTTGTACAAAATTACTTTAGGAGATATTCCTTTTATTTTACAGTCTAAATAAGTGCACAATAAAGGTTGGTTTTTATTTGAATAAACTAAATAATCTTTAAATTTTTTAAGCGCTTTTTTTTTATTTATTACTACTGATTTTTTAAAAAATTTATAATTGTTCATAATTATTTCCAAAGATTGAATTGAGTGATAAGGGCCAGTCATTTTTTTTTCTTTTGCATTATTAATATTTAATACAAATGAACTTACTTTGTTCTCAGGTTTAACATTGTAACAAATGAAACCTGCACCAGTAAGCCCTAACAATCCTTTGCAAGAACTAAATGAGACTACATCAGCCAAATTGTGATCGTTTTCTAATCCAAAAGAGGCAGTTGCATCTAATGCTATTTTAGATTTAGTTTTTTTGGAAAGTTTTTTCAAATCTTTCATGGAAAGTTTTATACCTTTACTTGTTTCTGTATAACAAGCCCAGATCCAATCATATTTTTTTTTAACAGAATCTAAATTTTCCCAATTTATCTTTTTAATATTTTTAATTTGTTTATGTGTTTTTTTTGCAAACTTTGCCAACATGTATAATCTGTCTGAATAAAATCCTGTAGAAACAATTAATATATTTCCCTTTAAAAAATTAAGCGATACCATCTCCAATACAGTGCTACCAGAACCTTGCGTAGTAATGATATTTTTATGCCCTGAAATTTTTTTAATTTTATTTAAAACATTTTTTTCTGTTTTTGAATAATATTTATCCCCTCTTCCAAAAGATGGGTTCAAGTTTGTAATATTAGCTTCAGATAAACTCGATGGGCCAGGTGTAAATAAAATTTTTTGTAAATTTTTTTTGTAAATTATTTTTTTTAACATTTTAACATATGATATTTATAATTTAAATTTTGATTTTCTACTATCATTTAAAAAACCTCTTACTGTATCAAGGGTTAATTTGTTCTGATTAGCGCCAAAATTTTCTATCTTTTTAATTATATTTGGAGGCATTGTAATAATATTACATTTAAGTTGTTTAGCCTGAATAAAATTATAAGCTTCTCTTGTACTTGCCCAAAGAATTTCAATATTATTATAATTTTTAGTTAAGGATATGCTTTTTTTGAAAATTGGTAATGGATCATGCCCTTTATCTGCCATTCTTCCAGCGAAAATTGAAATTATTGTTTTATTTTTTTTATTTAAAGATCCTAAAATTTTTTTTACCTGGCTCAAAGAATAAACTGCGGTAATATTTAATTTAACTTTTTTATTGCTTAATTCTTTAATTACTGGGCCCATAAATAAACCTTTAGAGTTAACAACTGGAATTTTAACATAAACATTTTTTCCCCACGAATTAATTTTATATGCTTGGTCAAGTATTTCGTCTGAATTATCATCAAAGACTTCGAACGATATTGGTTTATTTCTGCAAATTGTTAAAATTTTTTGGCAATAGCTCTTATAATTTTTGGCTCCAGCCAATCGCATTAAACTTGGATTAGTAGTAAATCCATTTACAATTTTTTTTTTGCTAAATATTTTAATTGTTTTAAAATCAGCGATGTCACAAAATATTTTTGTTTTCATTAATCAAGGTTTTTAACAATATCTTCTGTCATTTTTTTTGCATCGGCAAATAGCATTAAAGTATTGTCTTTATAAAATAATTCGTTATCTATACCAGCATAACCTGGTGATAGGCTTCTTTTAACAAATAAGACTGATTTGCATTTTTCAACATCTAAAACTGGCATTCCAAATATAGGGCTTTTTGGATCCGTTTTAGCAACTGGATTCGTTACATCATTAGCTCCAATTACAAATGCTACATCTGTATTGGAAAAATCATTATTTATATCCTCTAACTCGAAAACTTCATCATAAGGCACATTAGCTTCGGCTAATAATACATTCATATGGCCCGGCATTCTACCAGCAACTGGATGTATTGCGTAAGTAACTTTAATATCGTTCTTTTTTAACTTATCAACCATTTCTCTTAGAGCATGCTGAGCTTGAGCTACTGCCATTCCATAACCTGGTACAATAATTACAGATGATGCATTTTTCATTAAGAAAGCTGCATCTTCAGCGTTTCCACTTTTAACAGGTTTTTTGTCCCGGTCTTTATCTGTTTCTTTTAAGCTGTTATCAGCTCCAAATCCTCCAAGTATCACGCTAAAAAAAGATCTATTCATTGCTTTGCACATTATATAAGAGAGTATCGCGCCTGACGAACCAACCAACGCACCAGTGATTATCAAAGCTGTATTTTCTAAAGTAAAACCTATACCTGCAGCTGCCCATCCCGAATAAGAATTTAACATTGAAATAACTACTGGCATGTCAGCACCACCAATAGGTATAATTAAAAGTATTCCTATTAAAAAAGAGATAGTTATTACAGTCCAAAAAATATTTGCAGATTGAGTTTTGCAAAGATAAAAAATTAAAACAAATATTGCTAAACCTAAAATAAGATTTAAATAGTGTTGACCACTAAAAGTTATAGGCGCGCCTGACATAATTCCTCTTAGCTTTAAGAAAGCAATGATCGAGCCTGAAAATGTAATAGCACCAACCGCTGCACCTATCGACATTTCGATTAGACTAGCTAATTTAATATTTCCAGGACTGCCTAAGTTAAATACTTCAGGATTTAAAAAGGCTGCGATTGCTACAAATACTGCGGCAAGACCAACTAAACTATGAAAGCCTGCAACAAGCTCTGGCATTGCAGTCATTGGGATTCTAAAAGCAATGAAAGAGCCAATTGCACCACCAATTACTAAAAAAACAAAAACGTAAACTAAAGATACTGAAAAATTACCAATAGACAAAAAAGTGACAACTACTGCAATAATCATTCCAGCAATACCAAAGTAATTACCTTGTCTAGATGTATCAGGCGATGACAAACCTCTTAGTGCTAGAATAAATAATATACCTGATAAAAGATAAAAAACTGCGGATAAATTAGCTGAAATCATTATTTTTTATCTTTCTTTTTCTTATACATTTGTAGCATTCTTTGGGTTACTAAGAATCCTCCGAATATGTTAACTGCAGCCAAAATAATTGCAACGTACCCAAAAATACTTGATGTACTAAAAATATTTTCTGTTGATCCAGCTAAAGCTGCTATTATCGCACCTACTATTATTACAGAGGAGATAGCATTTGTTACTGACATTAGTGGAGTATGTAACGATGGTGTAACACTCCAAACAACATAATATCCAATAAATATTGATAAAATAAATATACTTAATCTAAAGATAAACGGGTCTATTTCCATTATTTAGTTCCTTTCACCAGTGTCTTCGCAATAATTTCATCCTCTAAATTAATATTAAAATCTTTTTTTTCTCTACTATATAAATTTCTTAAAAAACTAAACAAATTTTTTGCATATAAGCTAGACGCCGTAAGTGGAAGTTTATTCATTAAACTTTTCACTCCAATAACTTTTACACCATTAATATTATTTATTTTACCAGCCTCGGAATAAGCGGAATTACCGCCTTGTTCAGCTGCTAAATCATAAATAATAGAACCTGATTTCATCAATTTTACGAGTTCTTCATTTAAAATTTTTGGAGCAACTTTGCCAGGTATCAAGGCTGTACAAATAACAATATCATTTTTTTTAAGAGCCTCTCTCATCATTTCGGCTTGTTTTTTTTTATATTCTTCGCTTGTTTCCTTTGCATATCCAGTTGAAGTTTCCATATCTTCTTTAATATCTACTGACAAGAACTTACCGCCTAAACTTTCAACTTGTTCCTTAGAGGCTGCTCTCACATCTGTAGCAGAAACTATAGCACCTAATCTTTTTGCAGTTGCTATAGCTTGTAATCCTGCAACACCTGCTCCGATAACTAAAACTTTTGCAGCTGGAACTGTTCCTGCTGCTGTCATCATCATCGGAATAGCTTTTTCAAATTCATAAATTGACTCAATAACCGCTCTATAGCCTGCTAAATTAGACTGTGATGACAAAACATCCATTGACTGAGCTCTAGTTATACGCGGTAAAAATTCGAGATTAAAAGCTGTTATTTTTTTTTTCAAAATCTCTTCAATATTTTTTTTATTTTTAGATGGATTTAACATACCTAGCAAAATAGTTTTTTCTCTTAAATCATTTATTTCATTTTCAGAAGGGCAATTAACTTTTACTATTAAATTACTAGAAATAAAAACTTCACTTGATGAGTTTTTTATTTCTACCCCAACTTTTTTAAAATCATCATCTTTAATACCAATATGACTTGCGTAATCTTTCTCAATACAAATTTTTAAACCTAAATTAATAATATTTTTGGCTGAGTCAGGAGTTATAGCTACCCTTTTTTCTAAAGATAAATCTTCTTTGGTAGAACCAACTATCATTGAGTGTCCTTTATTTTAGAGTAAAGCAATAGCTAGAATGACCAAAATTGCAATAACACCAAGTGTCCCCCACAAAACAAATTTTGTGAAGCCACTGTAAGTTTTTTTAAAATCGTTTTCGCTCATACATTAGCCTTGACGAGCTTTAAATCTTGGATTTTTTTTATTTATTACGTAAATTTTACCTCTACGTCTAACCAATTTAGAATTTAAATCTCTTTTTTTTAATGATTTAAGTGAACTAGCTATTTTCATAATATTTAATTGTAAGTGTTAAGCCTGGCAACGTCCTACTCTTCCATGTCTTAAGACAAAGTACCATCGGCGCTGAAGGACTTAACTTCCGAGTTCGGA
>MDTG01180026.1_pt1 | contig 20171 bp, 15 predicted proteins | sample 811421 | NCBI WGS metagenome assembly MDTG01 (sample SAMN05326645, study PRJNA326480) | marine metagenome | isolation source: seawater | place: Pacific Ocean: South East | collected 2011
TATTATTGCACTAATATTTAATTAAGGGGCCATTGCTATCTGGTAGAGCAACTGCATGGCATGCAGGGAGTCATGGGTTCAAATCCCCTGGCTACATTGAATTTTATATTTGATGGCAATAAATTCGGGCTATTCTTATAAAATAATGATTAAAAAGATATAGGTATATGGTTGACGATATAGCTATATTCCTCAATAATTCTCGCAATGGAATTCTTAATGAAAGTTAAGTTTTGGCAAAAACTCTAGATTGGGTCAAAAGTTTAGGCAGATATATTCGCAGCGTTTGGGATAATTATGATATTTTATTTTAGGTATTTGTCGAATTAGATTTTTAAAAAATTTCTTCTTATTGAAATTTTGCGACAAAATTATTTATGATTTCTATTTCAAAATCCATCATTGATTTAGTTAACCCAGGGTATGTACCTAGAAAAAGTGTATTATTCATAATCTCATCTGAACCTATTGTTTCAACTGCTATTCTAAAAGCATTAGGATTTGATTTCTGAAGTTCTATAAATGCGGGTTGCCTCAATAAATTTCCGCCAAATAGCATTCTATTCCCAATTTTATTACTATCCAATTCCTTAGCTAATTCTGTTCTAGTGAAAGGAGAATTCTTTTTTGTTGAGATTTTAAAACCAAACCATGAACAATCAGATTGACAGTTTGTATTATCCCAGGAAAAGCCCTTAGAAATATCCCATTCTGTAGCGTGGGTTGGCAATGCAAATTCTAAAAATTTCTCGGATTTTGATAAGCCCGATCTTAAGTAATTCCAATTGTATTTTCTTTTTTCAATAAATTCAGGAAGTCTTTTAAGTTGAACTCTCCCAATTGAAGCCTGGATGTCCAAGGGTTTTAAGTTAAAGCCTAAATGACTATATGTATATTTATGATCATAACCAGTAGGGAGATCACCTAATTGCCAATCAAATCTTTTCTTACAAGTATTATCCACACCACTAGGACACCAACAATCTCTTCCCCAATCTCTAAAACTTTCCGCTATGACTGAGAGCTTTCTACTATTAATTATATTAACTGATCCTCCCTCCCCCATAGTAAGGTGATGCGGAGGATAAAAACTTTGAGTACTTATATCTCCCCATGTACCTGTCCATCTAATGACTTTATCAGGTCCATCGTCTAATCCCGGACTATTTTTAGAAAAACCTAAACTATTTGCAAGACTTTTTGGCATTGAATAACAACAACCAAGTGCATCGCAATTATCTTCTATTAGCCAAAGATCATATTTTTTACAAAACTCTAAAGTTTTGGTCAAGTTAAATGGATTTCCAAGTGCATGAGCCATCATTACAGCCTTGGTTTTTTTAGGGTTATAAGCCTTTTCTAATTGATTGCAGTTTGCATTTCCCGTTATAGTATCCGCGTCGATAAATACTGGTTTAGCTCCTACTTGAATTATTGGGGCAACAGTTGTAGGAAATCCTGCTGCAACAGTAATCACTTCATCGCCGGGGTTTATTTTTTTTTTACCTAATTTATGAGAAGTCAATGCAGAAATAGCTATTAAATTTGCACTAGACCCAGAGTTAACTAATAAACATTTTTTTACACCTAAGAATTCTGATATTTCTTTTTCCATATTTTGTCCTTCAGATCCAAGAGTTAGCCAAAAATCTAAAGTTGATGAAACTGCGGCAGCTACCTCATCATCAGTGAACACCCTCCCAGCATAAGGTATAGGCATACCCCTTTCCCATTTTGAACGGAACTTATCTCCATCAGGCCTAAACTGGGCATGAACTTTTTTTGAATAATCTCTTGTTAATTTGAGAATTTGTTTTTTTAATTCATTAATATTTTCCAATAAAAATATTTATCGCAATAAAATAATCTTACAATGGCAATTAAAATTTTGTACAACGTTTAAAAAAATAGAACTAATTAAATATTATTTCAGCAAAAAATAATCTTATTTATGATTTATAAATAATTCTTCCAATAATTTCGCGAATTGCACTTGAACTCTTATTGAGATCACTTGCACTGGGTACCCATTTAAGTGGATTGCGTATTACATCAATAAAACTTTTACTACTCTTAAAATCAACAGGATAAGGTTGCACCTTTATACCTTCTTTTTCAAAAATACTTTTTGCTCGTCGCATGTGAAAAGCACTCGTAACGAGTATTATTTCTTTTTTAGTCGAATTTATTTCACTATCAAGTAATTTTTTGATTGCTTTTGCTTCCTGAAAAGTATTAAAAACAGGCTCAGTAGTAAAAAGAGCCTTTTCTGGAATTCCCATTAGAATAGCTTCATCTAAAAGAATTTGTCCCTCCGGAGGCAAATTATAAGAAAAAGGATTTACCCCTCCTGTAAATATTAACTTATTTGCTTTTTTTTTCTTATAGAGATTTATTCCAGAAATAAATCTATCTGGATCGCTCCATTCAATTATTTTTGTTTTACCTTTTGGAATATGTCTACCACCGTTACTTAAAACAACTATACCTTGCGAAGAATTGATGGAAGAATAATCTAATCTTTTCCATGGACTTTCTAAGAATATCCATAAAATTTCAGAAAAAATTCCAGTGCTAAAAATTAGTAAAAATAATAATGCTGAAATAATATAACTTTGATTTTTTCTAATAAGAAAAGCAAATAATAAAATTAAAACTAAGCCTAATGGAGAAAAAATTAAAGGCAATAACTTACTAATTAAATACGTATTCAATTTTTGTATCTATTTATAATCTAATTCAATTAGTATGAAGTATTAAAAAAATATCAAGTTTTTTTAATAAAGTAATTTTTAATTTAAATACAAAGTTTTATATTATTTCCTAGTTTATTAAAAGAAAACTATTGAATATAATTTAGTCAAAGTTTTTATTCTAAATTTTAAAATTGAATATTAATTTTAAAATCTATTTATAAAAAATTTCATCAAGATAAAGACTAAATAGCATTACAATATTTTGAACTTCTTTCATTTTGTAGATAAAAAGAATCTAATTCTTTAGTTCATAGATCTGCTTAAAAATTCATTATTAAAATTTAATTAATCCAAATATTTATTTAACTCAGAATAATATACTAATATTTTATTATGGGGCCATAGCTCAGCTGGTAGAGCACCTGCATGGCATGCAGGGGGTCAGCGGTTCGAGTCCGCTTGGCTCCATAGGGTTTTAGTTTGTTTTACCAAATAGTTTGAACGAAAAAATCCAGAATTTATTATGTATTTTAATATCAAAATATGTATAAATATGCACTTATTCATTCGCGTCTCGGTTTAACTATGTTTAAAAATAATCATCATAATTTTCCTCAATTTTTCTAATTTAGATTTTTTCACCTAACAACAGTATTAAATTATCTTTTTTAGGAACTCAAAAACTTATAAGTTATTCATTAAGTTTCATCAAACTAAAAATAGTTCTCACGATTTCCTAACAATTCCTCTAAGCCAAAATATTCAATTTTAAGTTTTCTAATATATGAATAAATGTTTTAATTACTTGGAACTAATCAAGAACTAACCTAAAAGTTATCTTCTAAATTATTCAAAGAACAAAAACATAATCTATCTTTCTATATTAAAGTTGAGCTTATTAAATTTGGTAGATATAAAAGAGAACCTGCAAATTTTTGAAGAAATTATATAGAGATTACTAATAAATAAAACTTACTCATAAGAATTAATGCTATATATATTATTGAAAACTTCAACTTTTAATGAAAAAAGCATTAGCTCTAGCAGTATTACTATCTCTAACAGGAATACCAAAAGCATCTTTTGCTGATCATTTAGTACCAATAGCACCAAAAGATAGTGAGCTAATTCCTACAAGCAACTTAGAACAAGCTATATTAGTGAACGCAGACTTGAGTATTGCCAGACTTAATGAAGCAAATCTGCGGGAAGCCAACCTTAGTCATTCTTATTTGTTTCGTACCGACCTTAGGAATGCCAACCTTGTAAGTGCCAACTTTGAAAGGGCCGTTCTGCTTGGCACTAACTTGAAGGGCGCCAATCTAGAAGGTGCAAACCTGAGAAATACTAAACTTAAGGATGTTAATCTTAAGGGTGCCAATCTTACTAGAGCCAACCTTCGTGATACACAATTATTTCGTACCGACCTGAAGAATGCGAAACTTGGTAACGCCAAACTAAATGGTGCAATCCTGAGAGGTGTCAAGCTTGATAATTCTGACCTTAGTGGTGTAGATCTTAGTCGAGCCACCCTTATCCGCGTTACGGGGAAAAATCTTAGGAGTTGTCCTGACTTTTTGCCAAGCATGTGGGTATGCGAAAAAAATTCGCTTAAACAGCTCTAATTTATAAATTTAATAGTTAATTTTTGATTAACTAACTTTAAATTGTTTTATTTGGAAATTTGATTACCTCTTAAAAATAGATACTTTTTTTTTAGAAGTTGACTTGTTTAAATATAAAAGTGAGTATTGTTATAGGTTACTCTCTTTACTCAATATGTAAATTTATTCTAATAAATCATCAAAAAATAAAAATATAATTTTTTTTCTGTAACTTTAACTTATATCTAAAAATAATTTAATAATCTCTAAAAAAAAATAGATCAATTATAAGAATATAGAACACCCAAGACATTTTGAATAGAGAATCTAAAATAAGGAGAAGATTTATACTTTAGTTATATTTGTATATATATTTAGATCCATTATATATTTCTTGGTATTTTTAATTTACTAAATTTATTATTCAGTGCATTATCTTCTAATTTTTTTATTGTTTACTTTTTGTTTATTTAGTAATATAAACATTAGGTTTGATGGAGAATATGCATTACTCGAATTTTTTCAATTAACCTCTCTAGCATTATGTTTTTTTATACATTTAAGCTGTAAAAAATTATTTTTAAAATTTTCTAATCTTTTAACCTTTTTTATAAGAGCACTACTATTTCTTTTTCTTTTTTATGAAGAATTTAGTTTTGTTACGAAAGACTCTATCCCATTATTAAATTTAGTGAATGATAATTCAGAACTTAACCTTCATAATTTAAGTTTTGCAAATGCTAATTTGTTTGAAATACCATTACCATTCCTAGATTATAGTTTTCCTATTACTTTATATGTATTTCTTATATCTTTTTTTCTTCTATTTATCGGCTTTGGTTTATACATACCTTATTTTAAAAAATTTAGATATTTTTTTCTTGAAAAGCAATATGCTATTTACGCAAGCTTATTCATTTTAAATTCTATTAGTAATGCTTTTATAAGAATTTTTATAGATTTTTCTTTCTCAACATTAATGTCAACAGAGTTTGTTGAATTATTTATTTACATAGTATTGTTAGTTGATGTGCTAAAGAAAAAGAAAATAATGCAACAAAAATACATTGATTTATAACCAATAGTCATGGAAATTTCTTATTCATTAATATCTTATGGTTTTGATAAACAGAATAATAAAAAATGAAAAATTCTGATTATGACTCTTATAGCGAATTAAAGAAAAATCTCATAGAAATATCAGTCTGTATAAAAGCTCAAAATAAATTCATTTTCAAAAATATTGATTAATAATTTATTACTTTTTAAAAAATCAAAATAGATAGAAGAAATTAAAGATTATCTTTTAAATATGGAAATAATAGTATCTTTGACATTACTAAATATTAGAAATTTGAATAATAAAAAAGAGAATAAAAAACAGATTTTGATGAAATTGATTGTTGACTTTGTGCAGGTTAGTAAGTCTTTAGTGGTCAAAGAAAGAGATATTTAAAATCAATAATGAGAGAAAAAAAAGGGTAGTTTTGTCTTATATTTTTAATATTATTTTCAGTGCGAGCAACCCTGCGAGCAAAGTGCAAAAACACCTGAAGAATCTTATCATAGCTTAGTTGGTGATCTGCATGGATTGCAGGGAGCAGCAGTTTGAGTCCGCTTGGCTCCACTTAATTTTCTTATTAATCTTTTTTAAGAATCATTAATCTTGTTCTTGAGAATCTTTTAATCAAAGGTCTCTTCGTAACAAACTTGTAAACATATTTATTTCTAATAGGGGATAATAAACCCAGTCCAACATCTTCTTTTATTTTGAAGCCAGTTGATTTTATTGCTTGTATAACTTCATTTGGTGAAATTGGCTCTAAAGGTCCTTCATTAAAACAAAGTACTGGTCTTAGATTTTTTGACTGCAAAAACTTCCAGCCTATTGCTTGCATACTATTACAATTCCAAAAAGACAATGAAATTATTCCATTAGGATTTAAATGTTTTTTTGCTTGTTCAAGAAAAGTTTTCAAACTAAGGTTCATATTTATTTTTTTATGGCAAATTATCAAATCATATTTAGCATCTTCTGGAAAAATATTTTCGGAATAACCTGAAATATGAGTTTGTAAATTCTTAAACTCTTTCGGTAATACTCTTTTTATTCTCTTGGAAGCGAAATCAATAATATCTTCATAAACATCTGCAATAGTTAATGATGCTTCAGGGAACTTTTCTAAAATCCTTACTGAGGTGTTACCACTAAATACTAAACATTCATAAATATTCTTTACATCAATTTTGTTTTTTATTGAGAAATTATTTGTAAGTTTTGCTTCTTCTTCAACTTCATCTGCTCCCCATGCACAATCAAAATCATGTCTAGAAGGAGATGTTGCTCTAATTCCTAATGATCGATAATTAATTAAACTATTTTCATCCCATTCTTTAATATCTGAGGGGCGCTTTCTACCAGAAAGTTTATTACTAAAAGTTCCCATATGCAGAACTGTTTCAATTCTTCTTCTTTGGGGAGGCGATGGAATCATTACTGGATATCCAATACACACAGCTGAGATTATTGTTTGATTTTTTGGAATATTTAAAATTCTCCTTACTATCTTTGGATCACCACAAGCCTCAACCCATACTGTTCCCAATCCCATAGATGAGGCACAAAGTGATAAATTTTGTATTGCTGCCGATGCTGATTGAATATTAGCTAAACCCTCTTTTGTAACATTTGAGGGATAAGTTACATATAAAGAACAAGGCGCTCTTTTAATGTTGGGTTGAGCTCCTGCTTGATTAACGAGTTTATCTTTAATATCTTCTTCACTTACATATATAAACTCCCACATCTGCTTATTGCATGCAGATGGAGCCCATGTAGCTGCTTCAACAAGTAGTTTGATATCTTTGCCAGAGACAGGTGTTTTTTTAAAATGTCTTATACTTCTTCTTGATTTAATTATTTTTAAAAGAGTTTTAAGATTGTCTAGATTTACTAAATTATCTTCAGACATAATAATTTAAATCAACGGTCTCTCAATGAAGACCATAAAGTTGAATCTTTTTCAAGTTTATCACAAGAATATGCTTGAATTGAAAGTAAAAGTTTTAGAAATAATGAGGTATATCTTGTAGAGACATAATCGGAACATTTTCTTTTACTAAAAAAATAATATGTAGAATAACCTAAATTTGTTTTATGATATTTGATCTGAGCATTTGCAATGATCTTTGCTTTTTCGAAATAAAATACCTTCTTACTAAGATAAGAAAACTTTACTAATGAAACCGCAAAATCTGTATTACTATCAAAAAAAGAAACATCCGAATTCTTATTCTCTTTAATTAATTTAGTTTCTTCATCTTGCCAATTTAATGTTTCCATAATTACCAATTCGGCCTGATCTAGTAAATAAGAATCTTTAGTAGCTAAATAACCATTAATTAAGCAATCAACTAATGCATAATTTTTAAGATTTGTTGTAATCTTTTTTGATTTATAATCCCATGAAAAAGGGGTAGATTGATATTCCTTTCTTAGTTTTATAATTGAATTAACCCACTTATAATAAAAATCAAGATAATTATTATCTTGCGTGCATTTATAAATAGCAAGTAATGATTCAGCAAAACTAGAATTATTTTTAGCCAGTATAAATTTACTCATTAATTTCTTATAAGTAAATTTAGACATAAAGCCATCTACCTGAGTAATAGAGGGGACAACCCCATATTTTTTGAACATGGATGACTCTAAAGAAGCGTTCAAAATTATCTTTGCCTTATTTATATATTTTTTTTCTTTAGTTAAATCAAAAAGTTCACAGTATAGTTCTGAAAAAAAATCATTATTACTATCTACGATTTTATGGCAATTACCAGAATTAATATTTTTTGCATAATATAACCAACCATTTTCTCCAAGGAAAGATTTTTCTAAATATTGTGCAGTATCTATAGCAAAATTTAAGGTGTTATAACTTTTATCTATGAGATGAATAAGAATTAAGCCAAATAAAAAATCTGAATAGGAAAAAGCCATCGACACTTCATAACCTAGTTTAAAAAATAATTTCTTTAAGTATTTATTTTGGGAAAATTTCCTAAAATAATGAGGGACAGATGAACCTATTAAGGGATTTTTCTTGAAAGATATTTTAGTAAGTTCAATTTGGTTTTCAATATAGTTTCTGGATGCCCCTGACAAAATCAAAAAAGGTAAATAATCCCCTAAATCTGCATAAGCAATTAATTTTGATTCTAATGGTTCTCTTGTACTAATCTTATAAGTATGAGGGGGAATATCATTATTTGTGGAATATATATTTTCATATAGATTATTTATAAATAATATTTCTTTTGAGTACATAAATAAAGAACAATTTTTTTATTTATTTTACTTTAAAATTCTTGAAAAATTAAAAAATACATTTTTTCTTAGAAAAAGATTTAGATAAATTTATGATGAAACTAATTTGAAAATAAACTTCCATTTCAAAGAATATTAAGAAGAAATCTCAACAGTTGAAAAAGCAATTTCTTATTTTAACTAACTAAATTGCAAAATAAATATTGTTTATATATCTTCAAGAGGCTTTTTAAAAAAAGCCTAAAAATAATTTACAAGAAGCATATTATTAAGATCACGATTTCAAAATTAATCTAAAAAGTATAATTGCAAAAAATAAAATTATTAATTTCATTGATTTGATCAAATTACTAATTTACAAAAAGGGTGAAAACAATACTTTGCTAAAAATGTATTTCATGTCCACCATATAGGTTATAAAAATCTTGCTAGTGAAATTAAAAATCTTTAAAAAGAATTATATAGAGATTAAGACTTGAGTAACTTAAAAAACATAATATCTGAATTCTTTAAAATTAACCATTATCTACTTTTACTAAAATATTTAATTATGACCCACAAAAATTCTTAAATAACTTTTTATCATGATAATTCTGATAATAAGAAAAAAGACTTTAATCGTTGTTTTTTAAATTTGTATAAATAATCTAAAATTAATTCTTTATTCTCCCATTATAAAAATATAAAATTACAAGGTCATAATTTCTGTTCCTTAAGTTTTAGATACCATTTGCAAGCATGTTTTACTATGATATCGATGTCTTTGATTTTGGGTTCCCAGCCTAAATATTCTTTAGCCTTTTTATAATCAGCAATTAATATAGGAGGGTCGCCAATCCTTCGTGCATCTTCAACATAATTAATAGATCTACCAGTAATTTTCTCCACAGAATTAATAATATCTCTTACAGAAACGCCTTTACCATTTCCAAGGTTAAAAATTCTTTGATTAATATATTCTTCGTTATCTTTTCTAAATTTTCCTTCTAATAATTTTTCTAGTCCCATAACATGAGCTTCAGCCAGATCAGCAACGTGAATATAGTCCCTTATACAAGTTCCATCTTTCGTATCATAATCTGTGCCAAAAATCTTAAGTTTATCAATTTCATCAAATGCAGCCATTATTGCTAGAGGAATTAAGTGCGTTTCAGGCTCATGTAGTTCACCAAGAGAAGTATCAGGGGAAGCTCCTGCAGCATTAAAATATCTAAAAATGAGGAATTCAAAATTATAAGCTTTATTTAAATCACTTAATATATTTTCAACTATTAATTTAGATCTCCCATATGGATTAATTGGATTAGGAGATGAGATTTCTTTAATAGGAATTCCTTTTGGATTTCCATAAATTGCACATGTACTTGAAAAAACTAAGGGTATTTTATTGTTTGAAGTACTATTTTTTGATGGGCATAATACATCAAGAAAATTAATAGTTTCTATAACATTATTTTGATAATATTTTATTGGTTTTTGAACAGATTCACCAACATAAGTGAACGCAGCAAAATGTAATACTCCTTCAATAACCTTATTTTCATGAACTGTATTTTGTAATTTTTTGTGTGTGCCATTTACTATCTTAGAAATTATATCTTTATCTCCAATGGAGCATTTTATGAAAGGTGTTTTTAAAACTTTATCCACAACAAATTTATGGCCATATACAAGGTTGTCAACAATTACTGGTTCATGACCTTTTTCAATTAAAGCTTTAACAGCGTGGGATCCTATATATCCTGCTCCTCCAGTAACAAGAACTCTCACCTCAAAATCCCAACTCCTAATTTCCAAACATTAATATTTGCTTTCAGACATTGAACATCATCAATACAATTTCTGGTATCGAAAACCCATGATGGTTTTCTCATTAGTTTACTTATAGTATCCCAATTTATATTTTTGAACAGGGGCCAATCAGTAATTAATACAATAGCATCAGCATTTACAGCTACATCATCAATAGACTCACAGACTGTAATTTTCTCCTTAGAAAATTTACTTTCATCTTGGGATATAGAAGTATTAGTTAATTCTAAATTAATAGTTTCCATGCTCACTTTGGGATCATAAATTGACAATTCTGCGCCTTCTTCTAATAAGTCTTTACATATTTTTATAGCTGGTGACTGCCTCGTATCATTAGTATTGGCTTTGAAAGAAAAGCCTAAAATACCAATTTTCTTTTCAGCTAGAGTACCAAAAAGATTTTGTATTATCAAATGTGAAATTCTTTTTTGTTGCCAATCATTTAATAAGATAACTTGTTCCCAATAATTTGAGACTTCATCTAATCCATAAAAAGAACATAAGTAAACTAAATTTAAAATATCCTTTTTAAAACAACTCCCTCCAAAACCTGGGCCCGAGCTAAGAAATTTACTACCTATCCTCGAATCAGTTCCTATTGCATTAGATACTTCATTAATATTAGCCCCAGTGACTTCACAAAAAGCTGACATTGAATTTATGGATGAAATTCTCTGTGCCAAAAATGCGTTAGCTGCAAGTTTAGATAATTCTGAACTCCATAAATTTGTTTTTATTATTTTATCTTTTTGAATCCAATTTTCATAAATACTAGACAATGCCTCAATTGAGTCATCATCATCTCCACCGATAAGGACCCGATCAGGATTTTCTAAATCATTAATAGCTGTACCTTCAGCTAAAAATTCGGGATTTGATAGAACTGAAAATTTTCGATCAATTTGAATATCATTTTTTATAGTTTGCGACGAAAAAAGTATAGACTTTATTGTTTCTGCAGTTTTTACAGGTAATGTACTTTTCTCAACAACAATAGTAAATCCCCTTGCTTCTTCTGCTACTAATCTTGCTGATGCCTCAATAAATTTCAGATCACTAGCTTTGCCTGCTCCTAATCCAGATGTTTTAATTGGAGTATTAACTGATAAAAAAATCATGTCTGCTTCACTAATTGATTTTTTAATTTCAGTTGAGAAAAATAAATTTTTTCCCCTAGTCCTAGCAATTATTTGATCTAATCCGGGCTCAAAAATTGGTAGGTTTTTAAAATCATCGTCATTCCATGCAGAAATCCTATCCTTATTTATATCAACAACTGTAAATTGAATATTTTTGCAGTTATCAGCGAAAACAGCCATTGAGGGACCTCCAACATATCCCGCCCCAATACAACAAACTTTTTTAATTGATCCAGTTAGCATAAGAAATATTATATTATCTTATATTTGCTTGTTCCTAATAAAAAATTTTTTTTAATTAAAAAATTAATAAAGATAAAAATGAACATGCTTTTATCCAGATTTTTAATTTTTGAAATATTCGATTGTCAAATCAAGCCCATCCTCAATATTAACAATTGGTTCCCAATTTAATATTTTTTTTATTAATTTGATTTCAGGTCTCCTTTTTTTGGGATCATCCTCTGGCAGTTTTAGGTACTCAAACTCCAGATTTGAATTTACTTTACTTTTAATAATATTTGCAAGTTTTAAAATTGAAAACTCATTAGGACTTCCCAAGTTTAGAGGTTTTTTATAATTATTATTCATTACCAAAATAAGTCCTTTTATAATATCACTTACATAACAAAGAGATCTTGTTTGACTACCGTCGCCATAAATAGTTATTTTTTTATTTGCTAGGGCTTGGGAAATAAAATTGCTAACAACTCTTCCATCATCCTGCAACATTCTTGGTCCGAAAGTATTAAATAATCTAACGATCCTAATATCAACATCATACATATTTTGAAATTCTGAAAATAAAGTTTCAGAGATCCTTTTCCCTTCTATGTAACATGCTCTTTTACTAGTTGTGCTCGAATAACCTTTAAAATCTTCAGTCTGAGGATGTATTAGTGGATCACCATATATTTCACTGGAACTTGCTAAAAGTATTTTAGCTTTTGACTTCTTCGCTAAATTTAAAATATTATTAGTTCCAATAAAGCAAGTTTGCAAGGTCTTAATTGGATCAATTTGATATTTTTTAGGTGAGGCAGGACATGCTAAATGCCAAATTTTATCAATTTTCTCATAGAAGGGATCCAATATGTCTTGTTTTAAAATTTGAAGATTCTTATTAAGCTTTAGATGCTCTAAATTCTTTTCATTTCCTGTTGAAAAGTTATCTAAACAAATTACATTTTCCCCATTTTCTAATAATTTATCTACTAAGTGTGAACCTATAAATCCAGCTCCACCAGTAACAAGATTTATTGAATTCACTTTACTTTTATAGACACTGTAACAAAATTAAAAAAATTGTTTAACACGTGAAATTTATAGACCAATATACTTTTTAAAGGATTGATATTCTTTAAATAAATACATATTATTAATATTTCATTAATGATTTGTCACAGAAGATCAATAACTTACGAACTTAAAGTATTTTTTAATAAAAAGTAATTTATTAAAAATTTGAAAAAGCTTTCTATATCTTTTATTCTACCTTGTCTTAATGAAGCTAAGAATTTAAAATCAACAATAAATACATGTATTTTTGAAGCGAAAAAAATTAAGTCCAATTATGAGATTTTGGTAGTTGATAATGGTTCAACTGACAATTCAATTGAAATTGCTAGCCAACTAGGTGCTGTTGTAATTTCTGAGTCTTCAAGAGGTTATGGGAGTGCTATTCGAGCAGGGCTGGAAAAGGCGAATAATGATATATCTGTGATATTAGATGCAGATTCAACCTATGATCCATCATGTTTAAAAAGTATCTTAGAAAAATTTGAGAAGGAAAATGTTGACTTAGTAATAGGCAATAGATGGGGCTATGGAATTGAAAAAGGTGCAATGCCTTTTCTTCATAAATATTTAGGTAACCCAGTCCTTTCCATGATTGGGAGATATTTATTTAATATAAAAATTAATGATTTCCACTGTGGTTTAAGAGCAATAAAAACATCAGTCGCTAGAGAATTGCCCTTTAGCGTTAAGGGCATGGAATTTGCTACAGAAATGATTGCCTTATCTTCAATATATAAATATAAAATAACTCAAATCCCTACACGATTATTAAAACCAAAATTCAAAAGAAAAGCTCACTTAAAAACATGGTCTGATGGATGGAGGCATCTGTCATACATGATTTCCATGTCTCCCAAAAAATCATTTCTTTACCCTGGAATATTCATACAAATAATTTCAATTATTTTTTTAATAAGATTTATAGTAGTTGATAATATTTATAGTCTTTTTAGCGGTATGAATACCTTTTTAATAAGTTTCTTTCTAAGTTTGATCTCTTTTGTCTTAACTAAAGAGTATTTAGAAACTAAGCATTTAATGAATCTAAAATTAAAGCCCAAAGATAAAAAAACACAAAAAAGTTCTTTTAGATTTTTTAAATCATTCACAAAACTATCTTTTCTAAATTTTATTATTCTTTTAATATCTATCCCAGTAGTTATAATAATATCCTTCAACAAAGGTATAGTTTTTCAACAAACATATTTTTATCTAACTATGTATTTAATTTCTAATCTAATATTTATTTTTTTACAATTAAATCTTTTATCCTTAAGGCTTCATCTATTTGATCTTTAATAATTCCATATTTATCTTTTGAGGATTATTAAGATACTAATGCCATGAAAGATTAAATTTATGATCAGATTTTAACTTCTACATTTTTTTACAAACTTATTATGTTTTTATTTAAAGTTTTTATACTTTTTGGGATGAAATTCAATAAACAAATTCTAATATTTTTGTTTTTAGCTAAATCAATTAAATCATCATTAATTTGATATTCAGCCACCTTGATAACAAATTTAGAGTAATTGGGATAATTTGTAAGTTTTCGCAAAATTGGTTTTTTGTAGTTTCCATATCAAAAAAAAGAATCTAAATTTTTTTTATTTACTAAAGATGACACTTGAGAATACTTCAACAACTTTTCATTATCAAAATTTGATGAAACTTCCTTTTTAGATGAAGCTTTTTAAAACCAACTTAATTGGAGATATCAACATTAAATAATTAAATAATTAAATAATTTTATATTTTTAATTCCTTTTAAATTTTTTGATAACTCTTTATTAGTTTTTAGCGATAGGATGAGGCTCAATTGAATAAATATTTTTTGCACCTCTTAACCAAAAATAAAGGATACATCGTCAATATTAGCTCAAATATCAATACAAAAATCTCCCTTTTCTGTACAAAATATAAGTACCTAAATGAACTATTTAAAACTAGTCTAAGTGCTCTTAGGTATTCATAGCATCAAAGTTTGAAAGGGAACTTTCAAGACTGTTTTTAAAAAAGAATTTAATTATGAAAATATAAATATCAAAGTAATATTTTAATAAACATAGATTTGATTCTTTCTTTTTTATGAATAAATTAAATTTACTTAAAAGATTTAAAAAAATAATATTGTAATTTAATAATTTGTTATGAAATATAAAAATTAGTAATTAAATTATTGAATACTTGTTTATTTTTTATTTTTGAAATAGAGTAGTTTATCGCGTTTTTACATGATGAATAAAAATCTAATAATAAAACTTAATATGCGCTTATTGCCAATAATTTATTTTGCCACATTTTTAATTTTCCCAATATATTCTATACCACTTAAAACTATTTCTATTGGGGAACCTTTTTCAGAAGACCAAAAAGAACAGAATCTTGAATATTTTGATTATCTTAAAAAAAATAAGACTTCCATAACAAGCAGTTATCTATTAGGAAAAGGCGACATAATTAATTTAACTTTTTTTGGGGTTGATATTTTTGATGGAAATTACGCAATAAATACTGATGGGTATCTAAATCTTCCTGAGATTGGCTCAATTAGAGCTGAAGGTTATTCCGTTCAAGAACTTAGTAAATTATTAGTTGAAAAATATAAAGATACTATTAAAAATCCCAAAATAAATATAAATATTGCTTACTACAGGCCCGTAAGTATTTTTATTAATGGGGAAGTAAAAACACCCGGTCTTTATGATTTTGATCCTAATAAAGCTAGTGATTTCAATTCTCTTGGAATTAAGGGCATTTCAAGTACAACAGCTGGAGTTGAAGATCTTAGAGGAACTACAATAATTAATACACCTCCTAGATTATTTGATGTAATTAAAAGAGCAAAAGGTGTTTCAAACTATGCGAATTTATCTGAAATCAATATTGTTAGAAATAATTCTATTTTGCAAGGAGGAGGAAGAATTAAAGCAAAGGTAAACTTTCTTAAGTTAATCAAAGAAGGGGATCAGACCCAAAATATTGTTTTGCATGATGGGGATTACATTGAAGTTCCAAGAGGTTCGAAAATGATAAAGGAACAAGTTTTAAGTATTAATAAATCCAACTTGAGTCCAGATTCAATAACTATTTATATTACTGGTAATGTAGTCAGTCCTGGATCAATATTATTACCGCAAGGATCAAGTTTAGTTCAAGCAGTAGGTTCAAGCGGCGGGAAAAAAATGTTTACGGGAACCGTTGAGTTTTTAAGATTTAATGATGATGGGACAACCATCAAAAAGGCATTTAAATATAACGAATCAGCTCCAATAAATAGCGATAAAAATCCAATATTGATGAGCGGTGATATTATAAACGTAAGAAAAACAATACTTGGTTCAACGAGTGCATTTATCTCTGAAATTGGAAGTCCTATATTTGGTGGTTACGGACTTTACCGTTTAATTCAAGATTAATTAAGATGGAAAATAAAAATCAAGAACCTGCTATCAATTCTTCCTACTCGGACGGGGAAATTGACTTAAAGATATTAACTAGATTATTTAAAAGAAATTGGATATTCATATCTACTTTTATAATTTTGGGATCCACTATTGGCCTACTCAGATCTTATTCGAAAGTTTCAGTATGGAAAGGAACTTTTGAAATTGTTGTTGATGGTGATAAAAAAAATGCCGCTTTAGGTCCTTTTTCTGGAGCGAATGATACTTTACAAAATATTATGGTTCCCAATCTTCTTAGTAAGAGTATAAGTGATAACAAAACTCAAGAAGAGATTTTGAATAGCCCTTATGTTCTTAAGCCAGTATTTAATTATGTCAAAAACGAATATAAAAATAGAGGAGAAAACATTGATAAACTAACTTTTAAAGATTGGAGTCAAAAGAAATTATCTACAGAATTCAAACAAAATACAAATGTTTTGAAAGTGAGCTTCAAAGATAAAGACAAAAAATTTATTTTGAACACTCTAAATTTAGTTTCTAGAAGGTATCAAATTTATTCAAAAAATACAAAACAGAAAGGTTTAAAAAAAGCTTTAAATTATCTTTTGGCAGAAAAAGATATCCTCACGGCAAGAACTCAGAAATCATTAAGAGAATTTAATGAATTCTCCATAAAAAATGGCTTAAGCGATATTGATGGCTTTGCTGGATTAAAAGACAAAGACAGCCCACAAATTGGATCTGGTTTAAATCAATTATCTGTTGGAGGAGATTATTCAAACTTAAATGCCTCAGTAACTCAGGGAGATTCAGAAGCAGCATTAAGATTCTCTAGGCAATTCACCTTATTAGAAGAATATGAAACTTTACTTTTAAGTTTATCATCTAATATAAAACCAGATTCACAAATCATAGTAGATTTAAATTCAAAAATTGATAATTTAAGAGAGTCATTAAAAAGACCAAGTGAGATTCTAATTGAATATAGAAATTTAAAAAGATTAGCAAGAAGAAATGAATCTCTCCTCTCTAATATCGAAGATAATATTTCAGTTTTAAGTATTCAAATTAAGCAACAACCTGATCCGTATTTAACAATTTCAGATGCATTTATTGATGATGCCAGAGTTTCTCCTAACAGGAAAACAGATTTAGCTAAAGCTTTCTTATTTTCAACCTTTATTGCTTTTTTAATAGCCTATTTTAGGGAAAGAAAATTAAATAAAATTTATGAATTTGATACCTTTAAAGAAAAGATTAAATTTAATTACCTAGATAATATTAATTATGATGATACTTATATAAACACTCTCTTTATCAAGAACATATCCAAAGATGGATTGAAATCAAAAATTGGAGTTATTGATATATCTGATAATTTCTTGAATTATGAAAAAAAGAGTATTTCACAAAAGACAATATTTAATAAAGATAAAGATTTATTAGAGATTAAAGATTATAAAAGTGACATTATTCAAAAATGCAACTCCATAATCCTAATTGTAGAGCCTGGAAAGGTATCTTTAAAAAATCTTGACTTAATAAATAAATATCTTTATTCATACTCAAATAAAATAATAGGTTGGATCTTTGTCAATTAACTATATTAATACTATTTTGAAAAATAAAAATCTTAAAAATTTTCTTAAACTTAAGCTAATCATCATAAGTTTATTTTTAATTCCAAGTTACGGTAATGAAAATAAAAAAAATTTAGATAATAACACCCCATTATTAACCAACTTAACTTGGGAAAAAGAATATATTGATCAGACACCTTCAGAAATAAAATGGGAAAAATATGAATCTGAAAACTCTATACCAAAAAAAATTACACGTTTAAAAAAAGATAATAAGGCTATTTATTCGCTTAACAGATCAATTGTTTTTACCAATACTATAGGTCCAGATATTAGTTGGTTAGTACCTCCAGGATTTAAATGGAATAAAAAGTATAAATTTGATAATTCTCTAAGAGGTTATAGTAGAAGAAAAAAAGGAGAAAGCTTCTTTGGTTGGAATGGGGGCGATGCCGTTGGCCAATTCTATTATCATTTTTTACATACTGAAAAAATTGGCTTTGGATTAAATATGGGTGTAAGAAGCGTTTATTCTGGAAACTTAAGTGGAGGATCAAGCGCAATTGGGGAAGGTTTATCAGCAGGTTTTAGAGTTGACTATAAAAAATCTCCAGATTCAGGAGTAGCATTTGGTGCAGAGCAACTTTTACATTTTGATGGACTCACTGATACTGGAAGAGATATATACTTAACTGCTTCAAAAGCTTATTGGAAAGATAATATGTATGGGGTTTTTCCTATAAATGTATTTACTGGAGGAATAGCCACAGGGAAAATGGCTGAAGGTAATGTAAAAGGATTGTGCAGTGATTTATTAGGAGGTTCAGGTACGGAAATTGAACACCAAAGACGTTTGTGTTGGGCTCCAGTATTTTCTATAGCAAGAGTCCATAATGAAAGCTTTTCAACATTTTTTGAGTACAATAGCAAATATTTAATGTTGGGAAATTCTATTGCGCCTTTTGATGAATTAGCAGTCAGAGGAACTTTTGGAGTAATATTTGCTGATCACATTAATAATTACCAATTAAAGGGATTTAAAGATCTTACATGGGTATTCAGGATGAGTTTAGGATTTTAAGATTTTTAAAATTACATATCTTATATTTTTCTCCATACTGCTAATAACTTTCCTTGAATTTGCACTTGATCAGGATTTAAAACAATTGGTTCATATAAAGGGTTTGCCGCTTCAAGGCTAATATGACTTCCTCTTTTGATAAAGTATTTCAATGTTGTTCCCATACCAGGAACAAGTGCACTAACAATGTCACCATTTCTAATAGAGAAAATATCTTTAATTGGTTCCATTAAGACCATATCTCCATCCGCTATTTGAGCATCTATCATAGAATCTCCATTAACACATAGTGCAAACACATCTTTTTTATCTAAGACATCTGATATATCAAGATTTTCGCTAACATCACTAAAAGTTTCTATTAGACCTCCCGCAGCAACAGAACCAAGGATTGGTACACCTTTAAAAATATCTTCCACAACTTGAAGTGTTCTGGCTTTACCTTCTTGCCATGATATATATCCCTTATCTTGGAGATGCTTTAAACGACTTTGTATTGGAGCAGGAGATTTTAGCCCCATAGCCTGCATCATCTGTCTGATCGACGGGCTATGATGAAAGGTTTTCATATAATCTTTTATCCATCCATAAAGCTCATTTTGAGCCTGAGTAAGATTATCTTCATTGGAATTTTTCACGTAAAACAAATACAAACTAATACATTTGTACCGTTTTTTGAGCTAGTTCGCAAGTAAGGTCAAGAAAGTAGGTAAGATAAGAGTGCTTGTTGAGCGTGCATCCTGTTCTCCGCCTGTTCAAAAATTCTACTTTTTTTGCTTTCTATTACCTCATCAGTAATCTCTTTAGCTCTATAGGCAGGAAGACAATGAAGAATAATTGCATCTTCATCAGCATTTCTTACTAAATCATGATCAATAGTAAATCCTAGAAAGTCTTTATCTTTCTCTTCTTTTTGATCTTCTTCCCCCATAGATGACCAAACATCCGTATATAAAACATTTGCCCCCTGTACTGCGGTAATAGGATCATTAGTGATTTTCAATAAATCCTTATTTTTATATATTTCAAATGCTTTTTTAATTACCATAGAGCTAGGTTCATAACCTTTAGGACATGCAATCCTAACTTCTACTCCTAATAATGCACCACATAAAATAAGAGAATTTGCAACATTATTACCATCACCTATAAATGTTAAAATTACATCTTTAAAATCAAGAAATTCCTCATGAATTGTTAAAAAATCAGCTAAGGCCTGA
>MDTG01303728.1_pt1 | contig 20170 bp, 24 predicted proteins | sample 811421 | NCBI WGS metagenome assembly MDTG01 (sample SAMN05326645, study PRJNA326480) | marine metagenome | isolation source: seawater | place: Pacific Ocean: South East | collected 2011
AAAGCCATTGTTCATAAATTATTAAAAAAAAGAGGTGCAATTAATAAAGATTACACTTATATAGTTTTCGGTAAGTCTAATGCTTATGCTCAAAAACAAAAAGTGCTTTTGTTATCAATGGAGAAAAGTTTTAGTAAATTAAAAAAATAAGATGAAAAAAATATTAGTTTTTGTAATTAAATTATATCAATATCTAATTTCCCCTTTGCTTGGAAATAGATGTAGATTTTTACCTACCTGCTCCTCATATTTTATTGAAGCTCTTGAAACTCACGGTCTCATTAAAGGATGTTATTTAGGCACAAGAAGAATTTTAAAATGTCATCCATTTAAAAAATTAGGTGCTAGCAGTGGAATAGATTTTGTGCCTATCCCAAAAAATACATCTAGGAAAGTAAGACTTAGAGTAATTGTGGATGGTTTACAAAAAGCTGGGTTGAAACTGGAAGATAAGGGAAGCAAAAATGGATAACAAAAATGTATTTGTAGCGATAGCACTTTCAATGTCTGTTCTGCTTTTTTGGGCGGCTTTTTTTGAAACACCTAGACCTTCAAATAAGCAAAGCTCTGAACAAAAAAAAACAAATAATGAAAATATTATAACCCCAACTATAAATGAAACTATTCCATTAAAAAAAATTACAAGAAAAGAGTCAATTAGCAAATCAAAAAGAATATTAATTGAAAATGACAATATTATTGGTTCTCTTTTATTAAAAGGAGGTTTAATTGATGATATTTCTTTTAAAAATCACAAGCAAAATTTAGAAAATAATAAAAATATTGAATTTTTAAATCCTGCAGAAATAGATGACGGGTTTTATATTGAAACTGGTTGGACAAGTATAAACAACGAAATTAAAGTCCCAACAAAAAATACAGTCTGGAGTCTCAAAGGGAACACAGCTTTGAGTGATGATCAGCCTATAGTTTTAGAATGGAATAATGGTGAAGGCATTATTTTTAAAAGAAAAATTAATCTTGATGATAAATATTTATTTAAAATTTCCCAACAAGTTCAAAATAATACTGGAAAAACAATTGAAATATATCCATACGCTCAAATAACTAGAAACAAAGTTCCTGATGACATACAAAACTTTTATATTTCTCATGAGGGATTTATAGGTGTCTTTGACGAAGAACTTAAAGAAGATGACTACGATGATATAAAAGAAAAAAAAATAGTAAGAGAAGCTAATGAGGGGTGGTTAGGTATTACTGATAAATACTGGATGACGGCAGTTGTGCCTTCCGAAGGTAAAAATTTTAAATCCACTTTTTTATACAAAGATGGGTATAAAGCGAATTATATTTTAAACACCCCAACTATAATAAACCCTTCCTCTCAAAATGAAAATGAAGTTAGATTATTTGTTGCTGCAAAAGAAGTAGACACTATAGATGCTTATGCTAAAAATCAAAATATAGATAAATTTGATCTTGTCATTGATTGGGGTTGGTTTTATTTTTTTACAAAACCTCTTTTTTTTATAATTGATTATCTATTCAAATATTTTGGTAATTTTGGAATAGCAATTGTTATAATTACAATTGGTATAAGGCTTTTATTTTTTCCTCTTGCAAATTACTCGTTTAGATCGATGGCGAAAATGAAAGCAGTACAACCTGAAATGATGAGATTAAAAGAGCTTTATAAAGAGGACAAAGTAAAGCTTCAGCAAGAAATGATGGCACTTTATAGAAAAGAGAAAATAAATCCAGCATCTGGATGTTTGCCAATTTTAATTCAAATACCTTTCTTTTTTGCAATATATAAGATGCTTTTTATATCTTTAGAAATGAGACATCAGCCTTTCTTTGGTTGGATAAAAGATTTGTCAGATAAAGATCCAACTACAATTTTTAACTTGTTTGGATTAATTCCTTGGGATCCACCAAGTTTTTTAATTATAGGAATTTGGCCAATTTTAATGGGCTTATCTATGTGGGTTCAACAAAAACTGAATCCTGCTCCAGCTGATCCTATTCAAGCAAAAATTTTTGCTTTCTTCCCGCTTTTTTTAACTATTATTTTAGCATCTTTTCCATCAGGATTAGTTGTTTATTGGACAATAAATAATATCCTCACAATTGCTCAGCAGTGGGTAATTATGAGACAAACAAAAGTTAAGACAAATTAAATGCTACAAAAATTTTCTCTTGATGAGATTAAAAAATTTTGGCCTGAAAAAGCTCCAAATATTAATACAGTTCAGAAATACATTTCAAAATATGAAAAAGAAAAAATTGTTATTAAGTATGGCGGAAATGTACTTATAGACAGAAAAGTTTTTAATAATTTTATTGCAGATATAAATCTCCTTCACAAATTAGGTCTTTCCATAATCGTGGTTCATGGAGGTGGTCCAAGAATTAAAAGAGAATTAGACAGAAAAAAGATTGATTCAAAATTTATCGATGGTCTTAGAGTAACAAACCAAAATATAATTGATATTGTTGAAGAAGTATTAATAGATCTTAATAAAGACATAGTGAACTCACTGAAAAAATTAGGTTCTGAAGCAGTTTCTTTTCATTCTAAAAATGACAATATTATAGAAGTGGAACCAAGCAGAAAAGAGTTAGGTTTTGTTGGAATTCCAAAAATAATAAATATAAATTTAATCGAAAATGCGCTTAATAATAATAAAATTCCAATTATTGCTCCTTTGGGCCAAGATGCAGATAAAAAAACTTTTAATATTAATGGGGATACTGCTGCTAGTGCTATAGCTAAAAAATTGAAATCTAGAAGATTGATACTTATGACAAATGTTGAAGGTGTCTATGACGATAAAAAAAATCTTATTACTGAAATAAAACCATTAGATCTTGAAAACTTAATAAAGTGGAAGATTGTTAAGGGAGGAATGATACCAAAAATTGAAAATTGTGTAGATGCTGTTGAAAACGGTGTTAGAGGTGTTGTCATACTTGACGGGAGAAAACCTCATTCAATACTTCACGAAATATTTTCCGATATTGGATCTGGGACATTAATTAGAAAATGAGAGATCTAAATAAAATTAAATATTGGCTATTTGACTTAGATAACACATTATACGACGGAGCTACAAAAGTTTTCGAGCAAGTTGATAAAAAGATGACTAAGTTCATTGCAGAAAAATTAAATATAAGCAATGTAGAGGCAAAAAAAATTCAAAAAAATTATTTTGAAGAATATAATACTACTTTAAACGGAATGATAAAAAATCATAAAATTGATGCTGATGAATTCTTAGAGTTTGTGCACGATGTTGATCTCAATTTTTTAAATAAAGATGAAAATTTAGAGAAAGAAATTAAGAGACTAGAGGGAAAAAAAATTATCTTTACCAATGGTTCAAGGGCTCATGCACAAAACGTGACAAGAAGAATTGGTATAGATAAGCTTTTTGATGGTATATTTGACATCAAAGACTCGGAATTTATTCCCAAACCTTCTATAGAACCTTATAAAAAGATAGTAGAAGATTACAAAATTGAGCCACAATATTGTATATTCTTTGAAGATATAGCAAGAAATTTAAAGCCGGCTTTTGAAATGGGAATGAAAACCGTTTGGATAAAAAATGACGAACCCTGGGCTGCAAAATTTTCTGATGCTAATTTTATAAATTATAAAACTGATAAACTTGCAAAATTTTTAAAGGAGATAAATGAAACCAAATGAACTTGAAAAAATAATAAACGAGGCTTTTGAAAATAAAAATAAAATTTCTGAAAATTCAGAAAAAAATATTTTGAATGCGATTTCTGAAACTATTGAATTAACTGACAAAGGTGTGGTCAGAGTTGCAGAAAAGAGAGCGGGGAAATGGTATGTAAATCAATGGGTAAAAAAAGCAATTCTTTTAAGTTTTAGAGTTAATAAAATGACAATGTCAAAAGGTCCTTACACCACTTGGTATGATAAGGTTCCTGGTAAATCTGTTTCGTGGAATGAAGATGATTGGAAAAAAGCTGGTTATAGACACGTTCCTAATGGAGTAGTAAGAAAGGGATCTTTTATTGCAAAAGGCGTTGTCCTAATGCCGTGTTTTGTAAATCTTGGAGCATATGTTGATGAGGGAACAATGATTGATACGTGGGCATCTGTTGGATCGTGTGCTCAAGTAGGAAAAAATTGTCATGTTTCAGGTGGTGCAGGAATCGGAGGTGTTCTTGAACCGTTGCAAGCTGGTCCTGTAATTATTGAAGATAATTGTTTTATAGGTGCAAGATCTGAAATTGCAGAGGGTGTTCTTGTAGAACAAGGCGCAGTTATTTCAATGGGTGTTTATATTGGCGCTTCCACAAAAATTGTTGATAGAACCTCAGGTGAAATTACCTATGGTAAAGTCCCAGCCTACTCAGTCGTTGTTCCTGGATCTATGCCCAACAAAAAAAATCCCGATGGTCCCTCTTTATATTGTGCTGTTATAGTTAAAAAAGTTGATGAAAAAACTAGAAGCAAAACATCAATCAATGAATTATTAAGAGATTAATGCAAAGTATTAACGAATTACAATTAGCAAAAGAGCTTATACGATTTCGAAGCATAACGCCTATCGATAACGGTGCGATTGGATTTTTAAGTAAAAAACTTAAGTCGCTTGGTTTTAAGTGTAAAGTGCTAGAATTCAAAGATAAAAAAAGTAAGCCTATAAAAAACTTGTACGCTAGATTAGGGACTAAACAACCTAATCTTTGTTATGCAGGGCATACGGATGTAGTGCCACCTGGAAACATTAAAGATTGGACAGTTGACCCATTTAAGCCGATTGTAAAAAATAATTATTTAATTGGCAGAGGTGCTAATGATATGAAAAGTTCTATTGCATGTTTTGTTGCCGCTGTAAGTTTATTTTTAAAAAATAAAAAAAAATTTGGCGGATCTATTAGTTTTTTAATTACAGGTGATGAAGAAGGGTTAGCAATAAATGGGACGAAGAAAGTAGTAGAATACATAAAAAAAAGGAAAGAAAAAATTAATTTTTGTATTGTAGGAGAACCGACGAACCCAAATAAATTAGGTGAAATGATTAAAATAGGAAGAAGAGGTAGTTTAACTGGTTTTATCAAAGTAACGGGTATCCAAGGCCATGTAGCATATCCGCAGCTTTTGAATAATCCGATAAATACTCTTGTTAAAATATGCAATAAACTTAAAGATACAAAGTTGGATAAGGGAAATAAAAATTTTCAACCATCAAATTTAGAATTTACTGGAGTCTATGTAAATAATAAAGCGCACAATATAATTCCAGCTGAGGCAAGTGCACAATTCAATATCAGATATAATGACTTTCACACAGCTTCATCGTTAAAAAAGAAGATAAATAAAATAATCAAAAATTTGAGTATAAAAAATAAATGTAAGTACAAAGTTAAATATATATACAATGGTGACGCTTTTCTAACAAAACCGAACAAAACGATTTTAATGTCAAAAAAAATTATAAAGAAAATTACTAAGGTAAACACCAAATTTTCGACAACAGGAGGAACTTCTGATGCAAGATTTATAAGAAAAATTTCTCCTTGTCTCGAATTTGGCTTAGTGAATAAAACTATGCATAAAGTGGACGAATGTGTTTCTGTTTCTGACCTAAAAAAACTTACAAATATTTATAAAAATATTTTGATAGAGTATTTCAAGTGAAATTATATAGAGTAAAAAAGTCTAATATTGATAAAAGAGGCTTGTATGCAAACAAGAATATTAAAAAAGGTACAAAGATCATAGAATATCGAGGAAAAATTATTACTAGGAAACAGGCAGAAGAAAATCCAAAATTTGACAATGACAAAGCTATCTATTTATTTAATTTAAATAAAAAATATGATCTGGATGGAGATTTTAAATTTAATACTGCTCGTTTGATTAACCATTCTTGTGATCCTAACTGTGAAGTGACAGGCTTTGGTCTTAAAATATGGGTCTACGCAATAAAAAATATTAAGAAAGGTGAGGAGCTATCATATGATTATGGTTTTAGTTTTGATAAAGATTTTAAAGACTATCCTTGTAGATGTGGATCAAAAAATTGCGTAGGTTACATTGTAAAATCTGAGTCTAGATGGCGTATAAAAAAATCAAAATTTTATAAATCTCATAGAGAATGAAAAAAAAAATTCTTTTTATAAGCACAAGGAATCCTTATTCTGGAAGACTTTCAGGGGATGTCATTAGATCTTTAAAAATTATAAACATATTAAAGAAAAAGAACAAAATAGATGTCTTGTACTTAAGTAAAAAAATACAAAACAAAACTCCACAAAAAGGGACTGGTTTTAAATACCCAAATTTTTTATCTAAAATAATTTTTTGTTTGATTTCTTTATTAAGACTTAAGCCAATGCAATTTGGATTATTTTATTCTTCAGAATTGAAAGAGTACATTGCGGAAAATGCTGATCAATATGACTTGTTATTTTTTTATCACATCAGATCGGCTCAATACTATCCAAAGAACTTTAGAGGAAAAACAATTCTCGAAATGGGTGATCTCTATTCAAAGAATTACCGTCAAACTTATAAAAATTTAAATATTTTTAATCCATTGGCTTATATTTACTTGCTTGAAAGTTTTTTGATAAAGAGAACTGAAGGAGAATTATTTACTGATTTTGACAAAATAATTTTATTTTCAAAAAAAGAAATTGAAGAAATAAATAAAGAATATAAAAGAAATATTTTTTTTATACCAGAATCAGTTAATAAAATTCAGCGTGCTTTTAAGTTTTCCAAAAATAATTTTAAAATTTTATTCGTAGGTAATTTAAATTATCTACCCAACAAATTAGCTTGCTATGACTTCGTAAAAAATATTTTTCCTAAAATTTTAAAGATAAATCCAGAAATTGAATTTCACATTGTTGGAAAAACAAGTAAGTTAGACAAATTTTTGTTATCTTTGCATTCAAAAGTTAAAGTATTAGGTCAAAAAAAGAATTTAAAAAATTATATTAAAAATGCAATATGCGGTTTAGCTAATTTAAAAGTAGCAACTGGTGTACAAGGTAAGGTGTTGACTTATATGTCTTTTGGACTTCCAGTCATCTGCAGCGATGAAACACAACACAATTTTGATAAAAGTACACTTAACTATAAACACAAAAATCAATTAATAAAAAACATTTTAGACTTGAAAAAAAATAAATCAAAAAGTCTCAAGTACTCAAAAAAGTCTTGGAGTTTTATTAATAAGTATAAGTCGAATAAAATAAACCTAAAGTACTTAGAGATTATTTAAATTAATAATAAACTTTCTTTAAATATAAACCTTCTGGTGGGGCTGGTGGAGCACAAAATTTTCTTTTTTTTGATTTAAATACATTTTTAAACTTTTTTATATCCCATTTGTTTTCTCCTACATATTTTAGACAACCAACCATTGATCTTACCTGTTGTTGTAAAAATGATTTTGAAACAAAATTTATAATTATTTTTTTACCATGAATATTAATTTTAGCACTTTGTATTGTTCTTAACGGACTTTTTGCTGAACAAGATGAAGATCTAAATGTTGAAAAATCATGTGAACCTACAAGAAGTTTGATGGCTTCCTTCATATTCTTAATATTTAATTTTTTTTTAATTAACCAGGCTCTATCTTTAAATATAGATAATTTTGTGCTTCCGTTTATTATTATATATTCGTAATTCCTTTTTTTTGCATCAAACCTTGAATTAAAATTTTTTTTTCTTCTTTTTAGATCAACAATCGAAATATTATTTTTTTTTAAAAAAAAATTTAATGCTGCTAAAAATTTAAATTTATCATTAATTTTTTGTTCTAAAAAAAAGTTTGCTGACTGTCCCCATGCGTTAACACCAGCATCTGTTCTTCCGGCACCAATAATTTTAATTTTTTTTTTAAATATTTTGGTAATAGCTTTTTGTATTTCACCTTGTATAGATCTACCTTTTTTCTGTACTTGCCACCCTACATATGAAACTCCCAGATATTCAATTATGATTTGATAATTATGTTTCAATTTAAAATTTCGCTCTTTTTTATTCTATAGCCAGATAAAAATTCTTTTGTATTTAAAATTTTTTTTCCTTCTTTTTGAATAAATTTAATCTTTAATGAATTTTTTAAACAGCCAATCGTCAGTTCATCATCTAAAACCTTGCCTACTTCTCCTTGTAAATCTGAAACTACTGCTTTCAAAATTTTAATTCTATTTCCATTGTGATAAAAATGAGCTCCGGGGTGAGGGTTTAAAGCTTTTATTTTAGCTAATATTTTTTCAGCATCTAAATCCCATTTAATTTCAGCATCAGATTTTTTAATTTTTTTTGCGTACGTAGCATCTTTTTCATTCTGTTCTTTAAATACAGCTTTACCTGACTCAAGCAGGTTAATAGAGTCTATTATCATTTTTGATCCCAGATTAGAAAGTTTTATGCTTAAAGTTGAAAAATCATCTTCTTTTTCAATTTTAATTTTTTCTTGTAGCATAAATGGTCCTGCGTCTAATTTATGTATTATCTTCATTATTGATATGCCTGTTTCATAATGCATATCTAAAATTGATCTTTGAATTGGCGCCGCACCTCTAAGTTTAGGAAGCAATGAGGCATGAACATTAATAAATTTTGTTTTGGTGTTTTCAAGAATGCTCTGAGGTAATATTTGCCCATAAGCTGCAACTACAACTATTTCAGGAGAAGTATTTTTTATAAAATTGAGTTCTTTAGGATTATTGTTTAAATCATAAGGAGTTCTCACCTCAATATTTAATTTCTTTGCAATCGTTTGGACGGGGGACTCCATAATTTTTTGTCCTCTCAATTTTTTTTTTTGGTGGTTGAGTGTAAACAGATATTATTTTGTGTTTAGAATTATAAATTGATTTAAAAATTGGCACAGCGAATTCAGGAGTACCCATAAAGATAATTTTCATTAGTAAGACTCTAAACTATTATTCTGCTTATTTCTTTCTTATGTTTAACAAGTTTTTTAATTATCATATCTTTTTTTAATTTTGAGAGATAATCAATAAATAAAATTCCATTTAAGTGATCAACTTCATGTTGAATGCAAGTTGCTAATAGACCTTCAGCTTTTAATTCCTTTTCTTTGCCATGGTAATCTATATATTTGAGAGTGCACTCAGCAGGTCTCTCAATTTCGGCAAACTGTCCTGGTAAAGACAAACAGCCTTCTTCGTATGTAGAAGTATTTTTAGATTGATAAATTATTTCAGGATTGACTAAAAATAGAGGATCTTTTATTTTTTCATCTTTTGAGATATCAATCACTATAATTTTTTTTAAAATTCCAACTTGTATTGCTGCTAAACCTATTCCTGGGGCTTTATACATGGTTTCCAACATATCTTTCATTAACGTTCTTACACTATCATCTACTTTTTCTAATGGTTCACATTTTTTCCTCAAAATAGGGTCTGGTTCAATTAAAATTTTTCTGATTGTCATATGTATAAATTAAATTCTTTGGGGGAGTGCCGATAATAAGATCTCGTTTCTAAGTTTTTTCAAATTATTTTGATTAAGGAGATGGACTATAAAATATATAGTTTCCGGATCTAATTGATAAGGTTCGTCTTCACCAATTATCTCGACAATTTTTAAAGTTAAAAAGGCAGTTTCATTATTTTTAGCAAGTTGTAAAAGGTTTGGGGGAATCTCGTACTTTTTTTTGAGTTCTTGGTATTTAAAACCTTCAGGTATTTTTAAGCCATCATTTTGAAAAGTCTCAATTAATGCTAGATCTTTTGCTGAAAAAAAATATTTTCTATTTTTTTTAATTTTTTTCAATATTTTATCAAAATCTTTCTGAACTTTTTTTTTATTTTCTGCTTGGCTTAAATACTTTAATAATCTTGATTGATGTAAAATTTTATCGTCATATTTTATTTTTCCTAATTGAAATTCTTCGTCAGTTATTATATTTTCAGCAACTATTTCTTTGTAAGACTCTGGTATTTCGTCTTTTTTGATTTCTTTCAAATTTTCACTTAAAAATTTAGTATAAACTTCTGCTAAATTATCCTTCTTAAATAAATCTTTAAGAATAAACAGATATTTGATTTTTTCTTTACCGTTTTCGGATAATAAGAATTTTTGATAAATTAATGCCCTAGAGTCTGTCCCGTCCAAGTTAGAATATAAATTTTCTGCATTAATTAGGGTGTTTATGTCGAAGGGGATTTTTTTATATATATTAAAAATATTTTTTTTATTGAACTGACCCTTATTGGCAGCATTTTCTAAATTTTTTAGTTTTTCTTTATTATCTATGTCTTCAAATTTTATTAGGTTAGCTGCATTTAAGTATTCCCAAATTTCTTTTTTAGTTTTACTTGTTGGTTCAAAACTAAAGTCTTTAATTGTTATGCTAGAGAGATAAAAATTAAGTAAATTATCTTCTCTAATTTTATTGCTTGTATTTTGAGTAATTCCTAAAAGATATTTGATTTTATCATCAAAAAACTTGTCTGATTTTTTTTGTTCGTTTAATATATCGTATAAAAGCTGAGCCTCATTTTTTTTATTGTCAAAAACTAAACAATAAATTTTAAATTTTTCTAAATATGAATCTTTAATGCTTTTATCTATAAAGCCAATTTTTTTACAACCCTCTTTGATATTTGCTTTGGAAATATTTTCATCGACTAAATATTGAATAATTTTTTTTTTATTATGAAATTCATTATTTTGCTCTAAGAATTTTTCAATTAATTTAGTCCTTTTTTTATCAATCATCCAATCTATTTTATAATTGATAAATTCTTTTTCATCCATTCCTCGAGGTGGATACGCAAAAGAGAAAAGGGTTTTTTCAAATATATTTTTTGAAGTATTGGAAAGATTTATTTTATTTATTCTTTTAATGATTGATCTTACATTATCTGCATCTGAAGTTGACCACATATTTAAGTCAAAATTATTATCTGCTGGATCATATATCCCAAAAATTTTTACGTCTTCAGATTTTTTTAAAATTTCATTATCAATTTCTATATTTTGATTATTTGGTCTATCTTTAAAAGCTTTTTGATTAATAGTTGACTCAAAATTTATTTCTTCCTTCTTATTATCTTCAATTACTTCTTGTTTTTTTTTATTCCAAATATCAATTTCGTTCTCCCCATACAAAGTTGAAAAGGAAAGAGTTATGATTAATAAGCTTATATATTTATTTAAGCTTTTTAATATCATCAGTGATATCTATTTTATAATTTTTTTCAGGACTAGGAAAATTGATTTTTTCAATGAGAAAAATACCAAGCACTACTATGATTAAAAGTAAAATTAGCTTAATCAAAATTTTCATTATTGAAGAGCCAATACCTTGTTGACGATTGTATTTAAGTTGCATAGTAAAAAAATATATTTAAACTCAAAAAATAAGACATATTTATGATAAATCAAATTTAAAATTGGTAAGATAATTGAAAAAAAACCTCGTATTAACTGGAATGATGGGTGTGGGAAAGTCTACAATAGGCAAAAAGCTTGCAAAAAAGCTAAAACGTAAATTTAGAGATATTGATCAGTTAATCGAGGAAAAGGAAAATTTATCGATCAGAGACATTTTTGAAAAAAAAGGTGAGAGTTATTTTAGAAAAATAGAAAAAAAAATAACTTTAGAAGAATTAAAAAAAACAAACTTAATAATTGCTTTAGGTGGAGGAGCATTTGTTAATTCAACTATTAGAAAAGAAGTAAAAAATTCAGCTTTAAGCATTTGGTTGGATCTAAATTTAAAATCTATAATATCTAGGCTAAGAAATGTTAGAAAAAGACCACTTTTAAATAAAGATAATTTAGAGGAAACATTGAATAAAATTTACTCGGAAAGAAAGAAATTCTATAATGAATCTGACTTTAGAATAAAGTGTAGTTCTTTGAATATAAACAAGATAGTTAATAAAATAACAAGAATAAACGAAAATGAAAGAAGTAAAGTTTAATAACAAAAACAATAAATATTCAATTTTAATTGGTAATCAAATTTTAAAGCTCTTACCAAAAAAAGTTAAGATGGTTTGTCCAGAGGCAAAAAAAATTGCAATAATTTTTGATAAAAAGGTTCCTTCTAAATTTAAAACAAGAATTTCTAAAAGTCTAAAAAATTTTGATTTAACAGTTTTTAACTTTGACGCTAATGAAAAGACTAAATCTATGAAATCCGTAAATTTTTTTTTAGATAAATTGTTAGATAGAAATTTAAATAGGTCTGATTTAATAATTGGTGTTGGAGGTGGTATAACAGGAGATTTAAGTGGATTTGTAGCTAGCTTATTTAAGCGAGGAATAAATTATATAAATATTCCCACAACTCTATTATCTCAAGTAGACGCGGCAATTGGTGGTAAAACCGGAGTCAACTCTATTCAAGGGAAAAATTTGATTGGATCATTTTTTCAACCTAAATTAGTTATCAATGACACATCAGTTTTGACAACATTAAGCAGAAAAGAAATAATCTGTGGATATGCAGAGATTTTAAAACACGCTATTATAAAAGATCCAATATTTTTTAAATGGTTAAAGAAAAATACCAAAGATATTTTATCTTTAGATCAAAAAAATTAACCTACGCTATTAAGAGGAGTTGTGAGATCAAATTACACTTTGTAAATAAAGATACAAATGAAAAAAAACTTAGAATGACATTAAACTTTGGTCACACCTTCGCTCACGCTATTGAAGTAAAGAATAACTTTTCCAAAAAAATTACTCACGGTGAGGCTGTATTAGCAGGGATGATTTTAGCAACAAAGCTCTCAGTAATTAAAAGAACTTGCAAGATTGAAACTCTAACAGAACTTTTGAATATATATAAAAAAAACAGCTTAAATTATACTTACAAAAAATACAAAGCAAAAAACGAAATCATGAGACTTTTACCTTATTTAAAAAATGACAAAAAAAACAATGATCAAAAAATTAATTTTATTTTACTAAATAAAATTGGTAAAACTTCATTACCTAATAAAAATAAGATCTCGTTAAAAGATCTAAAAAAATTAATAAATAAATTTAATTTATTGTAATTTCTAAAGCGTGAATCTTTGTTTTGAGGTCGTCCCTTAAAATTTTCATAATTAACTTATGAGCATTAATTTTTGAAATAGATTTTAAATATATTGACTTAATCTTTAAATGTAAGTGGTATTTTTCCTTTGAAAAAAACTTATGATTTTTGTGTTTTTGTGAATTATCAATAATAAGAATTTCTTCTAAATTTATTTCTTTTTTCAATCTTGCTTCAAGGTTTGCTAAATAATTTTCCATTTTATTAAAATTATTATATAGAAATAATTATAATATGAAAATAATCTGTGATTGGAAAAATTGTAAAGAAATAGGTGCTTATAAAGCGCCAGTAGAAAAAGATAATAGCAAAAAATTTAGACTGCTTTGTCTTCAACATATCAAAATTTTTAATAAAAATTGGAATTATTTTGAAAATATGAATGACCAGGAGATTGAATTTTTTATCAAATCAGATCTTACATGGCATAAATCGACTAAAAACTTTGGCTCATCAGAAAATTTTTTTAATATTCTATGGAATAATGCCTTAGATGATAAACTAAATATTTTTAAGAGCTCTAATTTTAGGGAATTCAAAAAGTCCAAGATTTCTCAAACTGATAAAGATGCTTTAGACGTAATGGAGCTAAATGATGCGGCAAAATGGGATGAAATTCAATTAAAATTTAAAACACTTGTTAAAAAATATCATCCTGATAAAAACCATGGAAGTAAAAAATTTGAAGATAAATTAAAAAAAATTACTTTAGCATATAGTCAGCTAAAAAAAACGTTGGGGAAAAAATGAGTGCTGAACAATTTATTAATAAGCCTGATATAAAAATTTCTGTTAAACAGACTTTTGGTTTCGACAGTGAAATGCAAATTAGTGCATTCTCAAAAAAAAATGAGTATGTGCCTAAAATTGATGCAGACTATAAATTCGATAAAGATACCACAATGGCTATCCTTGCTGGATTTTCGTTCAACAAAAGAGTTTTGATTCAGGGTTATCATGGCACTGGTAAATCTACACACATAGAACAAGTTGCAGCTCGCTTAAATTGGCCCTGCATAAGAGTAAATTTAGATAGCCACGTAAGTAGAATAGATTTAATAGGAAAGGATGCAATCGTTTTAAAAGACAATAAGCAAATTACCGAATTTAAAGAGGGAATTCTACCTTGGTCTATTCAAAACCCAGTTGCATTAGTTTTTGACGAATATGATGCAGGTCGACCAGATGTGATGTTTGTTATTCAAAGAGTCCTAGAAAGTGAAGGGAATTTTACTTTGTTAGACAAAAACAAAATTTTAGAACAACATGATTTTTTTAGAATATTTGCTACTACAAACACTGTAGGCCTTGGTGATACTTCAGGTCTGTACCATGGAACACAACAAATTAACCAGGGTCAAATGGACAGGTGGAATATTGTTTCTACTCTAAACTATCTTCCTTTCGAAAAAGAACTTGAAATTATCTTAGCTAAAAATAAAAATTTTAACAATAAAGAAGGGAAAGAAATTTTATCTAATATGATAAAAGTTGCTGATCTTTCCAGAAAGGGTTTTGTTAACGGTGATATTTCTACAGTAATGAGCCCAAGAACTGTTATGCATTGGGCTGAAAACACAACTATTTTTAAAGACAGAGGATATGCATTTAGAGTTACTTTTTTAAATAAATGTGACGAATTAGAAAAAAAAATTATATCAGAATATTACCAAAGATGTTTTGGTGAAGATTTACCAGAGTCCTCTATTAATGTTACGATTTAAAAAGTGGAAAAAAAAACAGAAATTATAGAAAATTTTAAAACTGCTATTAGCTCTACGGTTAAATCTATTTCGAAAACTCATAACGTCAAAGTTTTTTTTGGTAATAAAGTTTCTAAATCAGGAAAGTCGTCTATAACACTACCTGAAATTGAAAAAAGCAATAACAAAATAAACTACAATCAAATAAGAGCTTTGGCAGACTCTGAGTCTTTGAAAATAAGATTTAGTAATAGCAGTATATTTAGATCGTACGAACCTTCAGGAAATATTTCCAAAAAATTATATAAAATTGCTGAAAAAATAAGGTATGAAAAATTAGGCTCTGAAAAATTTAAAGGTGTAAAAAACAATATAGAAAAATATTACTTAGAAAAGGTAAACTCCTTAGATCTTAAAAATAGTGAAGATAAAATAACGGAGTCATTTGAAAGTTATTTAAGGGGTAAATTTTTCAATACAAAATTTGATAGTGAAATAGAAAAAAAATTAAAGAATTACAAAAAAGATCTTGATAATACTTTTAATGAAAAGATAGTGGAATTAAGCAATCTGACTAATGACCAAGCTCAATACAATGCCTTAATTTCAAAACTAATTTCTAACATGAGCTTGGATGATAAAGTAGATGAAGAGAATAATAGAGAAGAAGAAAATAAAGATGACCAACATGCAAATCCAAAGAATCAAGAACAAAAAAAAGAGAAGCAAGAGCAAGACCAACAAGAAATGTCGATAGAGTCTGGCACTCCAGACTTAGAAAAACAAGCTAAAGAGTCTGATAAAGATGGGGAGGAAATAGAAATAGAAGATAAAAGTAAGCAAGATTTTCGTAAAAAAATAAATAATAATTCAATAGATCTTAAATATAAAACTTATACAGAAGAATTTGATGAAATTATTAAAGCTGAAGATTTAGAAAATGAAAAGGAACTTTACCGTTTGAGAAATAATTTAGATCAGCAGTTATTACAGCTTAAGAATTTTATTTCAAAATTAGCTAATAAATTACAAAGAAAGTTACTTGCTAAACAAAACAGATCTTGGAATTTCGATTTAGAGGAAGGTCTTCTGGACACTTCAAAGTTAACAAGAGTAATTATTGATCCTTTTAATTCTCTTTCATTTAAAAAAGAAAAAGATATTGAATTTAAAGATACTTTAGTAACAATTTTAATTGATAACTCGGGATCTATGAGGGGTAAACCTATTTCTGTTGCTGCTATTTGTGCTGATATCTTAGCTAGAACACTGGAGAGATGTTCTGTTAAAGTTGAAATTTTAGGTTTTACCACAAAACATTGGAAAGGCGGGTCCTCAAGAGAGAAATGGATGAAAAATGATAAACCAAGTTTACCGGGAAGATTGAATGATTTGAGACATATTATTTACAAATCAGCGGATACTCCATGGAGACAAGCAAAAAAAAATATGGGTTTAATGCTCAAAGAGGGTTTGCTTAAAGAGAATATAGACGGTGAAGCCTTAAAGTGGGCGTATAATAAAATGTCAAAAAGAAAAGAAGATAGAAAAATATTAATGGTAATTTCAGATGGCGCTCCAGTTGATGACTCTACACTATCTACTAATACAAATGATTATTTAGAAGCAAATCTTAAAAATACTGTCAAATGGATCGAAACAAAAACAAATATAGAATTACTAGCCATAGGTATTGGGCACGATGTAACACGATATTATAATCGAGCAGTGAAAATAACTGACGTGCAAGACCTTGGTGATGTCATGATTAATCAACTTACTGATCTTTTTGTTGAAAAAAGAACCAAAACTTTACATTAATTTTTACTATTGAGTTTGCGAAATATCTTTAACCGTATTTAGTAAAATTTTAAAAGGTATAAGCATCGATAAAGCAATTACCATTTTTACAATTAGATCTCCAAAAGCCAAAGTTAACCATGGAACTTCTGTTCCATAAAAAGCAATTGAAAAAAATAAAAAAGTATCGATTATTGAACCAATCACGGATGAAATTAATGGAGCTACATACCAAGTTTCTCTTCTCAATAAATCAAAAATTTTGATATCAAAACTCTGGGCGATAAAAAAAGCTAGACCAGACCCTATTGCAATTCTTATTGAAATTATGTCAGAAAAGTTTGTGGATACTAATAATGTTAAAACAACGCCAATAAAAAAACCTATGTAGACAATTTTTTTTGCAACTATTTTACCATAAGCTCTATTAGATAAATCTGTGATTAAAAAAGTAATCGGATAAGTAAAAGCTCCGTAAGTTAATATTTCATTTAAATCTAGGTATTGAACAGGAAATTGAACCAAAAAATTGGATATCACAACTACTAGTCCCATAAGACCAGCTAACTTGTAAAATAAACTCATTTAAACCTTAGATGTAATATTTGCTTTAATTTTCTTTACTTTGTTTGATAGCTTAGATTTTTTAGCAGTTAAAAGATATTTGTCTAATCCACCTTTGAAATCAACTGTCCTTAAAGCTGCGTTAGTAACATTTAATTTAATATTCTTTTTTAATAAATCACTTTTAAAAATTACTTTTTTTAAGTTAGGCAAGAACCTTCGTTTAGTCTTATTCTTAGCATGACTAACGTTGTGGCCTTTTAAAGGTGATATTCCTGTTAATTCACATCTTTTAGACATAATTTTACCTACAGCTATATAATTCTAGTTGATTAACTGGTCAAGCATTAATTCCAATGGCATCGCTTACTTTTTTAATGTTTTCTTTTTTTAAAATTGAAATTAACTCTTTTTTTATATTTTTTACAATTCCTGGACCTTTGTAGACCATGCCAGTGTAAAGTTGAACAGCATCAGCGCCTGCGGTAATTTTTTCAAATGCGCTTTTTCCGGAGTCAACCCCTCCAACACCAATTATTTGAATATCGCCTTTTATTTCTTTGTAAAATTTTTTAATCAATTGTGTTGAAATATCTTTAAGGGGAAGACCAGATAATCCTCCTGCTTCTGATTTTTTTACATCAATTAAATTATCTCGATTTCTATCCGTTGTGTTTGAAATAATAATACCTTCAATATTATATTTTTTTATTAATTCTATAATCGAACTTATGTCATCATTATTTATATCTGGTGAAAGTTTTAATACAAAAGGTTGTTTTAAATTTTTCTCTTTCTTAATCTTATTTAGTCCTTTTAAAAGCTTTTCCATTTCGGTTTTTTCATGGAAATCTCTAAGGCCTTCAGTGTTAGGTGATGAAATATTAATTGTAATGTAATTTGAGTGTGAAGCAAGTTTTTCAAAACAATAATAATAATCTTCTACTTTATTTTTTGTTTCTTTGTTCGGCCCGATATTAATACCTAAAAAACCCTCAGGAAAATTATTTGAAATTCTTTTTGATACTATATCCACTCCATGATTATTAAAACCAAGTCTATTAATTAGTGCGTAATCTTTTTCTAATCTAAATATTCTTGGTTTAGGATTACCTAGCTGTCTCTTTGGAGTAACAGTTCCAACTTCAATAAAACCATAGCCAAATTTAAATAAAGAATTATACACTTCAGCGCTTTTATCAAAACCAGCAGCCAGACCAATTGGATTCGGAAGTTTATTGCCTAATAAATTTGTTTCAAGAATTTCTTCTTCCTCAATGCCAAAAAAGCTTTTAGGAAGAAAATTAATTTTAAGGGAATTTATGGCCAAATCGTGTGCAACTTCCGGATCTAGTGAGAATATATAGGGTCTGATTTTAGAAAACATTATTTTATTTTTTCTTTTATTAATTCAATTGTTTCTTTAAGTCCAAAAAATTTTACAAAAAATCCAATTCTAGGTCCATTTTCCACACCGAATACGACTTCATAAATCAATTTAAACCAGTCTCTAAGATTTTTTTCATAACCATTTTCTTTTCCAACAGAATAAACAAATGTTTGAATTTCTTCGGGTTCTAAAGAATCGTCAATTTCATTAAGTTGTTTAACTAAATTAAGTAAAGCTTTTTTTTCTAACTGGTTAGGATTTTTAAATCTTTTATTTGGTTCAATTTTATCTTTAAAGTAATTTATTGCATATTGTGTAAGTTGATCAAGAATAGGATGATCTGAAGGTTTAATTTTTTTATGAAACCTATTTATAAATTTCCAAACAACTTTTTTGTTATTTGCATTACTTGATCCAACTAAATTTAACAACATAGAAAATGGCATTACTATTTTTTCTTGAGGTGGTTTGCCATTGTGGACATGCCAGACAGGGTTTGAAATTCTATCCCTTTGATTTTGGCTCGGAAATTTTTCAATCAAAGACAGATATTCATCAACTGTTTTTGGAACAACTTCAGAATAAAGTTTTTTCGCTCTTTTTGGATTTGGATACATATATAAAGAGAGACTTTCTGGTGAAGCATATCTAAGCCATTGTTCAATTGAAATACCGTTTCCTTTTGATTTTGAGATCTTTTCTCCTTTTTCATCCAAAAATAATTCGTAGGCAAAACCGTTGGGAGGGGTTTTTCCGAGTTCTCTACAAATTTTGTTAGATAATATAGCACTCTCAGTTAAATCTTTGCCATACATTTCAAAGTCTACATCAAAAGTAAACCATCGCATAGCCCAGTCCACCTTCCATTGAAGTTTACAATTTCCATCTAAAATACTTGTTTCTAGTTTTTCATTACTATTTTTAAATATAATCTTTCCTGTTTTTTTGCTTAACTCTAGCAAAGGTATTTCAAGAACTTTTCCTGTTTTTGGGCAAATCGGTAAAAATGGACAATAAGTTTTTTTTCTTTCATCACGCAATGTAGGCAAGACTATATTCATGATTTCATCATACTTTTCTAAAACTCTCATTAAAGAGTTATTAAAAGTTCCATCTTTGTAATTTTTAGTAGAACTTTTAAAATTAAACTTAAAATTAAACTTATTTAAAAACTCTTTAAGCATTTCATTATTGTGTTCTCCAAAACTACTAAATTTTTTAAAAGGGTCTGGTATGGATGTTAGTGGTTTTCCTAAATTTTCTTTTAAAATTTGATCATTGGGAATGTTATCTGGTACTTTTCTTAGCCCATCCATATCGTCTGAAAATGTGATTAATTCGTAATTAATTTTTTGAATATGGTTTAGTGCGTTAATCATCATTGATGTTCTTGCAACTTCTCCAAAGGTCCCGATGTGAGGCAATCCGCTCGGTCCGTAACCTGTTTGAAAGATTATCTTTTTTTTATTTTTAATTATTTCCTTCCTATCCTTTAAAAGTTTTCTTATTTCTACAAAAGGCCATGAAGAAGTTGTTTGGATTATCTCGTTATCAAGCATTACTTACGTTTATTAAATTTTATGTATAAAATACAGGTATAATTATAAGATATTAAGTTGAATTTTATAACTATTTAAATAATCTTAAAT
>MDTG01339089.1_pt1 | contig 20168 bp, 23 predicted proteins | sample 811421 | NCBI WGS metagenome assembly MDTG01 (sample SAMN05326645, study PRJNA326480) | marine metagenome | isolation source: seawater | place: Pacific Ocean: South East | collected 2011
CTTGATGTGTAACATAGTCATAACAGTAAGCTGATTGACAATCACCACATTCATCTACTAATGAACTTCCGTTAGGAGTTCCTGCACAATCAACCTCTGTAGCTATCTCATCGCAAGTTCCATTATTTGAACATTCTTGATTTTCATTACAAGAACCACAGCTTCCACCACAGCCATCACTACCACATTGTAATCCATTACAATTTGGTATACAAGAACAAGAAGCATTCCAATTTGGGTTGCTATCACTATCTGCATCAACCCACATTTCCATACTTCCATCACAATTACCAAATGAAACTTCATGTGTTATATAGTTATAACAGTAACCTGATTGACAGTCACCACAATCATCTATTAATGAAGTTCCATTAGGAATTCCTGCGCAATCAGAGCATGAAGAGTTATCACCTGCACATACACCACATTCATCTAAAACAGAAGTGCCATCAACTACGCCATTGCAATCTAATGTGCAATTGGTATTCCAGTAAGGGTCTCCTGCTGCACCTGGAGGATAAAATCCATATCCAAAAGACTCACATTCTTCTGGAGAAAGATCATAATAAACACTATGTGGCCCATCACCATTTAATCCAGGGGAGAATAGAGTATAGCAATAACCCATCCAGCAGCTTCCGCAGTCATCAGCATAAAAGCTTTCTGGACAATTTCCATCTGTATAATTATTAAAATAAGAATCCCACTCTGAGCCTGGAATTACCCATATTAGAGTATTTCCACTGCATTCTGTTTCATTTAAGTCGTATGATACATTATGTGAAACCACATCATAACAATAGGGCATCCAACATGTACCATTACCATCTTCGAAAGTTCCATCTGGGCAAGCCGCAAACATGAAACTTAAGATTAAAAAATTAATTAGTTTTTTCATTTATTTTTCCTTTTATTTAGTATTTCCGCTACAATGAGATTGAATCTCATAACGTAATTTAAATAGGGTTAGAAATAGGAAGCAATAAGTATTTCGACTAATTAGTCGAAAAATGAAATTGCAAGTTATTTTTTTTATTGAAACAGTGTTTAATTGCCTAAAATATAGCTAACAAGAGACACTATATCTACTACATTGACAACTTCATCTCCACTATAATCAAGGAGGCATATGTCTTCAGTTGTATTTCCAGTTAAAATAAGGCTGACTAAACCTACAACATCTACTACGTTAATTAGTCCGTCAGCATTAATGTCTCCAGCAAAACTAGGGCAGCTATCTTCACTTGTGAGCCCAGTTTGATAACGAATAGAAATATTTCCACCAGTACCATCATAATAGTCATATGCCCAAAACTTAATTACATCTACACCATTAGCAGCTCTAACAAACATAACGTAGTTTGTTGGATTAAGATAATAAGTCTCATCAAACCATCCCCAGGAATTGAGAGCAGGGTTTTTAATTCCTTCTACAAAAGTATGTGTTTGTAAATCATAGAAATCATTATGCAATGAATCTTCAAGCCAATTTATCCCATTTCCATAATCAGGAACTTCATTTAAGTTTTCCCATTCATTTAGCCATGTATAGGATCCAGAGTCTAGGGTGCCTACTGAATCAACAATTGCTCCTCCATCGCCAGGGCCTGATAATCCACTATTTGTTTTTATATGTTTTCTTTGAAAAGCCAGGTCCCATTCTAAGGAGTTTTCGGGATAGTCGATTAATACTATACTATGAGTTTCTAATGAGTAGTAAACCCATTCTGTATAACTTGTTGCAGGTATATTTATAAGATATTCTTCCTGGGAATATGAAAAACATATTAGTGTTAAAAGTATGATTTTTAATTTAAGTTTCATTTTTTATTCTCCTTTAAAGTTATAATTTAATTCTATTATAAATCGTCTACCCGGATCATAAGATGTTAATAAGTCTCTTTCATAGCTGTCATTCAAAAGTCTTCTATCATCTTTGAAATCGAGTAAATTCTTATATCCAAGCTTAATTGTAGTTAGATTACTGGGTTGAAAAATGCCTAATAAGTCAACCATAAAATAATCATCTAGGGTTGTCTCTTCGTTGCCACTATAGATGATTTTATCACCTGAATATTTAGCGCTAAAAGAAACATCTAATTTTTTTAATGGTGTCTTGGCATAAATATTAAACCGCAATGAATTTCTTGATATTAGTTCAAGGGCTTCTTTGTTATTTGATTTTGGGTTGGTATGATTATATACAAGCTTCATACTTGTTTTATTTTTAAGTATTCGTTCATAGTGAAAATTTATTCCACGAAAATTCACAGATTCAAAATTACTATATAATAAAATATTTTCACCTAGTTCATCGGTTGTTGAATTTATTCCAATTAAATCTTTTACATTGTTATAAAAAAAATCCAATGATGCATTGTTGTCAAAATCCCTTTTATCAAATGAAATAGAAAAAAAGTTATTAGTAGTAGGTCGTAAATCAGGATTGCCTACAACAGGAGGGCTATGCCCTTGAAAATTATAATAAAGTTCTTTGATAGCAGGAGTTCTAAAGCCCTTACTAAAGTTAAATCTTATATTATAATTTCTATTTTCATTATTTGGAGATAGATAGGCAAATGAATAGACTGAATTATTTTCATAGTTTTTTGAGCTAACGCTTCTCAATGATATTGATAATGTGTTATCATTCTTTAATGATATTTGGTTACCAAAGAAAAAAGCTTTCTTTCTAAAAGATTTAGTATCATCTTGTGCATTGAAAATCGATTCAACAAGGCAATCATCCGGATCCCATGGAAAGCCTTCTCCGCATAATCCATCATTATTATTATCTCCAAGGTTATAGTCATATATATTAAACGAGCTATAATCATCGCTATTTGCTTCAAAGCCAAAGGTTAAATGCTGATTTTTTTCTTTAAGGTCAAATTGAACCAATAAACTTTTATTTCTATTTTTAGCGTTTATAAATTCAGCATCAATTAAATTATTTGATTGATTGCAGTCAATTGAAGAGCAATCTTCATATCCATAATTAAAAAAATAGTTACTTTTTATATATTCTTCATTGTTGTAGGCAATTTTAAAATTTCTAGATTTTTTACTTCTGATGAATGTTATACCATATCTATTATCTTTAAACATAGGAGAGTTGTTTCTATTAGTTTGGTAATAGTAAAAAGGATAATTGGGGTCTTCTTGGTCAATTATTTGCAGTAAGTGGTTTTCATACTGAGATATTTTGTTTGAATAATTTTTAGAATTTAATTCAATTGAATAAATATCATTAAAATTAAATTTAAAGTTCTGTTTAATAGAATTGGTATTATATTCTTCCAAGGTTTTAATTAAAGCTCCATTGTTATTAGACTCTAAGGGTGTAAGGTCATAACCATCAGACCCTTGATTGTTAATATCAATATTATAATATAGCTTGTTGTAGTTAAAACCAAAATTTAGTGTTCTAGAATAAATCATAGGATCTTCATTTAATAGAGATATGTTAAACCAGTATGGATTTTTCTCTTTTTTTGTAATGATATTAACAACTCCTCCAATAGCACTAGAACCATAGAGGCTAGACATGCCCCCTTCAACAATTTCAATTTTTTCTACATCAGAAAGATTTAGCATATTGAAATCTAAGTTGCCTGCAAATTCACCAGATACTCTCGCTCCATCAATTAAGAATAATATATATCGATTATCAAGACCTTGAATTTTAACTCTATTATTACTTGTTCCTGCATGACTTGAAACTACATTTTGAACATTAGGCATAGTAATCTCTAAGATATCTTTAACATTAGTATATGCTGTATTTTTTAAATCTTTGGAGCTTATAACATGCGTTAGAATAGGGGTATCTTTAACATGCATTTCTTTTCTAAGTCCTGTTACTAGTATATTATTTAGATCTAATGATGCTTTTAGTAATTTTATTTTTTGAATACCTTTATTTGAGTTATTTACTTTAACAATTTTATCCTCATATCCAATATGTGATATTTTAATAGAAAAAAAATCATTAGTTTTATCAAATGAGAAATATCCATCACCATCAGTTAAGGTAGACATATTTTTATTATCAATAATTTGTATGCTTGCATTATTGATAGGCTTATCAAATGTGTCTAAAATCTGACCTTTAAATGAATTTGCAGTTAAAAAGCCTATTAAAAATAATATTTTAGTTGAATAATACATCACCTAAATATAATGAATCGACCAGATAGTCGAAAAGTAAATTATTAAGTTTTATTTTATTTTTTTTCCCGTGTGTCCTTTATCGTTTAAATACTTAATTTCATTAAGACCCTTTCCAACCAATCTAAATGCTCTTGCAAACCCATGTACAAGTAGACCTTCATGTGGTGTTAGTTTAAATAAATGAAAATCAGTTAAGTTTTTTAAAAAGCCAATTTGCTCTTTAAATTTACCTTCTAATAATGATATTTTATTATTCCACTCATTACTATCCCTTATGATTTCTTTTGATTTTCCATCCATTGTAAACCTTTTTCGTGCAAAAATATTTTCTGCTTTTGATTCATCTTCTATAATCATTAACGAAACATGGTCATTAGATAGTAGATTTTGGGTATGTTTAGATAATTCACTTATGTATATGTAAAAGTTGCCATCATCATCTATACAAGTTGGGGCATAGCTACAATTGGGTATTCCTTGTTTATCATTAGTGCTTAATATTATTGTATCCATGCTATTGATTATTTTTTCTTTTTCTATTAGTGCTTTTTGTAGTATTTCATCCATTTTAATTCCCTCCAGTGAATTATTTATGTTTAGTATGTTATTATTGGATTATCCATTCCGTCATTTTTTATTAGTTTTAGTTTGATATTAAAAACTTCTTCTAATTTTTCAGTATTTATAATTTCTGATATTTTATCTGATGCTATTAATTTTGCTTCTTTTAGCATAATAATTTTATTTGAATAAGCTATAGCCTGATTTAAATCATGCAAAACCATAAGAATCGTTAATCCTTTTTGATTCATAGACTTGAGAAATTCAAATAGAGCATATTGATGATTTATATCTAGGAATGATGTTGGCTCATCAATAATTAATATTTTATTTGAATATTCATTATCTGACCATATTTGTGAAAAAACTCTAGCCAGTTGTACTCTTTGCTTTTCTCCTCCAGATAAGGTCGTATAATTCTGGTTGATATTTTTATTTAAATCAAAAATATCAATAAGTTTTCTGTAAATCTCATCATTTTGTTCTTTTGTGCTATTTTTAATTGGATATCTACCCATTTTAATAATATCTATAACTGAGAAAGGAAACGATAGGTGGTTAGACTGAGATAAAACGGATCTATAACATGCTAAATCAATAGGAGCCCAATCTTCAATTTTTTTATTTTGAAAAATAATATTTCCTGTTGTTGGTTTTAGTTCTCCCGTTATTAACTTTATTAAAGTGCTTTTGCCTGATCCGTTGGGTCCAATTACACACGCTATTTCTCCATAGTCTATATCGAAAGTAATATTATCTATTAACGTTTTTTTATTAATAGAATAACAGACTGAATTTAAGTTTAAAATTTTTTTATTGCGCATAGCTGATTCTTCTTTTTTGATTGATAATTAGCCATATAAAGAATGGGGCTCCTAAAGCGGATGTTACAACTCCTATAGGTAGTTGAGCAGGAGCTATTACAGTTTTAGAAATCATATCAGAAACTATAAGTAATATCGCGCCCAGTATAGCCGATCCTGGAATTAAGTATTTATGGTTTGGTCCAATAAATAAACGAATTAAATGAGGTGTTACAAGTCCTATAAACCCAATCATCCCACAAAAGGATACTGAAACTCCTACCATTATTGATGAAATTAGTATAATCTTTTTTTTTAAGGATTCTACATTGATACCCAGATGTTCTGATTCTGCATCGCCAAGCATAAAAATATCCATTTGGTATTGTAGTTTATAAATAATTAAGAATGGAATCACTATAAAAAGGCTTGTTATCATTGTAATGTTCCAGTCAGCCATATCTAGACCGCCTAGAGTCCAGAATGTAAAACTTCTAAGTTCAGAATCTGATGACATACTCACAAATAAGCCAATAACAGATCCAGCAAGAGCATTAATAGCTATGCCTGATAATAACATAGCCATAATATTTGTTTTATTAGCAACCTTTGACATTTTATAAACCATCATAGTCGTTATAAAAGCACCTGCCATAGCTAGAATAGGTAAAGTAAAGGGAGTAATAAAGGGAGGTATATAGCTATATATATATCTGCTGAACATGATTGTTATCATGGCTCCAATAGCAGCTCCGCTTGATACGCCAATAAAGCCAGGGTCAACAAGTGGGTTTCTGAATAATCCTTGTAGAATTGCACCTGAAGTACCTAATCCCAATCCTACCAAAATAGCCAGTATTATTCTTGGTAGTCTAATATCTAAAAATACAGTTTTGTGAATTGGGGAGTAGCTATCATTATTTGTAATGATTCCAAGTTGATATAGAGTAATATCTTTCATTTGTTTTAGTGATATTTCGACAGGGCCAAATGTAATTGATAATAATGAAATCATAAGTAAAAAAAATAACATTATGATCAGCAGGTTTTTTTTATTACTAAATTTAATCTTTTGTACCATGAATTTTATTTGTTAATTCTAACGCATTATTTACGAAGCTTGGTCCAAAAGTTAAATATTTTCCCATATCTAAAGAAAAAATCTTATGATTTTTTACAGCATTTATATGTTGAAATTCTGGATTTGTTATAAAAATAGATTCTTCTTTTGTATCATATATATTTCCAATAAGTATAATATCAGGATTTAAATTAAGAATTTCTTCTTTTGTGACTTTTTTATATCGAGTAAACTGATCTTTGAAAATATTATTTCCACCTATAAAATTAATTAAATAATCAGCTCTTGTACCATCTCCAGCAGCATTAAAAGAGTTTGATTTTGGGCTCATGAAAAAAACCATTTTAATTTTATCTTTATGTTTGTTTTTTATTGCATCTAATGCTTTTTTAGTAATGCTCATTTCTTCTTTTACTTTACTGCCTTTTTCATTAGCATTTAGTAAATTCGATATCTCGTCAATAAGGTTATTTATCTCTTCAAAGCTATGAGGAGAATTAAATATATTTAGATTAACACCACTATTCTCAATTTGTTTTACTACGTTAGGAGGTCCCATATCAGTTGTTGTTAGTATTAGATCAGGCATCATAGAGAGAATGCCTTCACTTGAAATCGCTCTTATGTAGCCAACTTGAGGTAGTTCCTTAACTTCTTCAGGATAAGTACTTGATTGATCAACTGCAACTACAGTATTACCCATGCCTAGTTTGAAAATAGTTTCTGTTACGCATCCACCTATGGTAATAATTCGACCTGTATTATTACAAAAAAAGATATTAATTAATAATATTAAAGATAATGTAAAGTTTTTGTTATTCATTTATTGCCTCCATTTCGTATACTAAATTTTTAAATTTATCCTCATATCCATCCATTGGGCCTATATCAATTACTTTGTCCTGATTAGAATCAAAAAAACTAATAATGATTATGCTGTGTTTTGTTTTATAATATTTATTAATTATGCTCTTTTTTATATTGTTTTCTAATACATGAAGATTAAAATACTTGTCTATCACATTAATCCATGGACCAAAATCAACTATATTTTTAATAATACCTCTATAATTTTGAGTTATTTTATCTCCAAATGCATGAATTTTGATTGGTATAATACTTTTTGATGCTCCTTCTAAAATATATCTTAGGATAGAGCCATTTATTTCATTGGTGGTTATTTTTTGATTTTTGAGATTATATTCTTTTTCTAAAATATTAACTGATCTTATTATATTTTTCTGATTTTGATTATAGATTTGTTTCTGAACTTCATATTGATATTCTTTATGATATTCTTGTGCAATTTCTTCAAATTTATCAGTTTTTAATCCCTTTAGGAATATCTTAATTAAAGCTTTACCATTAATATCAAAGAACTGAAAACTTTTCAATTCTTTTCCTGCATGTATTTTTTTTTCAAAAAAAACAAATGTAAATAGTTCTGAATCAAATTCTGTAATAGTAGTTTGCATTTTACTGGTAGCTATGAAACTATCTTTTTTAAAAATAGTTTTTGAAGCATCTACTATCACTTCATGTACAACATAATCACTTCTAATAAGAAGCATGATTTTATCTATATCTATAAATTTTTGGAAGAATTGATCGTAGTCAGCTATATCTAGGTAAAATACATTTTCCCCGATTTCTGTACTAAGGAGCTCAGCTTCACTAACTTCTAGGATATCGGCTGCATTTTTAATCCTTGTTTTCTTATTATCGGGATTAGATTTAAACTTTTCCCATTTTAATTTAATGTTATCAAATCTATTTAAATAATTGCTCATTTATTTATCCGTTATAATCTATGTAGATTTATGAACGAATTTAGTGAGAATCGTTCTCAATTAATAGAGAAAAATAAAATATTTAAATCAATTATATTTTTTTATAAAATTAAATAATATGCAAATGATTATACTGTATGATATAATATAAAATAGATTAAAAATATTGATTGCTACCGAATTGAAATATATCATTATAAATATCATTAGTAAGATGAATATCAATTCTAACTTCATGAGATGGCTTAGATGTTTAATAATATATCCATCAGTATTTGATGGGTCATTTAGAATAAGTTTGATCAATTCATGAGCTGCTAGCCTGAAAAAAATAAATTCTAAAATCATTATAATATTTATTGTAAAGATAGAGTAATTAAAATTATTTAAAGTCAAAATAGGTAGAGGCCAAAATACATTTATATCTCCAAGTCTTACCAAAGTATCAAATAGAACATTAATGGTCATGCCCAATATCAATCCTTTAGCCATATGGACTATATACTCTTTTTTCTTTATTTCATAAATAACTAAAAAGATAAGATAAATAATGCTTATTGTGATAATACTATGGGTAAAACTTTTATTAAATAATGGGATGTTATTTCCTGTGTTTAAAAGTAAATTATATAATGGTATAATAATACAATCAGATTCAGGTAGTATTATTCCAATTATAAGAGTAAGGAAGAAATTTTTTTTTTGAGGTAATAGGCCTTTTATTTTAAATGCGATATATATATGTAAACCTATTAAAGACATTAAAAAAAATATAATTAGTTTAATTAAAATTAATCATAAATAGATAAAATGAATAGCAAAGAATTAAAAAATGAGATAGAACAATTATATTTTAAGTCATTAGATTGTGATGATTCAAATTATATCATTATTTTAGATTCTATTAAATCTATAATAGGAATGAATCTTGAATCTATCAATCGTAAGTTATTAAATCTTTTTAACAAACATATTGGTAAAGCTAATTTTAATAATATTAAAATTAATAGTTTTGATAAGATTCCTGATGCAATATCAATGTATAGCTTAGAAGAGTCATTGCTTAATAGAGATACTGACGCTGCGATTGAGAATGTATTTTATTTATCTCGAGTATCAGATGGCCTGCAAATATTAGAGTTTTTATTAGAATTTAGTCTAAGGTATTGTAATAAATCTTACAACTATATTTGGCATATTATTAGAATGCAAAAGTTTTTGAATGGTAAGTATATGTTAAATAGTTTAAATAAGTCTGTAATGCTTGTTTTAAGTGAAGATTTTCATGATTCCTTAATTGAGGATAGCAGGGAGGTTAAGTGGTTAGATTTTTTGTCTTTAGAGTTTGAAGAAAATAATGAATTGCTTTTATATTATACAATTTACAAGAGTGATTTAATAAGAGAAATCTCTATTAAAAATATAATACGTTCAAGGCTGTTTACAATTTTAGACAAAGCAAAAAATAAGACTGATAATGTTTTAAATATTGATGAGATGCAAATAACTGAGGGAAGATCTTGGATATATGATTATATTCATAGATTAAATGATAATGAAATAGATTTTGATATAATAAGATTTTTAAACTCAGTTCGTTCTTGTTTGATGTTATCTGATAATGAGTTAGAGATTAGATATTTATGGTCTTATTTAAATAATAAATTATGCGATTAGAAAATATAGGGAAATGGAAAGTATTTGCATTAGAAACAGGTTCCTTTTGGCTTGATGGGGGTGCGATGATGGGCTCAGTCCCAAGGGTGCTTTGGGAAAAAACAAATGCTCCAGATAGTTCTAATAGAATAAAGTTATCAATGAGATGTTTGTTGGTAGATGATGGTGAAAATGTTATCCTTATTGAAACGGGGATAGGGGACAGGAACCCAGAAAAATTTATTGAAATGTTCGCAATTGATCATTCTTTAGATACTTTAAGTAAAGCTTTAAGTGATAATGGTTATTCATTTAAAGATATAACACATGTGATTATTACACATCTCCATTTTGATCATTCTGGTGGAGCTCTTTATAATGATGAGGGTATTTTAAAGCCTAGATTTCCTAATGCTAATTATTATGTTTCTGAATCTAATTGGGAAGCTGCAATTAATCCAAGCCCCAGAGATCAGGCTAGTTATATAAAAACTAATTATAGTTTACTAAAAGAAGAAGGCCTTCTAACGCTTGTATCAGAAAATACAAAAATATTAGATGGTGTTGAAACATATACTGTAAATGGACATACAAGAGGGCAACAGCTTATTAAAATTTTTGATTCTGAAGAAACGATTGTTTTTTGTTCTGATTTAATACCCTTGAAATCGCATTTGAAGTTGCCTTGGATTATGGGATATGATTTAAATGCTGAGCTTACTTTGAAAGAAAAAAAAATATTTTTAGATAAAGCTTGTGATTCTAATTGGTTATTATTCTTCTATCATGACCCTGAAAGTATAGCTGTCAGAATTAGAAAAAGTGATAAGTATTATGAGGTTATTAATGAGTATAAATGATCAAAAAATAATGAAGGATTTATTTGATAAAGGTTTAAAGTCATTTAATGAGAAAAAATTTTATGATGCACATGAATTTTGGGAGGATTTGTGGTCTGATTTTAGATTGAGTGATGCAAAGTTTATCCAAGGTTTAATCCAGCTTTCTGTAGGCTATTTCCATATTTCAAATTTCAATAAAAATGGAGCGAATGGTTTATTTAAGAAGTGTTTACCAAAATTAAATTTATATCGTCCAGAACATAGAGGAATTGATGTCGAAAATATTTTAAAAAGTGTTAATAAAACATTGGATTTTTTATCCCAGATAGAAGATATGAAAGATTTTGATTGGAGTCTTGCTCCTAAGCTTAAACAATGAATTATGAGTTTAAAATATTAGCTTTAACAGATGATAGAGATTTTTCTATTTCTTTAGCTACAGAATGTAATAAGTATGGATTTTCATTAAGCTTTATTGATAAGATAGTAGATATTAAAAATGAATTAGATGATAAGGTAATAGCAGTTACATTATTAGATCTAAGTAATTCTAATGTTGATTCATTTAAACTAGGTGAAAAAATTAAATTAGATTATGGTATCCCTTTGTTTGGAGTGTTAGATAACTTTAGTAAAAAAGTGCAAGTAAAGGCAAAAGAATCTGGATTTGATTTAATATTTACAAAAAAAATGTTATTAAAGAGTATTAGAGAGGTGGTTATTCATGTCTCAAATGAATAAAAAAAAGATTAATTTGGAATTGGTATGAATCGTAAAGAGAAATCATTAAAAATAGGTAGGATTTTAGATGATTTATATCCTGAAACTCCAGTTCCACTTAATCACTCTAGTTCTTATACATTGCTTGTTGCAGTAATGCTTTCTGCTCAAACTACAGATAAAAAAGTTAATCAGGTAACACCTAATTTATTTAAAATTGCAGATACAGAACAAAAAATGTCAAAATTAGATGTAAAAACTATTCAAAATATAATTCGAGAGATTGGACTTGCACCCACTAAAGCAAAAAATTTAAAAAAAATGGCTATTCAGTTAATTGAAGGTGGGGGAATGCGTCCAGATTGGGAATATCTTGAAAGCTTAGCTGGGGTAGGCCATAAGACGGCAAGTGTCGTAATGGCACAATGGTATAATATTCCAGCATTTCCAGTAGATACTCATATTCATCGTTTAGCAGCAAGATGGGGACTTTCAAAGGCAAAAAATGTACAAATGACTGAAAAGGATTTAAAGCATTTATGGGCTAAAGAATCTTGGAATAAGCGTCATTTACAGATTATTTTTTTTGGTAGAGAATATTGTCCTGCTAGAAATCATAATTTAAATGAGTGTCCAATTTGTTCTTGGTCCTCTTCAAAAAAAAGGATTAGGCAGGAAATGAAAATTTAAATAGTGATTCATGTTTTGTTTTTATTATAAATTTAGAAAATTAATTTACAACTATTATTCAATGTTAAGTGAAAGACAGCAAGAAGAAAGAAATATAAGAAAAAAAACTATACTTGATGGTGCATTAAAAGTTTTTAAAACTCATGGTATAGAAAAGACTACTATGGATGAGATTGCATCGGAATCTGGTTTTGGTAAGGCTACTTTGTATTATTATTTTACATCTAAAGATGAGGTTTTTATTGCTATTATGGAGGACGGATGGAAACATTTATGGGAAGGTATTGAGAGTAAAATAGTTGAAGAATTAGGCCCTAGGAAGAAATTTATGGGGATTATACGAAAAATGGCAAGCATTGTTAAAAGTGATAAGATTTTATATGGTTTTTTATTTACTGCACCAAATCATATCCAAGATGAATCAAAGCAGATATGGAAAACATATCAAGAAAGATTATATGCTATTTTAAAAAGTATTATAGAAGAGGGTATTAAAAAGAAAGAATTTATAGACCTTAATCCAGGCATGCTTATGAAAGCTATAGGAGGTCTTTTTCATGGCTTGTTAATTGAAAATAGTGATGATTTAAATAATGACGATTTCGAAGTAATGCTTAGAAATTTTCTAAAGCCTGATGTTTCAAAAAATTAAAAATAAATATAAAGAGTTATTTAAAAAATATGGTTGGAAAATAGCTGTTGCTATATTTTTCTATTACCTTATCAGAGATGTATTGCTTTATATTGTTTTGCCCTGGTTTATAGCTACGCGATTTATGGATTAATAAAGAATTATTTCTTTTTAAATAATAATTCATAGATAGAAACAGATATCATTATAAGCCAGCATGGATATAAAAGCGCTGCAGAAACCATAACTAGATATACAAAGCCATCATTAAAGTACCTCATAATCCATAAAGAGCTGAAAGTTATTAATGTTGATATAAATGGCTCTATAATTAAAAATAATTTTAATCTTCCAATAATAACAGAGTTAAAGTAGAAAATAATGCCTAAAAGTATAGATATAATGGCAAATGAGGTAACATGGGCATGAGTCGTTTCTAGCATATCATGTAGATATTTTTCAGTTTTAGGAGGTTTATCTAAAAATTCATCCCAGTTTTCATATGATGCATCATTAGATCCTTTGTAATGCTCTATAACGCCAACAGGTGTTGACTCTGTCGTATAATATAGATAAGCCATGCCCGTAAAAATACCAAGTCCAATAGTTGCTAAGAATGCAATCAGTATATATTTAATATCAGAATCTAAATCTTTTAAATAAAAGTTATTATTCATTAAAGCTTTCTATTATGTTATCAATAATTATAGATAATTTATGAATTCCTTTTGATATAGAGTGCACTGAAATTGTAGCGCCAGATATACCACTTATTGCATCTCCGATTTTGTAGTTAGAAGAATCAGTATAGCTACTAAACTGCTTTAGCCATGATTGTCTGCCAACTTCACCTCCATAGGCTTCTCTATATTTTATTACAGCCGCATTGGTTAATTCTTTATTTTCATTATAAATCGTTAAAAATGTAATAGGCATTGATTTACCCTTTACATTATCTAGTATTGCATATTGGTAAGTAGAATCACTTAATTCAATTCTCCAGACATTAAGCTCTCCTCGAAAGTATTTCTGTCTAACGATGTTCTGCGATTTTTTATCTTCTTTTGTTAGTTTGTACTTTTTATGTTCAATAGAAATATGATTTGGTAAAAACTCTTTAATGCGAGATTCAGTATTATCCATAATCTCTGATGAGATTAACACACTGAATAAAAGTGTTATTATATATATTGTATTTTTCATTTTTTGTTTCTCTAATTTATAAAAAAAAAGAGAACCTAGGAATAATAAACATTGGAGTTTTAGAAAGTTTATATTTTTTATTTACGGTAAAAATAATTCCTAGGTTCTCTTTTAAACATAATGCTTAGGTATTGAGGCATTACATTTTTTTATATTTTTTACTTAGAACATATATCCTAATCCCATTCTCATAACATCTTTACCACCGCTTTCACCCATTTCAACTTTAAATGAAATGTTGTTTGAAGGTTTATATGTTACACCAAATAAAGATATGTCATGTGCATCACCATCATCATCTCTATTATATGAGCTAGTTCTAGTCCATAGGTATAATTCGTTGTCCCATCCTAAAAGGCTTCCAACGTTATACCCTAAATCAAGATAATATCCTGATGAAGATTTAATTTCAGTAATTGTTCCAGGATTCCATGTTGCATCATCATCATCAATAGAACCATCGCCATTAGTGTCTAGTACAGGATCACCATTTGCATCTACTTCAGTATCAGCAACATCTTGATGGAAGTTATTAGTATAATCAATCATACCATATTCCATTCTAGCATATAGATTGTTCTTTGACCATGTTGCATTAAACTCTGTAAGAGTAACATCTAATGGTGCTTCTGCTATAGCAGTATTACAATCACCTAAAACTAATGCGTCTCCATTTATAACAAGATCTCCGTCAGCATCATATGTAGCACAGTTAATTTGATTTTCAGAAGCAGATCTAGTTGGAGAATTCATAGTGTATGAACCACCTACTTTTAATCCATCCATGCCAGTCCAAGAACCTTGAAGTGTTGTTAGCCAACCACCTTCAGTTGTTTCTCCCATACCTTTCATTCTTGCACTTCTAATGCCGTTAGAAATTTCATCAGCATTAAGGTCACCTGTCATTGTAACATTCCAGTTAAAGTCACCCATAGCACCATAGAATGCAAAACCATTACCAAACCATGTAGTAGGTATGATACGTTTATTATATTCTGGTCTTTCAACACTCATGAATGTTGGAGGCTCATGATATTCATTAATGATTCCAACAGGTTGTAATACAACACCACCTTTCCAACCCCACGTTCCATTAAAGTAGTTTAAGTGAGCCTGCTCCATTGCAAGGTATCCGCCCTCATTACCATCTAATGCAGCCTGCGAACCTACCATATTATGCTCAACCTCAACCTCTGACATCATTGACCATTCTGAATTAAATTGATGTTTAATGTAAAAGATAAAACGATGAAAATCAAGCTTTCCATCACCACTATTACCTTCCATGTCATAGTGCATTTCACCATAACCACCAATAGTTGTAGTACCATCTTCAACAAATTCATCTGCAAAAGAAATTGAGATAAATAAGCTGCTTATAAGTAATAACATTTTTTTCATTAGTTATTAACTCCTATTTGATTTATGTTAACATTGTATCTAAATGAGATAGAATCTCATTATTGTAATTTAGTAAAGTAAATTATTATGATGCAAATAATATTGAGAATTAATCTCAATTATTTTTTGGTAGTTTTATTTTTTCTTTATGATTGTTCTAGAAGCACCGCAAATCTCTTCAAAGTACACATCTTTATAAGAGAATGTTTTTGTAGTCATAAGCTGCTCTCCATAAGAATCAAGCCAATCCCTGTGAAGTGCTAAATCAATATTAGTTGGAGGTGTTATGAAAAAATCAACAGTATAAAAATCAGTGTCTTTACCAGGAAGCGATATATTTCTAGCATAGTGAAAATTGTCTATTAAATTAATATGTGGTAATAAATCAATAAAAGTCGTCATCCCAGTTCTTTGATTTGTGACTAAAGAAGTTATATGAAGATAAGGTACAAAACCCCCAGGAGGAGTTCCTTCAGGTATATTGTTTTCATCCCAATTAACACGCGCCTCTATATGTACATGTGTTTGATTTTCTGGAAGATGTATACCCATTGGCATAACATGGTCCTTTACAGCACCTTCAAAAATAAAAACTATACCTGGTTCAATTCGTTCTTCACCTATAACAAGCTCAGGCGCAGCCAATAAAAAATTTGTTGTTAGTATTAATACGTATATAATGTTTTTCATTTTTCTTTCCTTGTTTTACTTTTTATTTGTAGCAGTTCTCCATAAATAGCTAAATCCTAAAATTGATAATAACCAAGCTATAAATTCAATCAAGCTAGGATCTCCATTATAACCAAAGAAACCCTTGATTAATTGACCTATTCTACCTTTATCATGTAATAAGGGGTAGGCATAGCAGGTTGATTTTGAATCAATCCATTTATGGTCAACAGGGCATTCTTCTTGTAATTTAATATCTGTTTTTAATAAAGAAGGGTTTATATCCCAAATTCGAGATGCCCATTTTTTTGCTTTTGATTCTTTGTTAATATCAAAATCTTTGCTAAAGCCACTAATTCTTTTAGCCCTTAGTATAAAATAGTCAGATCCATCTTCATCTGTTTTTTGAATTTTTTCAACAGATCCAGAAAAATAAGGTATGATTTTAGCTGATTCAAGTTCATGTACGCCATAAGCAAGCATTCCCGATGCTACAAAAATCAATAATACAGATGTTATATTAAAAAATTTCTTTATTGGCATTCTTGCACCTTGAATAAAAATAGCATATCCAGCTAATAGTGCTAGAAAAGCACCAAATAAAGATGATCCAATAGATATGCCTCCTTGTTTAATTGCGACACCATAAAGGAATAAAATAGTTTCAACTCCTTCTCTAAATACTGCAACAAATGATAAAGTGAAAATCCCTAGGCCAAATTTTGAATCTAATGATTTTTTTGCCTTTTCTTTTAGATCTTCTGTAATATTTTTATTCTTTGCCATCCAGATAATCATGCTAGCAAGTACTGCAGATGCTATAATCATAACTATGCCTTCAAAAATTTTACCAGCATTACCACTAAATCCTCCAGCAAAGCTCTGAAATAAGAAAGAACAGATAATACTAAGAATAACAGCTAATAGAACACCGTTCCATAATAGCTTTATGCTTGATTCATTATCTGATTTTTTAAGGTATGTATATAATATTCCAATAATAAGCGAAGCTTCAAAAACTTCTCTAAAAACAATTAATAATTCAGCCATTTTATTCCTTTTTAATATTGAGATTGATACTCAATTTATAAAACAATAAATTTTAATAAAAGTTTTTTTCTTAATTGGGGATGATAGGTTAAATGACTCTATTCTGATTCACTTTTTGTATTTAAAAATACAATAATATTATCCAAGTCATCTTTATCTATTATAACGGTGGCATCATTAGGCTTTTGTTCTATAACGATTACTTCACCGGCATCTTGTATTGTGATTCCACTATTAAATTTTGATTTTACAGAAGAATTTTGAAGTAGGACAGATTCTATAGTGTTATTTTTATCTCTATTTTGAAAATAAATAGAAGATAAAATTACAAGCGCTGTTATAAATGATATAAAAAATTCTCTCATTGAATAATTATTTTTTTATGAGCTCTAACATAAAAAATAAAAATATATAAAAACAAGAAAAATATATCAAATGAATTTGTTAGGTATAGAATAAGTTTAGTAAATTATATACTCATTAAATTCTTGCATTATACAAGAGAATATAGCGGAGATTAAAATGCCATATATAACAAAACAATTTAAATTTTGTGCTGCACATAAATACTGGAATGATAATTGGTCAGATGAAAAAAATAAAGAAATTTTTGAAGATGACATAAGAATCCATGGTCATAATTATGAGCTTGATATTACTATTTCAGGTATTCCATCTGAAGATTCAGGTTTTATTGTTAATATATCAGAATTGAAAAAGATTGTAGATGAAAATGTGATTAGCATACTTGACCATTCTCAAATTGAACAGGATGTATTATGGTTCAAAAATAAACAGCCCTCAACAGAGAATTTAGTGATATTTATATGGGAGCAAATAATCCCTCATATAAAAGGTGAAATGAAATTATATAAAATTAAACTAAGAGAAACGCCAACTATTTATACTGAATATTATGGTCCAGATGGAGAATAAATGATAAATGATAATATAAAAAAAATAACTAAAAAATTACTAACTGAAATAGGGGAAGACCCTAATAGGGAAGGCTTGATAAATACACCTCTGCGTGTTGCAAAAGCATGGGACTTTTTATCTAGGGGATATAGAGAAGATATAAAAAATATTATTAATAATGCTGTTTTTGAAGAAAAATATGATCAGATGGTTGCAGTAAAAGATATAGAATTTTATAGTATGTGCGAACATCATTTATTACCTTTTTTTGGAGTCGCTCATATTGCATATATACCAAATGGAAAGATTATTGGTTTATCCAAAATTCCAAGAATCCTAGATATGTTTGCAAGACGTTTACAAGTTCAAGAAAGGATGACTCAGGAAGTTGCTAATATGTTGCAAACAACATTGCAGCCAAAAGGCGTAGCTGTTATAATAGAAGCCCAACATATGTGTATGCAAATGAGAGGAGTTCAAAAGAAAAAATCATATATGTCAACTTCGTCAATGCTTGGTATTTTTAGAGAAGATAATAAGACTCGAAAAGAGTTTTTAGATATAATTAAATTGCAAAAACAATTTTAAATGAATAAAAATTATGATATAGTCGTTATTGGAGGTGGTCCTGGTGGATACGTTGCTGCAATTCGTGCTGCTCAACTTGGTAAGAAAGTTGCAATTATAGAAGAATCATTATTGGGTGGTGTGTGTCTTAATTGGGGTTGTATACCAACTAAATCATTGCTTAAGAATGCGTTTGTACTTGATATTGTTAAAAATGCAAGTAAATATGGTATTGAAATTCCAAAATATGATATTAAATGGGATAAAGTAATTCAGCGTTCAAGAAATATATCTAAGCGATTAAATAAAGGTATTGAATATTTGATGAATAAGAATAAAATTGATTTTATTAATTCAAAAGCAATACTTAAAAATGCTAATACAATTTTAATAAATGACTCTAAAGATGAAATTAATTCAGAATTCATTGTTTTAGCAACAGGTACAAAACAAAAGAATTTACCTGGATTGAAAATTGATAAGAAACAGATTATTTCATCTAGAGAAGCAATGGTATTAGATCATGTTCCTAAAAGAATGGCTATTATAGGGGCTGGCGCGATAGGAGTAGAATTTGCACATCTTTATAATACTTTTGGTAGTGATGTTACATTAATTGAAGCAATGCCTCAAATTTTACCTAATGAGGATTTAGATATCTCAACGGAGCTATCATCAATTCTTTCAAAAAGGAAAATTAAAATTTTAACAGATAAAATAGTTTCCAAAGTCATTAAAAATAAAAAATCTGTAACTTTGATAGTTGGTAGTGAGGAAGTTGAAACAGACATCGTGCTTGTAGCTGTAGGAGTATCAGGGAATATAGCTAATTTAGGTCTTGAAAATATTGGATTAGATACAAAAAATGGTTTTATATCTAAAAATAATTTTTTACAAACTAATATTCAAAATATATATGCGATTGGAGATGTAAGTGGTCCACCCTTATTGGCTCATGTTGCATCATCTGAGGGTATAGTCGCAGTAGAACATATTTGTGGATTAGATGTCAAAGAAATGTTGTATGATAATATCCCTGCATGTACATATTGTGAACCAGAAATAGCTTCTGTAGGATTTACTGAATCTCAAGCAAAAGATAAAGGATATGAAGTTAAAGTTGGACGTTTCCCATTTAGAGCATTAGGAAAAAGCTTAGCTGATGGTAGCCATGAAGGATTTGTTAAGGTGATTTATGATAGTCAATATGGTGAATTATTAGGATGCCATATAATTGGTCATAACGCGTCTAATTTAATTAGTGAGGTAGGAATTGCTAGAATGCTTGAGACGACATACCATGAGGTTTTAAAAACGATTCATCCACATCCAACATTATCTGAAGCTATACATGAAGCTACAGCAGATGCTTTTGATGAGGCTATACATATATGATTCCTGCAGCAATTAATA
>MDTG01243928.1_pt1 | contig 20167 bp, 21 predicted proteins | sample 811421 | NCBI WGS metagenome assembly MDTG01 (sample SAMN05326645, study PRJNA326480) | marine metagenome | isolation source: seawater | place: Pacific Ocean: South East | collected 2011
CCACTAGGTATTGGTGCTCTGTTTTTAGATAATTTACTTATTAGTTCTGTAGAAATGTGTATTGAGTCGCTTGCACTTCCTCCATTCCCTGCAAAGTAAATTTTACCTCCTTTAGATAATTTTATTTTAATTTTTTTAGCTATGTTTAATAAATTTTTTATTTCATATTTATTTTCAATAAATAATTTCTTTGCATTAATTGATTCTATAAAATTATAGGAAATTGTATTAATATCTGAATTTTTTTTAAACTTTAATTTTTTCATCTGACTTATATATTATCCTAGATCCATGATTTGAAAATACTACTGGAAAATTTAAAAACTTATTCATTCTTAAAAGAAATTTTTTTTTATTTTTTTTTTGTACATAAAAAAGCAAAAATCCACCATTTCCTGCTCCAAGAATTTTTCCACCAGTTGCTCCATTTGCAATTGCATAATCATATATTTTGTTAATTTTTAAATTAGAAACATTATTTGAGAGTGTTTTTTTTATTTTCCAGCTTTCATGTAAAAGTTTACCAATATCATTTAAATCACTTTTTCCATTTTCAAAAACCTGTTTTGCTTCAAGAGCTAATGAATAAATTTCCTTATAATTTTTTGTTTTTTTATTAATTAATTTAATTTTATTTTTTTCTACTTGAGTTGCATTCCTAGAAAATCCAGTAAATACTATTACTAAAGATTCCTCCAATTTTTTTTTTCTGTGACTGGATATATTTACTAAACTTGTCGAAATCTTATTCTTTTGGTAAGTAATTTTTCTAAAACCTCCTAATGCTGTAATTACTTGATCTTGAGAACCACAAAAGTCATTTAATACTTTTTGTTCAAAATAAATTGCTTTTTCAAATAATTTCTTCGAATTTATCGGTTGTTTTAGAAGGGTATTAAAAGAATTGATTAAGCCAACAATAAAGGCAGAGCTTGAACCGAGGCCACTTCTTGCAGGCAAATCTGAGTCAACGTGCATCTCCAAAGGACTTTTTGTTTTAATATAATTTAAATATTCTCTTATGACTCTATGTTTTATATCCTCAACATTTTTAACATTTTCAATTTTCGAATAACTTAATCTATAGTTTATATTTTTAAAAAAAGAAGGCAGATATCTTGCAGTTATGTAAAGATAATAATCTATTGTTGTTGAGATTGTTAGTCCTTTGTTAATAGAGTACCATTCAGGAAAATCCGTCCCCCCACCAAAAAATGAAATTCTGTACGGAGTTTTAGAGATTATCATAATAAATCATATTTATATTTTTTGTAAAACCATTTTACAGTATTAGTCAAACCTACGCTTAAAGGTGTCATTTTTTTTTCATATTTTTTATCAATTCTCTTAATTTTGTTTATCTTTAAAATTTTTGATTTTGCTCCAACATATTTAGACTTATCAAACTCAATTTTTTTAAAATCATAATTTACTATTTTACATATCATTAAAGCGAATTCTTTAATTTTATATTCTTTGCCTGAACCCAAGTTAACAAAATCGTTATTAATTTTATTATTATTTCTTAACATTGTTTTTACAAAATCGTCTACATAAACTAGTTCTCTTTTTTGATTTCCATCTCCCCATAATATTACTTTTTTATTTTTATACTTTCCGTCTAAGATTTTTCTAATTAAATCAAAAATGAAATGCATTTGTCTACCATCGTGATGATAATGTGGTCCATATAATGTTGAAGGAATATACGATGCCCATTTTAATCCATATTGGAGTGATAAGGACTTTGCTCCCTGGTGTAACATTCGTTTTGTCATTGCGTAAGTATATAAGCTTTTTATAGGCTCTCCTTTGAAGTAGTTTTCTTCTGAAAGTTTAACATTTATTGGATAGGAGCAAGATGTGCCCATAAAAATTAGCTTTGCATTTGGTTGGGAGGTTTTCCACCATGACAAAATATTTGTATTTATTTTCTGATTATTAATCCATTGGTCTCCAGGATACCTCAAGCAAAAATCACCAGCTTGTGTCCAAGCAGCTAAATGATATATTTCATCATATTTAAATTTATCAAATTTTTTTAAAGAATAGTCATTTAACAAGTTGCAATTTTTACTATTCAATGCATCAACTATATTTTTCTTTTTTAACTCTGGGACAAGAAATCTACCAAGAAATCCTGATGAACCTGTAACTAATAACCTTTTTTTTTTCATATTTTTAAATTTTTGATTCTATTGGAAAATAAAAATCTATTCCTTTTTCTATTTTTTCTTGGTTTTTGTCTAGAATCTCCTTCTTAAAATTCCATGCCAAAACATAAAAAATATCAGGATCTTGCTTTTGATCATTTTCTAGTTCAACAGGTATATGTGATCCGGGTGCAAATAAATTTTTTCTTAATGGATTAATTTCTAAAAGTTTAGGTATCTCATTTTTCGTGAATCCAAAATAGTTTAATAAAGTGTTACCTTTAACAGGCGCTCCTAAACCAAAAATTAATTTTTTTTCTTCCAAACAATTTCTCAAAAATTCACAATTTTTTTTTTTTAAATTTATGATGTCTTTATTAAAAGTAATATATTTTGAAAACTCGTTAGATTCTTTTTTATTTTCTAAATCTATATACTTCTTAAACCTTTCTGTTTTTTCATATTTATTTTTATGAGAGACAAAAGCAATCATTTGACCGCCATGAATTTCTTCTAAATGTGAGTCGAATATTTCTAAATTATATTGATCTAATAATTTATTTAAAGTCTCTAAATTATAGTAACATAAATGCTCATGATATATTTGGTCAAATGCACAATTGTTTATAATTTGATCCATATATAGAAATTGAACTACAAAAATACCCTTTTCTTTTAGTAAGTAATTTACAGCTTTAGTTGCAGAATGAAGTTCTTCTAAATGAAAAAAAACTCCTGATGCATTTATAAAATCGAATTTTTCCGTAAAGTCTTTAACGTTTTCAAAATTGAAAAATTTGTTAGTGGTCTTGATGCCATTACTATTAGCTAATTCAGAAATATTTGTTGATGACTCAAATCCTAAAACATCCCAATTTAAATCTTTTGCATGTTTTAAAAATGTACCATCATTTGAACCAATGTCTAAGATCATTTTTTTTTGATTTTCTTTATTATAGTTAATATTTAATTCATTAATTATTTTTTTAAAATGAGCAGATAATGACTTTGTAACTCCCGATAAATAGGTATGATTTGAAAACATTTTTTCTTTGGGAACAAAATAGCTTAATTGTGCCAATGAACATTGCCTGCAGAACATGACTTCTAAAGGATATTTGTTTTCAAGTTTAATTTCATCTTTAGTGACAAAACCATTCGCCCAGGGCTGTAATCCTAAATCAATTACCAGATCTAACTCTTTACTATCGCAAATAAGACAATTTTTATTTTCCATTTTGTTTAATTAAAATGATATAAACTATATTATTTATCTATTAAAGCTTCTTAATGTTTTTTTTTATATTTAATCTCAAAATTATAAGATTAATTATAGTTGGGATTACAATTTTTAGAATAATTGATATTGGTAGCGCATTACTTTTTTTTTTTCCTCCCCTTGGTAAGGATTTAATTGGTACTCTTTTAATATTTAAATTATTATACTCTGACAATAAATAAAATTCTGTAGTAGGAAATCTCTTTCTTAGATAAATTACTTTTTTATCTAAATTCAAAAAGTCTTTTCTTTTAATAATCTTATAAAAACAATTATAGTCCTCATTTTTCAATTTAAAAAAAAATATAAATGAGATTAAAGTATTGAAAAAATAAGATAATATTTTCCTGTAATACTTATCATATCTTATTTTTTTAAATCCTGTAACAATATCAAAATAGTTCATATGCTTATACAATTCCCAAAAACTATTTACAGGATACTGTCCATCTGAGTCCGTCATAAAAATGTAATTATTTTTGGCTTTTTTAGCCATTCTTTTAATTGCGTTTTGGAAACCATCTCTTTTATTATAGTGATATCTTAATTGTTTGTTTCTTTTACATAATTTTTTTAAAATTTTTGGTGTATCGTCGTTAGAGCAATCATCAAATAAAATTTCAGATTTTGGCGGTAATTTTTTTAATACAGATTTTATCCATTTATTTACAACTTTTAAGATCAAATCCTCTTCATTGTAAACTGGAAATAACAACGATATTGGTTTATCAGTAGGTACTTTCATAAACTACTTGATCAACGCTTTGATTTTTAACTTTGTATCCTAAGTCTTGAATTAATCTTGAAAGATCTTCGTAAGTGTAACTTTTGCCTTCATATTTCATATCGTGCAAATCTATAATAATAATTTTGCACATTTTATTATCTATATCTCCAGACTTAATTAATTCTATTTCTTTACCTTCAATATCACATACAAGTTGATATTCTTTTATCGAATTTTTTTTAATTATATCACTTAGTTTTAAAGTCTCGATTTCGTACTCACCTCTTAATTTCCAAAGTCTAGGTATATCTATGTTGTTATCTTCAACATGGTTGGACAAAAACATATCGTAAGATTTGAAAAGAATAAATTTTTTTTGATAGTCAATTGCATTATTATATAAATAAACATCTTTGTTAATGTTATTAATCTCTAAATTTTTTTTTATCAGACCAAATGACAATTTATCTGCCTCCACTGAATATATTTTTTTATCTACATGATTGCGTATTTGCATAGTTGACAGGCCAATTCCAGCACCAAACTCTATAACAGGAAGGTCTTTTTGTAAGTAGTCTTTTAACAACTTTTGTTCTCCACTTTCGTAGTAACCTGTAATTAGCATACCCCTAGTAGTAAAATTTAGCGCATCATTATCCAGGTGGATTTTAAACTTTCTGGTATTTAAAATTTCAATTTTCAGAATTTTATAAATTAGTCCAACAAATGCAAAAGGTATATAACCAACTTTTACTTTAAGAATTTCAGGTGTGTAATATCTTATTAAATCAATAATTTTAATTAACACAGTTTACCTATTATATGAAACCCATAGTCATCCTTTGGATCCCAGTCAAAATAACCAATTCCATTTCCCCTTATCATGTCATCGGTATTATAATCATGATCTTTAAACTCACAAATTCCATTTTCTTTAAATTTTGAAATCCACCAATCTTTATTTTCAACTGTTTTATGATACACGGACTTTTTCAAAGGATTCTCATCTCGAATTGTACATACCGATCCTATTAACAAACTATTTTTGTTCATATGTTTAGCAATATTTTGTATAAGGGTTGATAAATCTTGTTTTTCTATATGTTCAAAAACTTCCCACAATGTAATTAGATCAAATTTTGCATTTTTTCCTTTAGTATAAATCTGAAAATCTTTTGTTATATCTGCATTAAAGTAAGCATTTTTATATTTAGATAACCAAAATGCATTTTTGTCTTTTTGATCTAAAATATTATCCACTCCTACTGAGTCAATATTTTCTTCTCTAGAGTAATAAGTTAAACTTCCTGATCCACAACCTAAATCTAGATGGGAATAATTTTTTTCAAAGAATTTCTTTGATTTATTAATAAAAGATTTCGGATCTATAGAAATTCCATCATAACGAGATCCTCTTGGATTTAAAAACTCTGGATTTTCTGTGTTAATCGTCTCTTTGTTAGGCTGAATTGTGAATTGTAGATCCTGTATCGGTTCAAGTTTTATTTGAATATTTTTTCTTTTTCTACTTAGTAATTTAATTAATATTTCTGAAAAATTAAAGAAAAGATAATTCAAAAAATAAATATTTTTTTTTAAAAGAAACAATTTCGTTTCTGTATAAAACTTATAAAGTGATCTTATTAAAAAATTTTTTTTCAATTTAAAATTTTAGTTTATTTATTTCAATTTTGAACTGTTTATAATATAGTTCAGACAAATCAAGATTTATAAATGGTAAAATTAGTCTGTGATGTGGTTTTAATTTGAAGTGCTTAATATTTATACCGTTATAATTATTATTATAAAACAAATCAATATCTTTTTCTGTAAAAAGAAATGGTTTAATTAAAAAGCCATGTTGGGATTGATAGGTAGTTAATCTAAAACTATAATACTTATCTTTATAAGTTTGAAAATCGATCTGAAGTGGAATTGGCTTATATAAAAAATTTAAAATTTTTCCAAGTGTAGTAATTTCTGATTTAATTTTTACTAAACAGTAATCATTTTCTTTACAAATATCTATATTTAAAAATTCTTCTGTTTTTATTATTTTCTCTTTTAATTTTAAAATTTTAAAATCATTATTTGAATTCTTTTTTAAGATAATAAAATCTGAATTTCCGATATTAAGTTTTTTTTCAAATTTAAAATTATTAAACAAAATAGGCCACGTATAATTATCCATATTTAAAAACAATCTTGCATCAAGTTTTGCTGAAAAATTACTAGGTAAAACTATATATTTTAAATCAGGATTAAGTATATGTTTTCTATTTTTGTTAATATTCTCTAATCCATATGTATTAAAAGATAAAAATCCAGGTCTTGGAAAATAATTTTTATATGACAAAACTCCTAGCAGTGGACTATCAGAAAGTATATCAAATTTTCCATCTTCGATTTTAAAAATATCATTAATTTTTTTTTTATTATCATCAAATTGTCTTTTTCTTTCTTGAAAATTAAGTATTGCTGAGCGTTTTATTTTTGACTCATATTCAGTTGTCCTAAAGTAAATCGATTTTATTTGATTTTTATACAAGTCATACACTCCATTAAAATACCAAGGATATCTCGCTAAAACATCGCTTGTAGTTATAGTGGATAATAAAAATAGAATATAAAGATAAGGTTGAGTATCCTTTAAATTTAACTGTTTTAAAAAAATTAAACTACTCAAATACATTATAAATGCTAAACCATGCCAAACATGAATATCATGCCTAACTATTGAGTGTTTGTAAGCCGCGTATGAAATTCCAAGAAAAATAATTAATGAAAAAAAAACCTTTTTAAATTCTTGGTTACTTTTATTTAATAAATCAACTAGCAATAAAAAACATGTAAAATTAGCAATGAGATAAATTAAAACTTCTAAAGGCTTATTTCCCGCGGCATGTCCCTCTGTATATCCAGATAAAAAAGTGAAATTAATTTTTATATAATTAATTAAGTTTACTATTCCAAATCCTGTTGAATAATTAAATACAATTAGAGAGAAAACGAAAAAAAAGATATATTTTATGTTTTTTTTATAATCTATTAAAAAAAAGTTAAATAACAGTGTGAATGTAGTCAAAAGAAAAAAAGAAAATTTCATCAAAGACATAAGTGCTAATAAAAAAATTAGTAAATAATGGTTGTTTTTTTTACTTAAAATTAAAAATAAGATTGGTATATAAAAAATTCCATCTTGACCCCAATCAATTAAAATTAAAGCTAAAAAATATGAAATTAAAATATAAGTTTTTTTTTCAAAAAAATTTTTAAGAAAGTCAAAGTAGACATAGAAAATTAAAAAGAAAAATATCAATCTTATAAAATAGACAAAGTGAAAATTTTCAGGGTCAAAAACATAAACTCTTATGTGGGCAAGACCAAGGGGGCTTAATTGTAAAACTACATCTTTATCGAGATATAATTTATTGTTTAACATGTAATTCATGAATTCTGAGACTGAATGATCTGCAAAATTTGAAAAGTTATCAAAAACTCGTACAGGATAACTCTCAAAAATTACGTTAAAAAAAATTGGCACTGTTATGAGAATTATTGAAAATAAGAACAAATATCTTGAATTTAAAATATTTTTTGTCATTTTTTTAAAGCTTTTTTTAACTTTATAATTTTTTTAAAATTTTCTTCTAGATCAATTCTAAAATTTTTTAGTTTTATTTTTTTTGAGGAAAAATGGAAATTTTTAAATTTTTTACCTTCGTGTAATTTTATATTAGAATTTTTTTTATTTAAAATATTTAAGAATGCTTTTGCAAAAGACTTAACTGAAATACTTTTTCCTGATCCAATATTTATTACTCCGTGAAAATCATTTTTAATTACATTAAATATTGCTTTACTAAGATCGTCTATAAAAATGTAAACACGTTGTTGATTTAAATTTTTTAACAAATATTTCGATCTTTTTTTATTCAATATAAATAGTTTATTTAATAGATAATTATTATTTTTTTTTAAACCATAAACATTGGGTATTCTGAGATGCACGTATTTTGAATTAAATTTTTTTGATATTATTTTCAAACTTTTAATTTTGCCAATTGCATAATAATTTTTTCTACTTTTTGTTGTTTCAGAATTTTCAAATAATTTTCCTTTTTTTTCATATTCATCAATAGAACCAATGGAAATAAACTTTTCAATTTTGGCTTTGTTACAAATGTTAATTAAATTTTTAAAATCAATCATATTTTTTTTTAAATAAATCACGTTTGTAGGATCATGAATACCCTGCCAAGAAAAATGAATAAATATGTTAATTTTTTTTTTTAACAAAAATAAGAATAATTTTTTTCTATCAAGCTTTTTATTAAGATTAAAAAATTTTTTCTTTGATTTAGTATTTACCGATACTGGAAATATTTTAAAATTTTTTTTTTTCTTTATAAACTTATTTAAGTTTGATCCTAAAAAACCACTTGCTCCAGTTATACATATATTAGACATTTAATAGATGGTCAGGAATTGTATCTATTTGATTTGACCAATTAAATTTCTCTCTAAAAATAAATTTTTTTTTGATTTTGTCACCGAGATATGAGGAAAGTTTAAAAAATCTGTGATTTATTGACTTAGTATCACTGATAAAAATTATTTTTTTTTGTTTTTTAATTATTTTTTTTAAATAATTTATATCTGGATTTACTGTATAATTTGAATTTATAATCCCAACTTTTTTATTTGTTTTTCTCTCAATATCAGTTTTAATTTGTAATGCATATTTGAAAGAAAAATTTGAACAGACTATTGTAGTGTCATCTCCACTAAAATAACTTATAAATGAAAAGTCTTTGGCTTTTGACAAAGGTTTTTTTTCAAAGATTTTATCTCTACTTAATCTTTGACCAATGGACAAAATTGAAAAACCTTTTTTCTTAAAAAAGTGTTTCATTACATTATCTGCCTCATATTTTGTATTTATTTGATACGTATCAAATTGCGCCATGGACGATAAGTCGTCTATATTATTAAAACTTGATTGAGATCCTTGAAATCCTTGATCGCAAACAAATAAAATTAATTTGAAAGACCCATTTTTTCCTTGATTGTTAGTTTTTATTGAATTCAGTGTGTTTACGAAGTGGTCACACCCTAAGAGCATAAAATCGAGCTGTTTAGCAAAATATATTGCATGTCCTCCAGCAATCATAATTCCAAATCCAGCACCAATCATCGAATATTCGCAATTTGGTGTATTATGAATATATTTGCTTCCAACTGAGTCTATATTCCTTGAAAGGCCTGAAATGTATGTACCTGAATTTAAATTCTGTCCAAAAATAAAAGGGTTAGAAACTAATTTTAAATTTCGTATCAGTTGCTCATTTATATATTTTAAATACATTAACTATTTTCCTCTAGGTATTTATTGGCTAAGTTTTTTATTTTATTGTAATTCAAAGTATTAATTTTTTTTGAAGAAACATATGCAGGGTCAATTCTACTTTTTTTTATTGTTAAACCCTCAAAAAAATTAATTTTTAGTGGATCATCTGGCCAACCAGGTGTTGCACCAGCATGCCTATTAAACATTGTGGTGATAATCTCTACAACCCCAGGGCCACCATATTTACTAATTTTGTTTCTAAACTTACTTAGTTTATCATGATATTCTGAAACATTTCTTGAATTTAATTTTAGATAGGCGCCCCCATAAGAATTCACTAAATTTTTGACATTTATACGGTCTCTTCTTTCTCTAATTGTTGACGCCATAGCAAAATCATTATTTTCAACAACAACTATAAGATTGGTTTTAAATTTCTTAGAAATAATCAAAATTTCGTTGAACGTGCCCTCCTCCATTGCACCATCTCCGGTGAGCACAAAGGTAAAATTTTTATTATTTTTTAGGATTTTGTTATATATAGATATTCCAGCAGCAATAGAAAAATTATTTCCTAGTATGCTTGAAGTATATTTTATTCCTTTTTTGGGATTAATAATATTCATTGATCCATTTCTACCATTGTTAATTCCATTTTTACTAAGATTGAACTCGTGAATAAATCTTTTAAAATTATTAAGGTCAAAACCTATGTTAAATGCTATATTTCTGTGAGTAAGTATTAAACTATCATTCTTTTTGAAAATACTCTTAAGTCCTATTGCATTAGCCTCGTGTCCAAAAGCCATATGAGGAGGAATTTTAAGTTTTTTTCGTTTAATTAATTCATTTATAACATGCTGATATGATCTCAAAACAAGTACTTCTCTATGAAGATTTAGATATTTAGACATAATCGACCTTTGTAACTAAATTTTTTAAAGCTTTTTCCATATTAAATCTTGGTTTCCATTTAAAGTATTTTTTGAATTTTTTATTTGAATTATATCTAGTAACTGGTTTTGACCTGTTTAACACACTAATTTTTTTATTTAGTTTGAATAATTTATTAGAAAAATTCACTATGTCCTCTAACGTATATAGTTTATCATTACATAAATTAAACACTCCGATAATATTTTTTTTTACAACTGCTTGCAGACCTGAAACCAAATCATCGATATAAATAAAAGTTCTGCCACTGTTTTTGGATCCGTTGATTTTAATTACATCATTGTATTTTGTTTCCATCATTAAGCCCTCAACTGCAGATGCTGGTCGCGGTCTTGGACCAAAAATTATTCCAAATCTTAAAATTGTATATCTTGAAATTTTTTTATTATTGTAAAAATTTATTATTAAATCCTCTCCCATAAGTTTTGAAACACCGTACCCAGAAGTTACTTTTGTCCTGTCAATTAAGTTCCTCTCTAGTAAAGATTTTTTTCCATTATCATTCCCATACCCCCACTCAGAAGAAGCAAATATAAAATTTTTGCATTTCTTCTGACTAGCGAAACTAAGCAGATTTAAAGTTGAGGAAAGGTTATTATTAAAAGAACCTATTGGATCTGAATTAAATAACTTGTCAGTTGAAACTGCAGATAAATGGATAATTTTATCAATTTTAATTTTCTTTATTAACTCATAAGTTGACTTAAGTGTTAAATCTTTTTTATAAAACTTAAAATTTCTGTGTTTAAATTTAGTATGAGTATTTTCTTTATCTATATCAAAGCCGTAGACTTTATTTTTTTTAGCAAGTTCTCTTTTAAGTTTATTACCAACAAAACCGTTACAACCTGTTATTAAAATGGATTCCATGAAACAGGGTTATATACAATTTAAAAAAATTTACAAATTTTAATCAAGAACAAAATCAATATATTTTCTAATCAATTTTTTATAATATGATAAGAAGTTAGAGCACAATACTATATTTTTAAAGTTAAGATTTTCAATGGGGTCTCTTTTTCTTAATTCATAAAGCACTTCTAATTTGTCATCAATCTCTATACTAGGTGTATTGCTAATTACTTCTTCTATTTCGTTGAAATGGTGTTGGTTTGTATAAACAATATCTTTTTTAACTATTGGAAAGTTTAGTTCTTGATTTGCGATTAGAAACTGTGCAAAGATATTACAAATATTTCCATCTTGTTTTAAAAACAAATTTAGATCATTGTACAAATTATAAAATTTTTCTTTTGATAATTTTGCAAAGTTATCTTCACTTTTGAATGATCTCGATAAATGATCTAATCTGTAAACTCTTGATAATTTTGTCTTCAGAGGATTAGATTTATATTTTTTTAGTAAGTTAAAATAATTAAAAAATACATGCACTTCTTCATGTTCTACTAGATTAAGATACGACATTTCTCCTTTTTTAATACAATGTTGTCTTAATGATGATGGAAAGTAATTTTTCCAAAAATTTATATTTGAATCACTTAAAAATATTTTTTCAGAAACAGAAAAAAAATATGATTGTAAATGATAATGTGGTTTTACATTATCTGATAAAGCAATTATGTCCTCATCTAATTGTAACCACTTATCAAGAATATTAGAAAACCTGTTTTTTAAAATTACAAAACTGTCATTCATATAAAAAATTTTATGATTACCAATTGAATTGTCAGTTTTAGGAAATATTTTTTTTAAAAATAAGCTCGCAAATTTATATGATCCAAAATCACGTCCATAATTATTTCTTACTATTAAACAATCTACAAATTTTTTTAAAGTTTTAATTTGTGTTGATGAAAGTAAATTATCATTACACAAAATTATGTAAAAGTTTCGATCATTAAATATTTTAAGACTATTAATTAAATTTTGTGGAATTATATTTTTATCAATTATGTAGGTTGAAAAAATTAAAATATTTTTTTTTTTTCAAATTTATTAAATTGAAAATATTTAATAGGAAAAAATAAAGTTTTATAAAAAATTTTGATTTTATCATATATAACTATTATTAATTTAAGAAAAATTTTGGTTAGTTTGCTTAACATTATTTATAACCAAATGGTAAATAAAAATATTTATCAATTATACTTAAGTTGGATTTATTTTTAAATTTACGCATAATTTCCTTTAATAATATTATTTGTTCATCATCGATAATGTAATCAGCAGCTCCAACTTTAAAATCATTTATAAACTTGAAAATAGAAGAATGTGAAATATTTGATTTATACATCAAATCTTTCTTAATAAAAAAACCATCCATATATCTTAAAAAATCTAAGGCCAAAAAATGTGTAATATGATTGTTTTTTAATTGTTCATATATATCTTCGCTGCCATTTCTATTTATTTTGAAAGAATTATCTTTTAAAGCATGTCGAATTTTTTTATAGTTTTTAAAGTCATAATAAACGCCAATATTTTTTGAAATATTGAAAAGAATTTTTGAAAATTTAATTTCCGTGTTCAACAAAGCTTTTGGTCTAGATAAATGTATATATTTACAATCCTTAAAAAATTTTTGTATATCTGGTTCATTAACAATTTTGTTAGATAACTCAAAACACCAGCCTGTAATATGTGAATGAAATTCTTGAATTATGTATGGCGCATATATATCCATACCATCTAAATTAAATGAATTTTTAGAATGTATTAAATATTTTTGAAAGTTTGATTGAAAATAAAATACGCTATCATTTAAAAATAAAACTGAATTAGCGTTTATTTTATCATTTCCAAATTTCAAGAAATCTAAAGCGTAAGAATAAGAAATCCAATCTTTGCCAATATTTTTTTTAACAAGCAAAATATCACAAATATTTTCGAATTCTTTTGTCTCATAATCAAACTCTCCAGCATGAACAATAACAATTTTATAATTATTTTTTTTTAGAGTGTTGCAGGTATTTATGACATTAGGATGTAATTTTGATTTTGAGTAAATCGCATAAATAGCAACTTTTTTTTTTTGGAATGCGTTTTCACTTTGAGAAAAGAAATTATGAGTTTTGGTGCTGTGTGAAAAATTAAATACATTATAAATAAGAGATTTTAGACTGCAAAAAAATTCATAGATAAATTTGATTATTGCAATAATTAATAACAATAAAGTTGGAAACGTAGTATTCATTTATATAACTTATAAACTTTTTTTAAATGTTATATAATTAAATTTAACTTTCTAAAATAATAATTTTTAAAAATGAAAAAAAACATAGTTATATTTGGGCATACTGGTCAACTAGGAAGATCTTTAATAAAAAATTTTGAAAATAACTTTAAATTAAATAAAAATTTCACTATTTTGAAAAGAAGATTTAATTTACAAAATATAACAAAAATTCCAAAAAACAGTGTGATAATTAATTGTGCAGCTTATACAAATGTTGATCAATCAGAGGTTAATAAAGATGAAGCAAATTTAATAAACAATCTTCTTGTTAAAGAAACCTCGTTGGTGTGCAGAAAAAAAAATTGCTTGCTTATTCATTTTTCTAGTGACTATGTATTTGGTGGAAATAAAAGGGGCTACACTGAAACTGATAAATTAAAACCAATTAATTATTATGGTTATACAAAATTATTAGGTGAAAAAGCGATAAAAGAGACATCCTGTAATCATATAATATTTAGAGTAAGCTGGTTATATTCTATTTATGGTACAAATTTTATAAAAAAAATTTTCCAAAAAATAATAAATAATGAAAAAATAATGGTAGTAAATGATCAATATGGAAGCCCAACATCGTGTAATCTTATTAGTAAAGTATTAAATAAAATTATTTTCGATAAAAATTGGTATAACAAAAAAAAATTATATCATTTATCTTCAATGGGAAGAACTAATTGGTATAATATTGCAAAATTTGTGATCAAATATTCAAAGAAAAAAATAAAAAAAAATAGTTCTACTCTAGAAGCTACAAATTCAAAAAAATTTAAAACTATCGCAAAAAGACCTAAAAATAGCTACTTAATATCAAAAAAAATTCAAAATGAATTGAACCATAAAATTAATAATTGGAGATATTACATGAAAGATGTATTAGACGAATTGATTTTAGTTAATGAAAAAAAAAATAGATAGGTGTGGAATAATTTTAGCTGGCGGGTCAGGAACACGATTAGCCCCTATTACCCAAAGTATTAGTAAACAGTTACTACCAGTATATAACAAACCAATGATATATTATCCACTTTCAACTTTAATGACTGCTAAAATAAGAAATATTCTTATAATAAGTGATCCAAAAAATATTAATCTATATAAAGATCTTTTAGGTAATGGCAAACATATTGGTATAAAATTGAATTATAAAGTTCAAAAAAAACCTAGAGGTTTATCAGAGGCTTTTGTATTAGGTAAAAAATTTATTGGAAATCGAAAAGTAGTATTGATACTTGGTGATAATATATTTTATGGTGATAATCTTAAAGAAAAGTTAATCAAAGCAGCCAGTTCGAATGAAAATATAATTTTTGGATACAGAGTAAAAGACCCTCAAAGATACGGTGTTGCAAAGATTAATAAAAAGGGCAGATTGGAGTCAATTATTGAAAAACCAAAAATTTCACCAAGCAATATTGCTATCACTGGTATGTATTTTTACAACAATGATGTGGTTAAAAGAGTTACAGAATTAAAGTACTCTAAAAGAGGAGAGTTAGAAATCACAGATTTAAATAATATTTATATCAAAAACAATAATCTCAATCTTTATACTTTAGGATCAGAGACAGCATGGCTTGACACCGGAACATTTCAAAGTTTATCAGATGCTTCAATGTTTGTGATGGCCATAGAAAATCGTACGGGAAAACTTGTATCTAGCCCTGAAAAAATTTCTTATTTAAATAAATGGATAAACAAAAAGCAATTGTTAAGTATAGCTAAGAGTTACAAAAATGACTATGGCGAAAAATTAAATATAATTGATGAAAATTATTAAATTTAAAATTCAAGGTCCATACAAGATAATCCAAAAAAAACATTTAGATAAAAGAGGTTCTTTTATTGAGGCATATAATAAAAAAAATTTTAAAATTATTAAAACTAACTTTGTGCAAGATAATTTGGTTTTCTCAAAAAATAAATATATTTTTCGAGGTTTTCATTTTCAAAAAAAATTTCCTCAAGGCAAGTTGATAAATGTAATACAGGGATCTATTTTAGATTTTGCATTAGACATAAGAAAAAAATCGAAAACCTACGGTCAATATATTGAAGTAAAGCTTAACAAGCCCAATGAATTTTTTTGGATACCAAGAGGATTTGCTCATGGATATTTAACTCTTAAAAAAAATACGATTGTTAAATATAAAGTAGATAATTATTGGTTTAAGAGTGATGATTGTTGCATTAATTTTATTAATCAAATTCCAAAATTAAAAAAAATAAAACAAAAAATTTTAATGTCCTCAAAAGATCTTGAAGCACCTGAGTTTAATATTAATGACTAAAATTATTAAAGATGCAAAAGTAAGCTTTATTCTAGCTTATTACGAAATTTTACAGAGATACAAGAGATCGATAATTGGCCAATTTTGGATAACAATTACAACTGGCGTTATAACTTTTGGAATATCTATTATTTTTTCTACAATTTTCAACGCAGATCTTAAATTTTACTTAGTTTATGTCACAATGAATTTTGTAATTTGGATACTTATCAGAGATATTTGTATTGAGTCTACTAATGCTTTTATTGAGTCTACATATTTGATTTTAAATAATAAATGGAACTTGTTTATTTTTACTAATAAAATTGTTTTTAGAAACCTTATAGCATTTTCACATAATTTATTATTAGTGACCGTGGCGGTAATTTACGCGAAATTAAGTTTTAATGTTTTTCATCTAATTATGTATTTTATTTCAATTGTCATTTTGATAATTTTCTTAATGTCTCTATCGATGATAGTCTGTATAATTTCAACAAGGTTTAGGGATTTAAAAATGATTATTGAAAATTCTTTTCAATTAATATTTTTTATAACGCCTATAATGTGGACAGCTGATCTAATGAAAGATAGAAGTTATATAATTGATTATAATCCAATAGCTATGATCATTAGTTTAATTAATAATACAATTATGAAAAATAACTTAGACTTAGTGAAGTTAATGTATTTAATTATACTTACTTTTATATCGTGGATATTAACTTATTATTTATACAAGAAAAAATCAGATAGAGTGGCTTTCTGGCTATAAAAATAAAATGAAAGTAATCGAGTTAAAAAATGCGAGTGTAACATACCCAATATTTGGTGCATCTGAAAGATCTTTAAGATCTAGAATTTTGAGTGAAGTAGGTGGTAAATTAATCAAAAAACAAAATCAGATAGCAGTACAAGCTTTAAAAAATATAAATCTTGAAATTAACAGTGGTGAAAGAATAGGACTGATTGGTCATAATGGCTCAGGAAAATCAACACTTTTAAAACTGATTGCTGGATGCATTCCAACCACAAGTGGAAGCATAAATGTAAAAGGAAAAATTTCCTCTCTTTTAAATTTAGGAATGGGTTTATTTCCTGAATTAACTGGGTATGAAAATATATTATGTAAATCTGGTATTTTAGGATTAGAGAAAAATATAAAAGAAGAGTTTATTAAAGATGTTATAGAATTTTCAGAACTTGATAATTTTTTAAACCTGCCTGTAAAAACATATTCTGCAGGTATGCAATTAAGGTTAGCCTTTACTATGGCAACCAGTAGTGTTGCTGAAATATTGATTATTGATGAAATATTTAATGTGGGTGATTCCTATTTTTTAAAAAAATCAGAAACAAGAATGAAAAATATATTAAATAAAGCTAAAGTTTTACTACTTGCGAGCCATAACCCAGATCTATTAAAAAAGTTCTGTAATAGGTTGGTGCACTTTAATAAAGGTGAAATATCTTTAATAGAAAATAATTAATTTTAATTATTTCTTGTAGGCTATCAAAAAAGTACGAAGTTGCTTTTTATACTCCAGACTAGTGCTCACATTTAAACTATCAAATACTTCAATGACATGCTTAAAACCCAACTCATAAAGGTATGAAACTAAACAATTTTTTTCAATCCAAAAAGATTTATTATTTTGATAAGCTCTCCACTTGTTTTTTTCTTTATCTTTTAAGTCTGTTCCATCATCATACTCAAAATACCAACGTCCTTTCAAATTCTCATTTGTTTCTAAATCTGATAGATAATGATTTGAGGTACTGTTTAAGTCAATATCTTCAGAAAAATGTGTATCAATTATTGCTATTTCTTTTGTCAATTCAAAAATAGTTCTTAAAAGTTTTGCTGGTCTATCCAAATGGTATAATATACCATTACAAAAAAACACATCAAATGATTGTTGCTTATCAAGGTTCATCACATCTTCTTTTATAAATTTTAAATTATTTAATCCTGACATTTCTAGAATTTTTAGGCAATTTTGATAATTATTTTCTCTTACTTCTAAACCAGTAGAATTAAAACCCAACTTAGCAAACTCTAGGGTCCACTGGCCTTCTAGACAACCTAAATCAATTAAGGTTTTATTTTTAAAATTATTTTTGAAATAATTTTCTAAAAATTTTTTAATATATTTATATTGAAAAGTTTCTCTTATAAATATTTCACTTGTGCCTGCATTTGACCTAAAAATTTTTTCTCCGTTTGGGAGCTCAATATTCGTTGTGAAAGAGTTTTCATCATCCTCTATATCTCTTTCAACAAGAGGATTTACATTTTCGATAAGAACTTTTTTTTTAAAAAACATATGATTTAATTGTTAATTCTAAGGCTTCATCAAAATTATAATTTGGTTTCCACTTCAACTCACTTCTAATCTTGGAGCTATCAATTGCATATTTCAAATCATGACCAGGCCTGTCTCTGACATATGTTATAAGATCAGTGTATGATTTAGAGTTACTTCTTTTTTTAATCCTATCCATTATTTTGCAAATTTTTTTTACAATTTGTAAATTGTTTAATTCTTTATTTGCTCCTATTAGATAAGTATGTTGACTTTTTCCATTTATTAAACACTTAAATATTCCATTCACATGATCTTTTACAAAAATCCAATCTCTTATATTTTTTCCATTTCCATAAACAGGAATTTTTCCTTCTTTTAAACAGCTATTAATTATTACTGGTATAAATTTTTCTTTATATTGTCGGGGGCCAAAATTATTTGAACAATTAGTAATTACATAATCAATTTTATAGGTGTGTCCAAAAGCTCTCACCAAGTGGTCAGAAGACGCTTTGGAGGCTGAGTAAGGACTTTTGGGATCATATTTTGTATTAACTCCGAATTTTTTTTTCCCTGTAAGTTTTAAAGATCCAAATACTTCATCAGTTGAAATATGCAATATTCTTGTTTTTTTTTTTAATTCTAAGACAGCATTTAAAATGTTAAATGTGCCAACTATATTACTATCAATAAACTGTTTTGGTTTTAAAATTGATCTATCAACATGGGACTCTGCCGCACAATGAATAATTTTATCAGGCTCAAATTTTTTTATTACATTAATTATTTTTTCACTTGAAATATCTAATTTTAAAAATTTATATCTTTTATTTTTAATTTTTAAATTTGAACTTGCATAAGATAGTTTGTCAATATTTAAAACATTATAATTTCTTCTTAATGCTTCTTCAACTATATAAGAACCTATAAAACCACATCCGCCAGTAACAATAATTTTCATTTTTTTTAATTATTTTTCAACTCAGATTCTATTTTCATTAAAAATTTATTTATTAATTCAGCCTCTTCCTTTGTAAGTATTCTTTCTTTAGAATTTGCTCTATTAATTTCTTCAATTAATTTTTTTTTGATCTCTAATTTATATAATTTTAATAATTCTTTTGGTTGGTAAACATTGTTGATAACTAATCTTAAATAAGGTGCGACAGTAAACTGAAATACCGCAATTAAAATTAAAGCAAAAAATATAGTTTTTTTATAAAAATCAAATTTAATTTTCATTTTCAAGATCTAATATACCTATAACAGAAATATTTTTTTTATGCTCAAATAAAATTATAGATTTTTAATTATAACTTTAAAGTTTGATGTTAAAGTGTAAAAGAATAATATGATAAGTATTATAATTCCAGCATTTAATCACGAAAAAAAAATTCAAAGAACAATAGAATCTGTATTATCGCAAACATTCAAAAAATTCGAATTATTAATAAGCGATGATTCTTCGCAAGATAATACTTATAAAATTGCTAAATCTTATGAAGCAAAAGACGCTAGGATAAAAGTTTTTAAACAATACAAAAATCTTGGTCCAAGTGAAAATACCAACTTTTTAACTTTAAAAGCTAAATATGATTATTTATGTGCGTGTTCATCAGATGATTTTTTTGAAAAAGATAAGATTGAAAATCAATTTAAATTTATAAAAGAAGAAAATTTAGATTTCACATTTACACATGTAAATATTGTCAATGAGAATGTAAAAGAGTTTGATCAAACAATCTGTGATAATTTTGAGAAATTATTTAATCAAAAAATCAAAGAAAATAAACAAAATATTAATAATCAAATTATCAAATTTTTTTTTTATCATGGGAATTTTATTTGTGGCACCACACTTTTGTGCAAAACAAAAATTGCAAAAGTTAACTTATGGGATAAAAAATATCTTCAACTCCAAGACTATGCTCA
>MDTG01049320.1_pt1 | contig 20164 bp, 20 predicted proteins | sample 811421 | NCBI WGS metagenome assembly MDTG01 (sample SAMN05326645, study PRJNA326480) | marine metagenome | isolation source: seawater | place: Pacific Ocean: South East | collected 2011
ACAATGTTCAAAATGGATTGAAAGGAATATTGGAAATATAAAAAGATTAGAAATGCCAAGCTCTGCTATAGCAGCTCAATACGCTAAAGATAATAAGAATATTTTATGTATTGTAAATTCAATGGCGATTGAGAAATATAGACTGAAGTTAGTTAAGAAAAATATTCAAGATTATTCTGAGAATAAAACAAGATTTTTAGTTATTGGCAAGCATGAAGTTGCAAAAACAGGTACAGATAAAAGTTCATTTTTAATTCAAACCCCAAATAAGCCAGGTTCTTTGATGTCTGTACTTAAACCTTTTGATAAAAGGAAAATTAATTTAAGTAAAATTGAAACCAGACCGTCAAGGGGGAATATTAATTCTCATGATTTTTTTATTGATTGTGAAGGTCATATTAAAGATAAGAAACTTCGGTTAGCAATTGAAGAAGTTGAAGAAACAGGAGCAATTGTTAGAAACTTTGGTTCTTACCCAGAGTACATATGAGTTCTAATGTAGAAAATATCTTAATTATTGGGCTTGGAATGATAGGCTCATCCATAGCACTTGCTGCAAAATCAAAGGGCATCACTGTTTATGGTTTTGATATAGACAATTCATTTGTTCATGATGCTATAAAGAAAAATATTATTGATAGAGATGTTGGGACAATAGAAGAAATAAGTTCTAAAAAATTTGCTGAAAATATAGATTTAATAATTTTAGCAGTACCTCCTAAACAAACTCTTGATGTACTCAATAAATTAGATGGTTTATGGAATACTTCTACCACTATTACAGATACTGCTAGTGTAAAAAATCATATAAAAATAGAAGATGTTTCTAATATAATTTTATCTCATCCTATTGCAGGATCTGATAAGTCAGGTATGCACGCAGCAGATAAGAATTTATTTATAAATAAAAAAAATGTTTTATGCGATCCTTTTAATGCAGACAAAGAACATTTAGAAAAAGTAGAGAATTTTTGGAAGAATGCATTGCAAATGAGAACAACGTTTATGTCTGTTAGTGAACATGATTTAGTTTTTGCGATGACAAGTCATCTACCTCATTTAGTTTCTTACGCATTGATTGATTCAATTAGATTATCAACCGCAGAAGTTGGTGATAATGCGGGCGGTGGGTTAAAAGAATTTATTAGGTTAAGTGGTTCTAATCCTGAAATGTGGAGAGATATTTTTATGCTTAATAGAGTAGATTTAATTAAAGCACTGGCAGGTATGCAGGTTTCATTAAACAACTTATTAGAACTAATAACAGAAACTAAGCAAATTCCAGATGTATTTTCCCATCTCGAGATTTTAAAAAAAGAACTAGATGAGATTAAATCTTTTAAAGAAGATAAATTTTGAATTTAATATCACATCAAACTAATTCACTTAACGGAGAGGTTATATGTCCTGGAGATAAATCCATCTCTCAAAGGATTCTTATTATCGGTTTTTTGCTTAATTCTAGGATTGAGATAAAAGGATTTTTAGATGCTGAAGATCCAAATTCAACCCTCACAGCTCTGAATGGAATAGGCGCAGCTATACATAAAGAAAATGGATTAATATATTTAAATCAGAGAGATGATCTTTTTAAAAGTCCTTCTGAGAATCTAAACCTTGGCAATTCTGGGACAGGAATGAGATTAATTTTAGGTTTAATGTCAGGGCTGGGTATAAAAGCAACTTTAGTAGGGGATAAATCATTAACCAATAGACCCATGTCTAGAGTAATCAATCCTCTTAAGGCTATGGGTGTTGAAATAGAAAGCAATGATGGTATGGCTCCAATAAAAATTTTAAGCGCCAACATTTGTAACAATTTTGAATATGAAATGCCTATTGCAAGCGCACAGGTTAAATCTTGCCTAATGTTAGCAGCGCTAGCATCAAATAATTCTATAAGCATTAGGGAGTCAAAAACAACTAGAGATCATACTGAGAGAATGATCGAATATTTTATGGGCGATATTAAATATGGAGATAATGAAAATAAGGGATTAATTAAGCTTAATGCCAAAAATCTAACACCTAGAGAGTCATATGAAATTATCGGTGACTTTTCATCTGCTTCTTTTATAACTGTAGCGTCATTAATATCTCCCGAATCAGAAGTGACAATAAAAAATGTTGGCTTAAATTCTACAAGAAATGGACTATTAAAAGTTCTTGCTTTAATGGGTGGAGATATAGAAATAAAAAATGTGAAAAATGTTTGCAATGAGAAATCAGGAGATATTTTAGTAAAGTCTTCTAATTTACACGCAATAGATATTCCAGAAGATATTATTCCAAATATCATTGATGAGATACCAATTCTAAGTATTGCTGCAGCCTTTGCAGAAGGGACAACAACTATTAAAAACGCTGAAGAGCTAAGAGTAAAAGAATCAGATAGAATAAATGCAATAGCAGAAGGCCTTAAAAAATTAAATATCAATCATGAAGTTTTTGATGATGGATTATCAATTACTGGAAAAAGTAGTTTGATAGATATTAATGAAGAGATTGACTCATTTGATGATCATAGAATTGCAATGAGCTTTTTAATAGCAGGTATTAGATCAAAAAATGGCCTAAGAGTTAAAAATTGCAAAAATATTGAAACCTCATTCCCTCACTTCAAAGATATAATGAATTCATTAGGTATGAAGATTAATGAATAAGATTAATGTTGTAACAATTGATGGTCCATCAGCCTCTGGCAAGGGTGAGCTAGCACAAAGTATTGCCAAGCATTTTAATTTTAAACTTCTTGATAGCGGGATTTTATATAGATTATATGCATATTTTTTTAACCAAAAATTAAATAATCAAGAAATAGCAGCAAAGATTAATAATGAAATATCTTTTAAATTAGAAGAAGATATTTATAAAATCTTAAATCATGATGACGATATTACATTCCAGTTGCGCTCTGAAGATATTGCAAAAGTTGCATCTAAATTAAGTACAAAAAAAGAGGTAAGAGAATCATTGTTTCAGATACAAAGAAGTTTTTATGATCAAGGGGGGCTGGTTGCTGATGGAAGAGACATGGGAACGGTAGTTTTTAAAGATGCAAAATTAAAAATATTTTTAACTGCATCCTTAGAAGTAAGGGCAAAAAGAAGATATTTAGAGTTGCAGAATCGTGGTCAAGAAGTTAATATGCCCGGTCTGATAGCTGATATTGGAGAAAGAGATTTAAAAGATAGTTCAAGAGAATTATCGCCTTTGTTTCCTGCTGCTGATGCGCATATAATTGATACATCAGAAATGTCACTTGAAGAAGTATTAATTTTTACTAAAAATTTGATTAAAAAGGAATTTATATAGATGTCAGAATCATTCTCAGACCTACTTGATGAAAACTTAAGCTCTCTTGATATGCAACCAGGCTCTATAGTTCCAGGAGTTGTATTGGATGTTGATAAGGATTGGGTAACGGTTCATGTAGGCCTAAAATCAGAAGGTGTAATATCACTTGATGAATTTAGAAATAATGAAGGAACTATTGATATTGAAGTAGGAGATGAAGTAAAAGTAGCTCTTGAAGCAGTTGAAGATGGATATGGAGAAACTAGAATTTCAAGAGAGAAAGCAAGAAAAATATCAACCTGGGCCATACTAGAGGAGGCTCTTAAAACGGGTGAATTTGTTACAGGAAAAATTCATAATAGAGTTAAGGGCGGTTTTGCAGTAGAAATAGACGTAGTTAAAGCATTTTTACCTGGATCTTTAGTTGATGTTAGACCTGTAAAAGAGGCACCAGATATTGAGAATACCATTCAAGACTTTAAAGTTATAAAGCTGGATTATAAAAGAAATAATGTAGTTTTATCTAGGAAAGCAGTATTGGAAAAAAATAATTCTGAAGTAAAAGTTGAATTACTAAAGAATCTTGATGAGGGTCAAATTGTTAAGGGCATAGTCAAAAACATAACAGATTATGGTGCATTTATTGATTTAGGTGGTTTAGATGGATTACTTCATATTACTGATATTTCATGGTCTAGAGTTACCAATCCATCTGAACATTTAAATTTAGGAGAAGAAATCGAAGTAAAAATACTTAGCTTTGACAAGGAAAAGCTCAGAGTTTCACTTGGTCTAAAACAAATTCAAAATGATCCATGGGAAAATATTGAATCTAATTATTCTGTTGGCGGTATTTATGAGGCAGATGTATCTAATATTACTGACTATGGTTGTTTTGCTCAATTAGAGAAAGGAATAGAGGGGTTGATACATTTATCTGAGTTAGATTGGACAAGTAAGAATATACATCCTTCTAAAGTAGTTGAAATGGATGAAAAAATAAAAGTTATGATTCTAGAAATTGATTATGACAAACGAAGAATTTCTCTTGGTTTGAAGCAAACCCAAGCAAATCCTTGGATAGAATTTGCCAATAAATATGGTATAGGCGATAAAGTAGAAGGTAATATTAAATCAATTACAGATTTCGGCATTTTCGTTGGCCTAGAGGGTGAAATTGATGGATTGATTCATCTCTCTGACATTTCAGATGAAGAAGATCCTAAGGATGCTCTAAAGGAATATAAAAAAGATCAGAAGCTTGAATGTATAGTTTTTGCTATTGATGCAGAAAGAGAAAGAATTTCTTTAAAGTTGAGTGATTAAATCAAAAAAAGATACGTTAACCCGGTCAGACATAGAAGAATCTTTAGTTAAGGAATTTCCACATATACCAAAAACAGAGATTATTCATGCTTTAGACATCATTTTAAATTCAATTGTTGAAGCAGTCTCATTAGATGATAGAGTTGAGATAAGGGGTTTTGGAACATTTTCAAAAAAATATATAAGACCAAGAAAATTTATTAATCCAAAAACAAAAAAAGTTGATTATTTAGGCGAAACATCAACAATGCATTTTAAAGCCTCAAAATCGATGGTGGATAAATGATAATTGTAGCAATAGATGAAATTGAATTTTCATCACTAAAGAAAATTATAGATTCTCTTGATAATAAAAAATGTATGGTGAAGATAGGTAGTGTTGCCTTTAGTTCAATTGGACATAAGGCAATTTCTTATGCGTATGATCAAGGTTTTGAAATCTTTCTTGATCTTAAACTTCATGATATTCCTAATACAGTAAAAAAATCAATTGAAGGACTTATCTCTCTTCCAGTAAGTATGCTTACAATACATACCTCTGGAGGAAAGGAAATGATGATGGCAGCTATGGAAGCAGTTTCGGGAGCTGATATAAAAGTTTTTGGAGTGACTGCTTTAACAAGTCTCAGCAATGAAGATACGAACGAAATTTTTCAAAGAAGTACTAGCGAGCAAGTTGAAACAATGTTAGATCTAGCAGAAACTGCCGGTATACATGGGGTGGTATGTTCTCCTCACGAATTAAAGCTTGTTAGTGAAAGAAAATCATTATTATCGATAACTCCCGGTATTAGATTGGAAGATTCCATTGATGACCAAAAAAGAGTGATGACACCGAAAGAAGCAATTGCTTTGGGAGCAGATTATCTTGTAATTGGAAGACCAATAACAGAATCAAAAGACATAAAAAAATCTTTAAATGAAATTTATCAAAGCCTAAGATGACCAGTAAAAAATCTCAGACAAGATTTACATTCAAAAATGACTTTATTGAGTATCAGTCCAATCTTCCCGGGTTTGATGAAAAGATTTTTAATGAATTCGACAAAAAATCTAAAGAATTAAATTTATTCCAAAAAATAAAAGATCTTAAAAATGGCAAAGAAGTCAATTTAACAGAAAAAAAACCTGCAAAGCATATGCAGCAAAGAGAAGAATATACTTTTCCTAATTTTGGACTTAGAACATTTGCAGATGTTAATGATCCTCCTGAATTATTCGAAACAGACATAAAGTGGGACTCTTCCATAGACAATAAAAAACCTAATGCAGTTATTCATGATTTATCTGATATTAATAAAGTCTACACCTATAAGAATATTGTTATTCTTGGTATTGGTGGATCTTATGAGGGACCAAAACTAATCCTTGAAGCTCTTAGAGGACCTGATTTAAATTATAGATTTGAATTTATAACTGGTTCAGACCCTGAAGAATTTAGATACAAAACATCTAATATGAAACCTGAGGAAACTTGTTTTTTTGTTTCGTCCAAGTCTTTCACCACTGATGAAACGATTGAAAATTTAAAGCTAGCAATAACTTGGTCTAAAGATATCAGTAATTTTATTGCAATTACTTCAAATAGAACTGAAGCTGAAAAATATGGTATACAGAATATTTTAGAATTTGACAATGATATAGGTGGTCGATATTCAATTTGGTCTATTATTTCTCAGCCAGTTGTTGCAGGAAGCGAAGGCGATTTCTTCTCATTTAATGCTGGCGGCAATAATGCTGATATAGATCTTCTTGAAGACCATAAATATCTTGAGTTTATTAAATACCTATCCTTTAGCGATATATATTTCAATAATCATTTAAACAAAAATTCACGAGTGGTCCTGTCTTATAATTGGAGGTTAAGATCATTTGCAAACTATGTTCAACAACTTGAAATGGAATCTCTAGGCAAGAGTCCCAACAAAAATTCTAAATTTAAAAAAACAGGACAAATAATATTTGGTGGCTACGGACCCATTGCACAACATTCATTTTTTCAATTAATGCATCAAGGCTCTCAAGAGCTTTGTGCAGACATTATTGCTATAAAAGATGATAGCCTTTCGTATGCACAAGCAATAACTCAAGCAAAGCTTTTATCAGAGGGAGCTAAAGATTTAAAGGAAATAGAAAAAATCAATGGTAACATCCCAACTAATTTATTTATTATGAATGAGTTAAATCCAAGATCTTTAGGATATTTAATTGCATCCTGGGAGCATAGAGTTTACGTGACTTCAGTAATGTTACAAATTAATGCATTTGATCAATTTGGTGTAAATGCCGGCAAGATTTATACTAAGAAATATCTAGCTGATAAAGATTAAAGTCAAAAGTATTTTTCGTTATGTCTATAAATTTAAAGAATGTTCCTAATACGCCTGGGGTATATAAATTCTTTAATAATCACGAAATTATTTATATCGGTAAGGCTAAAGATTTAAAAAAAAGAGTTTCTTCTTACTTTGGTAAATCTCATAAAGACAGAAAAACTTCACAGATAAAGTTCTTAACAGACAAAATTGAGACTTTCACGACAAAGAATGAAGTCGAAGCTTTACTACTGGAACAAACCCTAATCAAAGAAAACAAACCAAAGTTTAATATTCTTCTAAGAGACGATAAGACTTATCCATATATATATTTTTCATTAAATCATAATTTCCCAGGAGTTTATTTAAAACGAACGAAAAAGGCAGTAGATCAAAATTATTTTGGTCCTTTTGTGAGCTCAGAAGCTGTAAAAAAATCAATTAAAGAAATCCAGAAGATTTATAGAGTTAGGAATTGCAGCGATAACACTTTTGCAAATAGAACCAGGCCATGTATAGAGTTTCAAATGAAAAGATGCACAGCTCCATGTGTGCAAAAAATAAGTGAAATTGATTACTTAGAAGATATCAGTGGTGCAAAATCCTTTCTTTCGTCTTCTGATACAAAAACTGTTCAAAAACTTACCAATGATATAGATAAAGCTATTTCAAAGCTTGATTTTGAAAAGGCAGCTGAAATAAGAGATAGATTACAAAGATTAAATTTACTTAAGGAAGAGCAATCGGTTGTGACACTGGCAACTGATATAGATATTTTCTCGGTTTATTCAGAATTAGCTTATCTTGGCATTTCAATAATTGTTGTTAGAAAAGGCAAAATTAGAGGAACCAAGACCCACTTAGTCAAACAGGCTCACTATAAAAATTTAGAAGATGTTTATCAAAGCGCTATCGTTAATTTTTATGACCATCAGACTGATATACCAAAAAAGATTCTTTGTACAAATCCTATAAATAATAAAAAGATACTTGAGGGTATGTTTCATCAAAAGCATCAAAAGAGTGTAAAGATTATTCAGTCTGCTAATAAATCAATCAGACCAATATTCAATCTTTGTAAATTAAACGCACAACAGGTAATTAAAAATCATATCAGTAAAGAAGATAAATATACGTTTGCATTAAATGAGCTTAGTGAATATTTAGGTATTAAAGATATCAATAAAATTGAAGGATATGATGTAAGCCATATTTCTGGAGAAAGCGCAGTTGCATCTTGTGTTGTTTTTTCAAAAACTGGCCCCAGCAAGGCTAATTATAGATTGTTTAATATACCTAAAGATATTTCTGGTAATGATACTGGTTCTTTGGAGCATGTTCTGGATAGAAGATTAAAGTACTATGAAGATCCAAAAGTTAAGCCAGATCTACTTTTAATAGATGGAGGCAAGACACAACTCAAATTTGTTAAAAACGTTATTGATAATTCAAAATATAAAAACATAGAAGTAATATCCATTGCTAAAGGTACAAACAGAATTAGAGCAACAGAGACAATTATTGGTAGTAGCGGTGTGGTTGAATTGGATAAATACTCAAAAGCATTTTTACTTTTACAGGAGATTAGAGATGAATCTCATAGATTTTCCCTTCAAACACAAAGAAAGAAAAAAAGAAAAACCATTAAGAAGTCGCAGCTAGATAATATTGATGGTATTGGAGATATTCTCAAGAAAAGATTGCTTACAAAATATAAAAATATAAAAAATATAAGAGAGTCTAATATTCAAAGTTTAATGACTGTTCAGGGTATTAATGCCAAAATAGCAAAATTAATTATAGAAGAACTAAATAAATGAATTTACTTATTAATTTATTAACTATATCAAGGATAGTCTTAGCGATAATTATTTTTATTTTATTAATGTCTAATGATGGGCATGTTATGGCATTAATATTGTTTATTCTTGCAGGCCTAACAGATTATTTTGATGGGTATTTAGCTAGGAAATATAATTTAGTTTCAGAAATTGGAGAAATTTTGGATCCTATAGCTGATAAGGTTCTAATTATTTTCTTATTTATAGGCATCGCAGTAAGTCTATCTAGTTATTTGGTTGGTTTTTTAAGTGCATTAATAATTTCAAGAGAGGTATTTGTTGCTGCCTTGCGGGACTATAATGCTAGAAATAATAATAATGCCGCAACTAAAGTAACATTTCTTGCAAAAATAAAAACTACTGTTCAACTTAATACAATTTTTATATACCTATTAGGGTTTTCTTTAAGTTTCAATTTATTGTTTGTAATCGGGGATATATTATTATTTATAGCAACAATTATTACTATTTATACAGGCATTTCATATACAATGGCCACTTTAAAGAAATAGGGCTGGGTGGCAGAGTGGTCATGCAGCGGCCTGCAAAGCCGTTTACGCCGGTTCGATTCCGGCCTCAGCCTCCAGTATTAGAATGAAAGATAAAATAATATTAGTAACGGGATCAGCAGGCTTCATAGGCGCTTCACTAAGTAAAAAACTATTAGAGAATGATTGTGATCTTATAGGCATCGATAATATTAATAATTATTATGATATTGCTTTAAAAAAAGAAAGACTAGATATTTTGAAGTCATATGAGAAATTTAAATTTTATGAAACAGATATTGCCAAAGATGATGAAATAAAAGATATTTTTTCAAAACATAAACCAGACATTGTTATCAATTTAGCAGCCCAAGCAGGGGTAAGGTACTCTCTTGAAAATCCTGGAGTATATGTTGAATCTAATTTATTAGGTTTTTTTAATATTTTAGAAAATGTTAAGAATCTAAAATGCGAAAAATTAATTTTCGCTTCTAGCAGCTCTGTTTATGGTCATTCTGAAGAGGTTCCATACAAAGTAGATGGAAGCACAGATAAACCAGTCTCACTGTATGCAGCAACAAAGAAGAGTAATGAAGTTTTAGCATATTCTTACAATAATATTTATAAGATACCCACAATTGGATTAAGATTTTTTACAGTTTATGGCCCAATGGGAAGACCAGACATGGCTTATTTTAAATTTGCAGATATGATAGCTTCTGAAAAGGAGATTACTATTTATAACGAAGGCAAGATGTCGAGAGATATGACTTACATTGATGATATTGTAGATGGCATTATTTCTGCCATAGGTTTTGACAAATTTAGCAATGATAAAAGCTTTGAAATTTTTAATTTAGGAAATAATGCTCCAATTAGTACATGGGATTTATTAAATCATATCGAGAACTCTTTAGGAAAAAAAGCAATATATAAATTTGAAGAGTCTGAAATTGAAGTAAAGAAAACTTGGGCAGATATATCTAGATCCACTGAATGCTTAAATTATAATCCTTCTACTTCTTTTAAACAGGGCATGGATAATTTTTTAGATTGGTATAAAAATAAATATTTATAAAAATGAGTTCTAAAAAGTTAAAAATTTTCCTTGTCATGTCTGGCTCTGCAACAGCAATTCAAGATAGCGAAATAATGTATTTAAATATTTTAGATACACTTAAAAATCTTAATTATGATATTACTCATTATGATTTTGGTTCAAAATGGAATGATATTAAGGCCTCATCAGAAAATGAGAAAAAAGAAATACTAACATCAGATATTCTGGATGAATTCAAAAAAGAAGAAGGATATGATTTATTTTTATCTTTTCTGGCTGACTTATATGTAACCCCAGACCTTTATAAAGAAATAAAAAATATTTGTCCTTCTGTAAATTGGACTTGCAACTCACATCAATTTGATGATCTTCATAAAGAGATTTCTCCTTATGTTGATTTAAATACGTATATTAGCTTAGATCACAAGGATCTTTATGATAGCGTTAATGCAAAGAGCTACTGGATGCCAATGGCTGCCAACCCAGGGTTTTACAAGAATAATAAAAATAAAGATATAGACCTTTCATTTATTGGGAGTGCTTATGGCAAAAGACCATACTACTTATGGAGATTATTACAGTCTGGTTTAGATGTTGATATTAATGGTTTTGGATGGAGGTTTGATAAAAATCTTTCAAATTTTTTAAGACTATATATTTATCCTTTAGTAATTCCTTTTTTTAATGACTCAAGCAAACTCCATTATATTGAGGCTAATACAAGAACTAATATCTTAAAGTTGCTTAATAGTTCATTTAAAGTTGGAGAACCATTAAATGATAATGAATATGCTGATGCATTATCTAGATCTAAAATAACCTTGAATTTTCCTGAATCTAGGGTAAACCATGATTATATGAATCCTCATGTCATCAAAGGAATTAATTTTAGAGACTTTGAAGCACCTATGTCAGGAGCTATGTTAATGACACAGTTTTCTAAAGAGTTAGAATTTTTTTATAAGGACGGCGAAGAAGTCATCTCATTTCATAATGAACATGATTTGATTGATAAATGCAGGTTTTATTCATCAAATGAAGAATCAAGAGTTAAGATAGCAGAAGCAGGCTACAAAAGAGCGATAGCAGAACATACTTGGGAGAACAGATTTAATAAATTATTTGATGTATTGAATGATTTATATAATATCTATTCTTAGAAAGTCATATGGTTTTTGCATATGTTTTATTTTATTATGTGCACTCATTGAAATTAATAGCTATTACTTTCATTATACTATTTTGCCCGGGTGGTGGAATTGGTAGACACAAGGGACTTAAAATCCCTCGAAGGCAACTTCGTGCCGGTTCAAGTCCGGCTCCGGGTACCATTATTGTAGAGATAGTATGAAAAAAATTTTATTAATCCCAGACTCAACATGGGGCAATGAATCAGGACATAGATCGACACAGTTTTTAATTAAGAAATTAAGATCATGTAATTTAGAGGTTGCTCTCTATTGCTCAGATGATAATCGAGATACCCAAAGCGATATTTTTTTAAAAAATAATAAGATTCATTATTTTCAAAAAAAACAATATAGATTTTTTCATCAGATCTTTGAATATTTTGCCTTAAGAGAATTTAAAAAAGTTATAAAAGCATTTCAGCCAGATCATGTTTTATATTTTGGTGCTATTAGTAATAAGACTTTTACAGAATATCTAATTAGAGAATCCATACCTTATTACTATTTACCTTTAACTACAGAATATTATTGTCTAAAAGATTTTGCAGGACTTGAGGAGGGAACATGTTATAAGTGTATAAATGGTAATTATTTCAACGCATTAAAAAACAACTGCATACAATCAGAAAATAAATACTTAGTTTTTTTGAAAAAAGCTTTTGAGAGATACAAATCAAAACAAAGAATTTTAAAAGCAAATCGAATAATTGCTTATTCAAATAGTCAACTAGATGTTCTTGAAAAATATGGTGTTGATAAAGAGGTTTCTTCTTTAGTACCAATTTTTTTTGATCAAGATAATTTAACTAACATAGAGACTTCAAAAGGCGATTATTTTGTAGTCATAGGACAATGTTCAGTAGCTAAGGGGTGGCATTTGATTCCAGAGATAATAAGAAATACATCCGGCATTAAATTTAAATTAATAATATATAAAGACTCAGTGGCTAATGATTTCGTAAAGAAATATAGCTTACAAACTTATATAGAATCAGGGATAATTGAGATAGTTTCTAATCTTGCAGAACATGAAGATGTTTTAAATGTTATTGCAAAATCTAAGGCGGTCATAGTGCCATCAATTTACCCCACAACTGGAGAATTTGCTTTACTTGAATCAATGGGGCTATCTAAACCTGTTTTAGTGTTTGACGCTGGTATTCATAAAGAAATTTTTATTGATAGAGAAAATGCTTTAGTATCAAATATTGGTGACGTAGAGAAATTTTCTAAAGATATTGAAGATTTATCAGACGATGATGAATTATGGACAGTATTGTCTAAAGGAGCTTTTAAAGCATTTGATCAAATTACGGATTTTAAAAACTTTGATAGTTCGATGAATGATATTCTTATAAATAATATTAAAAATGCTAACTGACTCAAAAGAAATAAATAAATCAAGAGCATCAATTTTTAATTTAATTTTTACCTATGCATCTTCATTTATTCAGATAATCAATAGCATAATTTTATTACCTTTATATTTAAGCTTTTTTAACTTGGCTGATTATGGAGCATGGGTAGCAACTGCTGCAATCATTCATATTTTTTTAATTCTTGATCCAGGTTTATCTTCAATTACAACAACAAAATTATCTCAAGCCTTTGCTAACGATGATGATAAGAAGTTTCAATCAATTTTTTTGTCAGGATTACTGCTAGCTATTTTGATAGCATTTTTAATATTATCCTTGGGAGTAGTATTACTGTTTTTTGTTCCAGATATGGTAGCTTATAATGGCGATAGGCAAAATGAAATTCAATTAGGACTTTTATTAAATATTTTTGCTTTAGCTTTAGCCCCCATAACTTCGGTATTATTTTCTTTTTTTCAAGCTTTATTAAGAACTTTTGAGGGAAATATTCTATACGTTTCATCGATCATAATAAGCCCATTCGTAATAATATTTAGTTTATACAATGGTCTGGGAATAGCATCTTTACCAATAGGTATTCTTGCAACCAATGTATTTGCTCTCATAGCTTACTCAATAGCAGTAACTTATTTTTGGGGTAAAAGCACGACTATTTCTTTTTTTAGATTAAAAGCTTTGAGCCTTGGAGTTTTATTTAGTGATTTAAAGTATCTTTATCTAAAGAGATTCTCATCTGTTTTGTCTGAGAATCTTGAAACATCGATCGCAGGAATATTTTTTAATACCCAAGTTTCTGGTTCTATTGCAATAATGAAAAAATTAATTTCATCTATTCAGTTATTTTCTAATGGAGTTGCAACTTCAACATACTCTTCTTTATCTCATGCCTTTGAGTCTAATGATTCTAATCGATTAAGATTGGCTCTAAATAAAACCATATATGCTACCGACTTAATTCAGGTATTAGGAATATGCGCTTTATTTTTGATATACAAACCTTTACTTTTTGTTTGGCTTGGTCAGGAAATTACCTTGGGATATCTTTTTATGATCCTTTTAGCTTTTTCTAGTTTTGTTTATATTAAAAGCAATCTTTTATATACAATGCTTACATCTAATGGTTTATTTAAAGAAACATCACTAGTTTTTATACTTGAAATATTAGTTAGAATTGCGGGAACATACATCCTGGTAAATTTAATCAATCTTTATGCATTACCTATAGCAGCATTATTGGGATCTATAACAACATTATTTATACTTTCTTATATTTTGATAAAACGCTCTGGCATTTCACTAAAAGAGATAGTGTTGTCATTTAATTTTTATGAACTTGTATTATTTATATCAGCAATATTTTTAGGCTACTTTGTTATCTATCCATCTAATTTATCTGAAGCACTTGTTGCTATTTCCTATACCTTGATCCCATTTAGTATATTAGTTTTATTAGGTAAAAAATTTAGAACATTTTTATCAGAAACATATTTGAGTTATATTAAAAAAACCAATTAGTTAAATTAGAAATGATTAGAAAATTAATAGAATTTATAAACTCCTTTAAGCTTTATTTTATTTCAGAAGCTTTATTAAATACAATTTCTAAAATAATTGGGAAAGGCTATATATTTAAGTATCAATCACCATTTTGGTCAGCAAAAACTAAAGATAAATTTTACTATGTAGATTATTTTATAGATCCTAGGCAATCTATAGAAGAGGATGTTTTTGGCTTATACAAAGATATATTTTTCAATGTATATACACCAAAAAGCGGTGATGTTATTTGCAATATTGGTGCAGGCATGGGGCATGAAATACCTATTTTTATTGAAACAGTCGGAAGAGACGGACGCATGTTCTTTATAGAGGCGTCTCCTACTACATTCGAAGGCTTAAAATATAATTCAAAGTTACATAAACTTGAAAACACAGCATTATTTAACTTAGCAATATCTGATCTTGATAAAGGCAAGATAAAGATATCTAATGAATCTGAAAATCATTTAGGAAGATCTATACTTGATGAAACGAAATCTTTAGATTCTTATGAGGAGGTTAATCAAACCTCCATTGATGCATTTATTTTACAGAATAATATTGAATGTATTGATTATTTGGTAGTAAATATAGAAGGGTTTGAAGCAAATTTAATTAAAAAATTTACAAAAATAGATTGCGTAAAGAATATTGCAATCTCCTGTCATGACTTCCTTCATTATAGAAACCAAGAAGAGTTTGATACAAGGTTTTTAACTTTTGATAAGGTTAAAGCATTTTTATTGGAGAGTGGGTTTAAGGTCTCTAATCGATCTTCTGGGATTGATTTTAAAGACTTTTATATTTATGGATCAAGATAATTTTTAGTTTAAAGTTTTCTTTATAACTTTATATATCTCTTCTGCAATAATCTTGTTACCCGCTGAGGTTACATGAAGATTATCAAGAAAGTATTCTTCACCAGTTCTAACAGGGTCTAGAGTATTTATTAAGTTATTTGAATTTAAACCTTCCAAACTATTCTTATAGTTATTTGAAAAATATTTATAGCCATTCATAACTCTTTCTTGATAAATATTACATTCATTAACACCAAGAGGAGAAATTTTAATTAATTTCTTCTCATAATCAGAATATTTATTATCTTTATAAAATAATGAAGGTTGAAGAAAGTGAATAAATGCAGCATTATTCTTTGTTACATATTCATTGACTTGTTTTATTTTAGAAATATAGTGTTCGAATCCATCACTTATTAAGGCATTAGATTTTTCTTTATCTTCATTATTGCAATTCTGAAGTTCGTTTTGATTAAACTTTGATTTCACTAAAGAAATTAATTTGTATGTATTGCTTGTATTACTAAGGAAGAATTTTATATTCTGAATGAAGATATTGAATTTGTTGCTTTGATTGTATCCAATAATTGAGCCATCAGGATTTTCATTAATCATTGATTGAAAAATATCATTACCACCATCATAAAACACAATGATGTCATCAGTATTTATTTTTATGCTCTTTAATAGATTTAATTGTTGATTTATTGTGACTGTTGTAAATCCATAATTGATAACTTTAATTTTCTCATTTGAATCCTTATTAATTTTTTTTTGTATTATTGAGGGAATAGTATTCTTATCTGAGCTCCCGCTTCCCCATATAGTGGAGCCGCCAAAGATTAATATCCTCCCTGAGAAATTAGTTGGTTGATCTATTGTATGTCTAAGTCCATTTTTTAGCTCCTCTCCATAACATTTAAAGTTATTTTTTCCATACCGAGGGAAGCCAATTTCATCATTATAGATAATCTTTCCCCGACATCGTGAGGCTTTATTAGAATATGAAAGTTCAACTTCTTTAAAATCATCAACATTATTAAATGGAGCTGGCTTGGTTGAAATAAATTCTGGAAAAGATTTATAAGCCTTCTCTGATGGTGACTCGGCAATAATAAGAATAAGATAAGAAAATAGCTCTATTATTGAGATAAGTACAGCAAGCAAAACTAATTGTGCCAAAAAACTAACTAAATTATTTTCTTTGACTCCCATAATTAATCTAATTTATATTTATTTTTATAGTCTTCTTTTAGATCAGGATTTTGAAGTTTTTTATCAAGTATAAAGTTTCCAATTACTAGATAATCTAACTCTGTTCCCATAAAGCACATGAATGCATCTTTTGGGCTTGCAACAATAGGCTCACCTCTAACATTAAAGGATGTATTAACTATTACCGGACATCCAGTTTTGTTTTTAACAGCTGTTAATAACCTATGATATAAAGGATTGGTTCTTGAGCTAACTGTCTGTATTCTTGCTGACATATCAATATGTGTAACTGCGGGAATATTTGATCTTGCTAAATTTAACTCATCTATACCAAAAAGATTATCGTTTTTTGACTTAGTATAGATTTGATTTTCTTTTTTTACTTCATCAACTAAAAGCATATAAGGGCTTGGAGAATCTAATTCAAACCATTGATCGCATTCCTCCTCTAATACCGATGGCGCAAAAGGTCTAAAGCTTTCTCTATACTTTACTTTAAGATTCAAAGTCTTTTGAGTTTCTGGTGACGTTGCGTTACCTAAAATTGATCTATTACCTAATGCTCTTGGACCAAATTCCATTCTTCCTTGAAACCATCCAATTGCCTTATCTTTTGAAATATATTCAGCCGTATTATTTAAAATCTCATCCAATGTATATTTCTTATAATTTGCACCGCACTGTTTTAGCTCTTCTTCTATTTTTTCATCACTATAAGATGGACCAAGATATGCTCCATTCATTGAATCATCTAAATTTATTTTTCTTGTGTTTTTCTTTTCTTCATACCAAAAGGCGAGAGCCGCACCTATAGCTCCACCTGCATCTCCAGCAGCAGGCTGTATCCATATTTTATTAAAATCTCCGCTCCTGAGTATTTTCCCATTTGCAACACAATTAAGAGCAACACCACCAGCCATACAAAGATTATTTACTTCATATTCTTGTGCAATATTTTTAGTAATTTTTAAAATAATTTTTTCTGTAACCGATTGGATTGAGGCAGCCATATCCATATGAAACTGTTCAAGATCTTCTGTGTCAGGTTTTCTAACTGATTTTCCAAATAATTTAGAAAATTTATTATTTGTCATTGTTAGACCACTTGAGTAATTAAAATATTTTTGATTTAGCTTAAAAGATCCATCTGCCTTTAAATCAATTAAATTTTCTAGAATTAGATCTTCATATATTGGTTGTCCATATGGAGCTAACCCCATCACTTTATATTCGCCACTATTGACCCTAAAACCAATAAAGTATGTAAAAGCTGAATATAACAATCCTAAGGAATGAGGAAAATGCATTTCTTTAATTATCTTTAGATTATTTTCTTTTCCAATTGCTATTGTTCCAGTAGCCCATTCACCAACTCCATCTAGTGTTAAAACAAGAGCATCATTAAAAGGCGAAGGATAAAAAGCACTTGCGGCATGGCTCATATGATGTTCAGAAAATAGTATTTGATTTGATTTAAATTCTTTATTTCTTTTTTTTAACTCTTTTAATAAAAAGCTTTTTAGGAAAAGTTTCTCTCTTAACCATATTGGGATAGACATGCTAAAAGATCTAAAACCTTTTGGAAAATCTGATAAATAGGTCTCAAGAATTCTCTCAAATTTCAGGAGTGGCTTATCATAAAAAACTACATAATCAATATCATGGAAGCTTAGTTTTTGAAACTTTAATATTTCATTTAGCGCCAGATTCGGAAAACTTGCATCGTGTTTAATTCTTGAAAATCTTTCTTCTTGAGCAGCAGCAATAATTTCTCCATCTTTTATTAATGCTACTGCGCTATCATGATAAAAAGCTGAAATCCCAAGAATTAACATGTCAAAAGATTGTATAAATAAATGGAGCTATAGCTGTTCCAGCTGTTAAAACAATCAAGCCCCCAAAGATACCTAAAACGATCATTACAGGAAGAAGCCAGATTTTTTTTCTTTCCTTAAAATATCTAATTATTTCTCTAAATAATTCGAACATAATTAGAACTGATCCCTCATAGATGAAGAACTTATTTTTTCTTTCCAATAAGTTTTTTGATTAGAATCAAATAATTTTTCAAGAGGGTCTTTTTTAATAATTTTAAAAATTATACCTATCGGCATCATTACTGATAAATAAACTATTGACAAAATTATTGGGGAGATAATAAATCCTAACAATCTTCCAAATTTAAACCATATTAAATTTGGATATTTAAAGATACTAGGAAATATAAAAGATAGAATTATAAAAATAATTGAAAATGTCAGAAATATTAAATTTATAGAAGAATTAACAAATAAAGGATAAAGAGCAATGATCATAAAAATTATCGAAAAGACAATGCCAAATGACTTTTCTGAACCAATTGTAATTTTAATATTTTGATCTCTCATGCTATTTGTATTTTTCTATGAATTCTTTCAGGCCTTTATTGTTACTAATTAATATCTCATTTGCAGAAAAACTCTTAGAAAAGGAATTAAAAAATTTCTTTAAATCTTGCGAAAAAGGCTGACCATCATCCTCTAAATTAAATGAAAGAAAAATTTTTCCCCCATCCTTTAGATTTTTCTGAACAACTTGTTTTAAGAAAACCGACCATTCCTGGACTCCCCATAGTGCTTCTGTCTTATGGCCATTAAAGCAAATCATATATGCACATATTAAGTCATATCTTTTATCTACAGGTAGCTTTTGGTTATACGTAATCTCATGATGATACTTTTTTAGCTTTAAAGCATCTGTTGAATGATCATAGAATTCGTTACCTGCTATATCCAAACATTCAGCAAAATTCCCATAAAAATTACATATATAGGGAAAATATCCTGCTCCAGTTCCTAAGTCCAAAATAGAAAGCTTACTTTTTTTATGAAGATCAAGTTCAAGAGCTCTTACCAAGCCATGTTGAATAAAGTTATTTCTTAAAAAGAAATACTTTTCATATGTTTCAGTATTGCCAGTATTAGGAATCATTTTTATAAAATTATGCTTATTTGCTATATCCTTTTTTATTGATAGGTAGTCAAAAAATATTTTTAAAAAAGAAAATTTAGAAATTGATAAAATTTTTAAAAAATTTAACAATCTTGACTTTAGGAGTGCCGTCATAATCATCTTTATTATAAACCACTAAATACTCATCATATATAATGCATTAGTGTTTTGTACGAAATATAGCTTATAATTTTTTAGTTAATATAATTTTAATAAAATTCTTATTTAATGAAATCTAAGTACCTTAATTTTTTTATTTATGTATTTGTCCTATTCATTTTTAGTGGTTATGGATTTATAGCTTCAGAGAAAAAACTACCACCATATTATTTATTAAAATCCATTAATCAAAAGATATCTAGCTACAATAATAATGACAAGATAATTTTTAAAGAAATTGCAAAAAATCAAAATATCAATTATCTAGAAACAACTCTTATTCCGCTTGAATTTTTAGAATTTAACTTGGGCGATCAAAACAGTGAAACCTCAACTTCATCAGGCGCAATAGGGCTGTTTGAGGATAGTATTTTTATACTAAACAAACATAGAGAAGTAATAATTTTAGATGGTAATTTCAGCCAGAGTAAATTATTTAAGATTAAAGATTTAGATGATAATAACAAGGCTTTTTTTGACAAGTATAAAAAAGATCTTCGAATTCATGATTTATTAATTAAGAATAAAAATAATGAAAAATATCTCTTAATTTCACATGAAAAA
>MDTG01056479.1_pt1 | contig 20164 bp, 16 predicted proteins | sample 811421 | NCBI WGS metagenome assembly MDTG01 (sample SAMN05326645, study PRJNA326480) | marine metagenome | isolation source: seawater | place: Pacific Ocean: South East | collected 2011
TATCAAACTTTTGGAGCTACCCTCACTCCTCCATTGGAATCCTTACAGGCATGCCCAAGCGATTACTATCGCCCGATATTGGACTTCTCCGCATCGCGAATCGTTCGTTCCGCCGCATAGCGCAAGATGTAACCGTCCGACAGGTTTTGGTGTGCGACCTTTTTTACCGCTTCCACATAGACTTCATGGCTGGGATAACGCTCGCTCAGAGTTGCCGCATCAAAGGGTTCGTGGCTACCGTACAACTTGCAAAACTTATAGGTCCCTGGATTCATGCCTGTGTTCTTCGCTGTAGGTACCGCATGAGACGCTAGGCGAATGCCTCCCAACGCGTTGCCCTGCTCGTCTCGGCCCAACACGAGTTTGGGCTTTATTTGCAGAATCACCAAAGGCTCTGCCGCAGGAGGGAGAGTATTATCCCGAACCCAACGCTGCAGGTGTTCGTAGGCCGTATTGAGCGTATCACTAAAGGGGACTCTGCTAAAAGCGGGATAATCGCAATCAGGCGTTCGCGGGGTCACATCGTTACCCGGCTTGCCTAGGAGCAAATTACGAACTTTCCCATATTCCATTTCGAAGCGAATATCGACGTGCGAGGTGCCTGCGACCTCCCAGCAATGAAAGGTATCCGTATTGGGCTGACGGATCGCCGCCTGCCAGATCATATCCGTTTCCGCCATGATCTTGAATACCTTTACCTCAATATCATCCCGGATTCCAGCGCCTCCTCCATGGATCATGAAGCCATCGTAGACCGGACCCAGGGGATGTATCTGGTTCACATAGGCCGCCAAGCGGTTGGCCGACTGGGAATGCCCTGTGGCAATGACGAGCTCTGCCTGTAAGCCGCCAAGAATGTCTACCTGGCCGGGCTTCGAGGGCTTCCCAATACGATTGATGGCTCGGCCTGCCGCAGAGAAAATATCAAAAGACAGGTCATCTTTCTCCACCTTGCCCCCATCGCTGACATCGAGGCTCCCGTAGCGCTCCGGGCTCCAGTCTTTGATCGATTGGATCCCCATCCACTGTGCGGAAACGGCTATATAGGCATAGCCTTCGCGAACAAAGTGATCTCCTGACATCCACCAGTCGATGTCCTTGTCAGGTCCCGCTGTCACATTATTCCACTCCACGATAACGACCCCATTGAAGCTGGATGCGCTTCGGGGCCGCCTTACGATGAGGCGAGTGCGATAGGGATGGCCTGAATCAATAATCGCTCCCGTTTCGTTTTTCGGTCGGGTATATCGATTGGCCAATCCTTCTATGAAGTACTCTTCCTCCAAGTACCCATTCGCTTCCAGTTCGATGGCTGAGGCGCTGTAGATGGCATTTCGCGAGGTACCGGGCTCATCGGCGGCGATAGGTCCGTTGATAGAGAAATCCGAGCGCGATTGGGAATAGGCTAACGTTAACAGAAAAGATAGCGTAACCACCGCCCATAAAAAAACCCTGCTAGACTTATTCATAATCCTAATTATAAAACCCCTGCGTTGCCGCTTCGAGGGCAACGCTAGCCTCTTTTCGCAGATCGATCCCCGTTGATATGGAATCATCCAATATGAGGTACGGTTTTCGGTTGCCCTTGTACTCCGGCCACCTCGGCAGGTTCGGTCCATTTGGGTCTCCGTAATACGCAAACCGTACCCAGTACTTCATGACCTTTTCCGATAATACATGATTTTCGGGAAACTCATCGGCATTTTTTAACGTATTGAAAACATAGCGTAACTCTATGGCATGCGGTGCTCCCATTCCTGGGTTCCTGCTACTCGGTTTGGCGAAGTCGTATTGAAACGCGGGAGAAGAAACCTGCTGCATTCCCTCTAGCAATTGACCGGCAGGATGGACGAACCAGGCATCCGTCACAAACTGGACGCCCGCTTGCTTTAGTTCATCCTGGCTTTCTCCCGGGTATTGAGCCAAGATCCTTTTGACGTGTCGCCCGTAGAACGCTTCGAGCTTCGCTTCAAAATCAGCGCGCTGTGCAAAGCGTACGTAGTTCCGAAAGTAGGCCCCTTCATCGCGAGTCGTCCCAATGATCACAGGCACGTTGGCTTGCTGACCCTTCGCGAAGACATGCGCCGGATGGTCCGGCAAGACCCATCCGTCAATCGTGGTTCTCGTTCGGTAGTAGCGAGCCCTCTCGAGTATTTCAGATGGGCTCAGCGATCTAAGTGCTTTAAGCGCATCCTCGTTCGATCCCTTGACCTTGGGATCCGCCCAATCCAACCCGAGTTGCTCAGCGGAAGGCGTGTTGGATACCGGCTCTTTCAGTTTAACGATATTAGGGCTCACTAGCTCGTCGATGTATCCAAACATCCATGGGCTTTGAATAATCGCTTTGTGAAACAATCCTTTGGCTAAGGGAGAAGAGCACAGGACCGCTACGCTCGTTCCTCCTGCTGACTCCCCGAAAATCGTAACGTTTTTTGGGTCCCCTCCAAAGGCCGCTATATTCCGCCGCGTCCATTCCAGAGCCGCTATCTGGTCGAGAAACCCATAGTTGCCCGAAACTCCGCGAGGGGATTCCGCCGACAGCGCGGGATGAGCGAGAAACCCTAGGGCACCGAGACGATAGTTTATCGATACCAGGACGACACCGTTTTTCGCAAAGGCCGTTCCGTCGTAGGACTCTTTGTGCCCCCAACTTAGATTCAACCCGCCTCCGTGTATCCAAACCATGACGGGAAGCTTGGCGGATTCATCACCACCTTTGGTTGTCCAGACGTTAAGGTAGAGGCAATCTTCACTTTGCTCCTGCGTGACGTTTCGGCCCGTTTTCTGGATACTCGCCCGGCCAAAGGTATCGCAAGCGCGAACGCCTTTCCAGGACTCGACGGCCTGCGGAGGACGCCATCTCAAGTCGCCAATCGGAGGTTTCGCATACGGTATGCCGCGATATACCTGCAAACCTGAGTCTGCATCCAATGCGATGCCGGAGATTTTCCCCGATTCTAACTGAACGGGAGAAGCATGAACCAGCACAAGACAACTAAAAGCGACTACGCAAAATAGAGAACGGACGTTTTTCATAACTATATTGGTTTATTTGGAATGGATAACCACCGATTTCATTTCAGTCATTTCTTCGATCGCGTATTTCGGGCCTTCCTTGCCCATTCCGCTTCCCTTCATCCCGCCATAGGGCATGGCATCGGTCCGCCATAACGGTCCCCAGTTGATGTGAATATTGCCACTATCCACCTCCCGAGCAAAGCGCATGGCAGCATCGATATCCTTCGTGAACAGGCCCGCACTCAAACCGAATTCCGTATCATTCGCCAATCGAATGGCTTCGTCTATGCTCGAGACACTCATCACCGATACCGCAGGGCCGAACAGCTCTTCGCGGCACACGCGCATATCGGGAGTCGCTCCGTCGAGCAGCGTCGGTTGCATGAGAGCGCCATCTCTCTCCCCCCCGCATACCAATTGGGCTCCATCACCCACTGCCTCCTGTATCCAACTTTCAACCCTAGAGGCGTCCGACTTCCGTACCATTGGCCCAATGCCCGTCTCTTCGAGCAACTGGTCCCCCACTTTAAGAGCCTCCACCTTAGGCTTCATCGTTTCGATAAGCCCTTCGCGAACGGAGTCCATCACGATCAGTCGCTGGGCCGATATACATACCTGGCCCGCGTTGGTGTAAGCCGAGGATACCGCCAGATCGGCGACTTCATCCAAATCCGCGTCGGGCAGAACGACCAGTGGGCAATTAGACCCCAACTCCATCGTTACTTTCTTGAGTCCCGCGACGGCACAAATGCGCTCGCCCACCTCCTTGCTCCCCGTAAAGGAGATCTTACGAACGCGGGGGTCCGAGCAAATCTTCTCGCCAATCAGGGAACCGCTCCCCGTTAAACAGGATATCCCCATTGGAGGCAGGCCCGCTTCCAGCAGAATTTCAACAAACTTAAGGGACACCAAAGGCGTATCGCTAGCCGGCTTCAGTATCACGGAATTGCCCGCCGCGATCGCTGGCCCGACCTTGTGGCAAACCAGATTAAGCGGAAAGTTGAACGGGGCGATCGCCGCGATTACCCCGCAGGGAACGCGCAAGGTGAAGCCAAGCTTGTTTTTAACCCCTTTGCCGCCATCCAGCGGCAGCACCTCCCCCGAGAGTCGCTTCGCCTCCTCGCCGCTCAGCTCGAGAGTTTGGGCTGAGCGATCGACCTCGAAAAGGGCTTCCGCCAACGGTTTTCCTTCCTCTAGGCTCAAAGTTCGAGCTATCTCATCCGCCCTTTGGCGGATTAGAGCCGTAGCCCGACTGAGGATCTCGAATCGCTCGTAGCCCGTTAATGACTTCATATCCTCCGCGCCTCTTTGCGCCGATTCGATGGCCTCTTCTACATCCTGGGCCGTCGCCCGGGGGACCGTATCCACAATTTGCCCATCGAACGGATTGATTACCTCGATCAATTCATCTCCGCCTCGCCAGGCCCCTTTAAAGTATAGTTTCATTGTCAGTGCCTTCTTTTCTGCGTAACTATAATTTCATAACTTCCTCAATATCGGGACTCAACAAATCGCTTCTCGAAGCCAAGGAAATCCCCACGAAAACCAGGGTAGACCCCATCAGCGCAAGCGCTCCTCCCGAAACGCCGTAGGGGATGGAGAAACCGGCCATTTGAGCGATAACGAGTCCCCCATTGGCAGCGAGGCTGAAAACGATAGCTGCCAAGGCGGCTTTTCTAGATCCGCCACGCCAATTCAAGCCTAAGCCGACTACCGGGACCAACGCCGATGCGAAAACACCCCAACCGAAGGCCCCTAATTGGCCAATCAGCTGGATGGGGGACTGCAGAGCGAAAACCGCCGCAAGAATAGCGAGAACCACAGTCGCGACACGGGCCCACAATAGCTCGTGCCGTATTGCGTTTCCGGTTAACGCTCTTGGAATGTCATGAGCGATCGCAGCCGCTCCAATATTCAGGAACCCATCCGCAGTGGACATGATAGCGGCAAACAATCCCGCGAATACGAGTCCGGCTAACACGGGATGCGCATAGCTCTGCAGAAAGACCGCCGCGGCATCGTCTGCCCGAGCAAGCTCCGCTTGGCCACCATTGAGAACGACGGCCCGCATGAGCATTCCAATGCCGATCCACAGCAGCGCGGTGACCGTATAGCCTAGCAAGGTTATCGGAAGCGTTCTTCTGGCGTCCTCGACTTTTCGGCTCATCATCATCTTCGTCACCACGTGCGGCTGCCCAGCCACGCCCAGTGTGAAAAGGAAAAACCAAGACAGGCACCCCAACACCCCGAGCGTACCCCAAGGGCCGGCCGCCTCAGCATTGTCCTTGAGAATGATCTCCATCATTCCTCCCATTCCACCTTCTATCGCCCCTACCGCGCCCACGAATATAAGCACCGCCACGACCACCATCACGATCCCTTGAAAAAGGTCGGTGTAAACCGAAGCAATAATCCCCCCGGTCACACAGTAGAAGACCAGCACAGTACAGGATACGACCACGCAGAATACAACCGAATCATGTCCCCAAACCCCATTGGAGGCGAAAATCTCCTGGAGCACGAAGGCCATCGCCCGAATCTGGGTCGCCAAATAGGCGATCACTCCGCACAAAATGGCGACCGCGACCAATCCTCCGACCTTGGGGCAGCGGTAACGGGCGGCGGCTATATCGGGCAGCGAGATGGAATTGCGAAGTTCGGCAAGGAGTCTTATTCGCTTCGCTACGAGGAAAAATGCGAGCGCGAATCCGATCGGCGTGGTGACCAGTATCCAAAAAGAGCTTATGCCCATCCGATAGACGAGCCCGGGGCCGCCGACGAAGCCAAAGCCGCTCATTATACTTGAAAAGAGAGCGATTCCTGTGATCAGCACTCCCAAGTTGCGACTGGCCATGAAGAAATCGCTGGTATTCCGAGTCCGTTTCAAAGCCCAAAGCCCAATCGCCACGCAGAGGGCCATATAGGCAAGGACGCAGAACAGAATAATCCTATTAGGATCCATTTTCGGGGCCTCCTTGGTAACGTTCCTTTATAGACTGGAAACGGCTAGCATCCTCGGGGGTGTAGATCCACTTGGCGTATTGGGTCGCGTAGAGAATCGCAAAAAGGGCGGAGATCGGCCACATACCAAACACAAGCCAAGCCGTTGGAAGCGGGAATCCCAAAATAAAGGGGGCGCCTTCGACGCCTTTGCCATAGGAAAGAATCAAAGCGAGATAGACCGCCAAGTACAAGCCGCCGCTCGCCCCGATCACCCATCGCATAGGCCTGCCCGATGGCACGCATTGGCCGATGAGGAAGACAAACAATCCGATCTGTAGAGAGCCATATATCCAGCCGCCCAACAATCGGCCTTCATGACGATCGGCATCGCCTCCTTGACTCATGGTTCCAAAATCGGGATGGACCACGCCACTCGCCGCTTCGGGCGGCTCAAGGGATAGGGCGATTGTCAGGGTAGCCAGAACGCAAAGAAGTAATAGAAATACGAATACGTAGGGTTTCATCAATTGAAGGAAGGTCGCGGGCACTAGAACGAAGCCTCCAGAATTCGCCGCAAGTCCGGTTCGGATGGGGATATGGGAGAAAGAGCCATCAACCGTTTCAGAGAGGCCGCTGTCGCCGCGAACGCTGCAAGATCGTTCGGCACGGCACCAACATCGCGAAGACATTCGGGAAGCCCCGCCTCTCGACGCAGACGAGTCACTTCCTCGATCGCTGCTTCCGAAGAAGCGTCTACTCCCAGCAACTCGCCGATTTTCGCCAGACGATCTCCCTTGGCGTTCGCCAGATAACGCATCACCTCGGGCAAAACGATCCCATTGCCCGCTCCGTGAGCGCATTTATAGCGTTCGCCTATCGGATACTCCAGTGCATGGGCCAAAGCCACGCCACAATTTGAAAATGCCAATCCACCCAATGTTGCCGCAAGAGACATACCCCCGCGGGCCTCCAGGTTTTTCGGATCGCGAACCGCATCCAAAAAGCACTTACCGACCAAATGAATGCATTTCTCGGCATAGAGATCGCCTAAAGGATTGTTCCCTTCGTAGGGTAGCGTCCCTTTCTCCCCTGAAATCAAGGCAGAGTAATCATTAGCCAAATACGCTTCGATCGCATGAGTTAACGTATCAATGCCACTCTCGGCCGTTAGCTTCCTCGGACAGGAGAGCGTCAGTTCGGGATCCACCACGGCGACCTGAGGACGCAGATAGTGGCTCAATGCCGCCTCCTTCTTCCCGTTGCTGGAGTTTCGTATCACCGCCGAGTGGGAAGCCTCGCTGCCAGTGCCGGCAGTGGTCGGAACGCATATCAGAGGCCCCACGGGACCTGGAACCTCATCGAAGCCCAGCAATGCTTCCGGATTCCTGCCCGATGAAACTGCGGCACAAGTCAATTTGGCCAAATCCATATTGCTCCCGCCGCCGATCGCGATAGTCGTATCCGGGCCATACTCGCGAGTGATCGCCGCGCATCGGGCAACGGTATCGGTCGATGGCTCGATTTCCCCTCCGGTGAAGACCTCGAATTCCATATTCAAAGCCTGCCGTGCTCGATCCACGATGCCTAGCGACTCCAGAACAGGGTCCGTAATGACGAAAACCCTACACCCGCCCACTTGGGAGACCGCTTTCCCTAGTTCGTTGAAGACTCCCGGACCGAACATTAGTCGCGGACTCGCATAGCTGCTCCAAAACGTCCGCATAGCTATATCGTTCGGCCTCCATCCACAACTAGTATCTGGCCTGTCGTCATGGCGGTGCCCACAGCCAAGTAGGTTACGGTATCGGCAATGTCTCCAGGAGAAGATAGTCGAGGGATCGGAAAAGTGGAAACGCGATCCGAGATTTCCTCCTCGCTCATATCTTGACGCAGCCAGCGGCTGTCGATTGGTCCTGGGCAGACGGCGTTCACACGGATTTTCGGAGCCAAGGCTCTAGCCAAGGATCTCGTCATCGTATTCAACGCCCCCTTGCTCGCGCAATAGGCGATCGAAGATCCGAATCCTGAAATCCCCGCCACCGAGGAAACATTGACCACCGCTGCTCCCTTTCGACCTTCGAGCAAGGGAACCGCCGCTCTCGTAACAAAGAAGGGACCCTTGGTGTTTACCGCCAGTATCGAATCCCATTGTGCCTCCGAGAGACTCTGGAGGTCGTCGTGTTTAACAAAAGCGGTCGCCCCTGCCGCGTTTACCAGGACATCGAGATGCCCAAAGACTTTCTCCGTAGCAGCGAGCATCGCCACCACTTCTTCGTCACGGCTAACATCGCAGCACGACAGCAGCGCAGCCATTCCTTCGGCTTCCACAAGTCGAACGGTTTCTTTCGCCTCCTCCTCGTCCGCCCCAGGATAGTTCACTACCACATCGAACCCCATCGAAGCGAATTTCACCGCGCAGGCCCTGCCTACGCCTGTCGCGGAACCCGTAACCAAAACTACCTTTCGCTCGGACTCGTTCATCTTGGACGTTCCATGATAGCCGTTAAGGTGACAACGCCTAAATCATCAGGGTGCACCGATGCCAAAGCCCCTCCGTAGCGGCCAATTGGCGTTCGGATGGCATCGCATATCCAGGCATTTCTATTAGAATCGTCCATCACCGCTCAGGTTTGCTTCACTCTCGCTGCCTCCGCTCTTACCAGAAATTGATGGATTTTGTTTGAAAGTCAACTTCCTATGCAGCACCTCAAACCAGCTCTTTTCCGGTCGGGCGACCCGAATTTCATGACCTCGCTGGCTGGAGGAATCGAAGTGCTCTTTTCCTTAAAAAACAGCGCCACCGGATTAAAGGCCCCGACTATCAGTAAGCGTAACGGCTTTTCCCGAGCCGCGGTAAGCCGTTGCTTGTACACCCTTCGGAACTCGGTTATGTCCGGCAAGCGGAAGACGGCTACTATCTGGAACCGAAAATTCTTTCCTTGAGCCAAACCTATTTTAAAGCGAATCTGCTGCTTTCGATTGCCCCGGAATATCTCAATCTGGTCAAGGAGCAGGCCGGAGAGTCCTGCTCACTCGCGGTTCTCGATGGCAGCGATGTCGTCTACATCGCCCGCTCCGCCGCTAGGCGAGTTATGACCGTTTCGCTTGGAATCGGTAGTCGCCTGCCAGCCTTTTGCACCTCTCTGGGCAGGGTTCTGTTCGCCGCGCTGCCGCCCTCGGAATAAAGGGAAGCACTAGAGAACTCTGATCGAGTCGCTCACACGAAATCTACCACTACCGAGAACGACGAGCTCATGAAAATCTTCGAATCCGTAAACCGGCAGGGATACGCGATCATAAACGAGGCGCTGGAAATCGGTCTGCTCTCGCTGGCCACACCGGTGCGAGTCCAGAACGGAGCGGTCGTCGCCGCTATGAATATTGGACTTCAAGAGCCGCTGGTCAGCGAAGCGGAGATGCTGGAAACAATGCTTCCTGTATTGAACCAAGCGGCAAGCGAACTGAGCTCGCACATAATCCTTTGATGCATGGCTCCTTGACGGAAAATCATTTTTGCGAGTCTTGAGAATTCGTACCGCGTCCGTGCGGGCTGGTCGGCAGCCGCCTTCTTTGTCGCCATATTTCTCGGCAACCTATCCCAATGCATGAATTAGATAAACGCGTTCGGAGATGGCCGGGCTATCCATGGCGCGGTCTATGCTGCCTTCGCGATATGCTCAAACAAGCCTTATTCCTTGTTCTGTCTGTCGCAAGTACGTCAATTTTAAGCGCTCAAGCACCAGAGCCTCCAAATGGGGAAAAAGTCTTTATCGCGGTCGTAGGAGGAACGACCTTCGGCACGCCAATTGAGTTTGCCAAGGGGCTAGCCGATGACGAAGGCTCATTCTCCTTTCATACCAGAGCAGGGCCGAGTCCAGTAGTCTATCGCAAGCGATACAAAGGAGTTCCCTTTTACTACATCCCAATCTACGGATTTATGGACAAGCCGAAGAAAGAGCCAGATGGCATATATCACGTACGGACGTGGACCGCTCTTTATGAATTAGGCGTTACTCATGCAATTAGCGGTGCCACCTCTGGCGGCATCAATCCTGACATGGATTTCGATGACATAGTCGTTATCGACGATTTTATAGAATGGCGAGCTGAGCGGCCCAATGATGTATTGGCTGCTTCAGGACACAGCCGCCCTGGAATCTTCCCCAATTTCGAAATTCCGCTCAGTCCTTCAATTCGAGCGCTCCTCATCGATGAGTCAAGGAAGCACAAATCGAACACAGAGTACCAGGGAAACATCTATGAAACCGGTACCTTTGTGCAGTTCGCCCCCGGACGCTTTGAAAGTCCGGCAGAAATTAGAGCAATGCGAAAAATGGGCGGCGAACTAACCAGCATGAATCAAGCTACTTGCATCGTATACGCCCGTCAATTCGGGATCCGCTACGGATCGATTTGTTCTATATCGAACCCAGCCGTCGGCGTTCGCCCTTTCACATTCGCTCAAATGCAAACAAGCGTACAGAACATAGCCGCATTCGCGATTCCAGTTGTGCTCGAAACCATCGCACGGATTCCGACGGAGGCAATGGGACCGGAGCCTAGTAGTTCTGGAGACGCTTTCGAGGGAAACTACCTCGACCCGAACGGTGAAACCGAAAATGACTAAGCTGCCTGGCGAAGCACGAAGAATAAATTGGAGGGCCAACATAACCCGAGGTTGCGGACCCGATCTTCAACCGCCAGCCGGCTTGAAGAGACAACAGAAACTGGACGGTCGTTCATGAACATGTCGGAAGCATCCAGCATTGAGACGGATTTGGTATTGGCTCGAGAAGCCCTTGAATCCCATTTTGGAGAGGCCCCAAAAATAGGTTTGGTGTTGGGTTCAGGGCTCAGCAATTTGGTCGAATTTTTCGAGAGTCCTAGAGAAGCTTCATACAGCGAGCTTCCCGGGTTTATGCCTTCAACCGTAGAGGGCCACAAAGGTGCACTCGTTACGGGAAAACTCGGAGGAGTTCCTGTCATCGCAATGGCAGGCAGAAACCATCTCTACGAGGGGCATTCTGCTGCTGCAGTGGTCTTTCCACTACGGGCTCTAATCCATTGGGGCATCGATTCAGTCGTGATTACCAACGCGGCTGGTGGGATCTCCACAGGTCTGGCAGAAGGCGACTTAATGCTAATTTCGGATCACCTTAATATGACGGGGCAAAATCCCTTAGTCGGTGAGAATGTGGATTCATTGGGTCCGCGTTTTCCAGATATGAGCTTAGCCTATGATCCTGAACTCCGTAACAAAGCTAGGAGGATCGGTTTAACGGGCGGATTGGATCTGAAGGAAGGGGTATATGCTAGCATGCTAGGACCGTCCTACGAGACACCAGCGGAAGTTGAGATGCTGGGCCGGATCGGGGCAGACGCTGTGGGGATGTCAACCGCTCCGGAAGTGATAGCCGCGCGACACGCTGGGGCCAGAGTTCTGGGGCTCTCTTGCATCACAAACCTAGCGGCTGGAAAGTCCAAGGAAGTTCTTTCCCATGATGATGTAAAGGATGTGGCTAATAGCGTAAAGGACCGCATGCAGCAACTAATCAAAGAGCTGGTCAAAGCCATCTAGACCGGAACCAAAAGTTCAGCCGATCTAACGCGATAAACTAGGTAGCCACCATCAAATCGCAGTCTTTTTTCCGAATACAAACAGTATCCCTAGGGTCATTAGCGGAAAGAGGACGAAGAACAACCAAAGCGGCAATCCAAAACCAATTGATAGATAGCCTAGAAAAGCGGATAGTGCCATCACCGTGAGAGAATAGACAACTTGGGTACTTACATGATCAATATGGTCACAACCTGAAGCGATGGACGACAATACAGTTGTGTCGCTGACTGGACTACAGTGATCTCCGAATATCGCTCCATCCAGTATGGCAGCCGACGTAAGCCAAAATAATAGATGCGAATCGCTATCGTATGCTCCTAGGCTGTACGCGAGGGGTAAAACCACTGGAATTAGTATTCCCATAGTGCCAAAACTAGTGCCCGTCGCAAACGCCATGCCTGAGGCGATAAAAAACGTCAACAATGGCAGGATCCAAACCGGAAGTCGATCGCCCAGTAGGGAAATCAAATACTCGTCTGTATTCAGTCCAGTTGTGCAGATCTCCTTCATGCTCCAGGCCATGATTAAAATAAAGGCCGCCATCCACAGGGTGGGAATCGCTTGTCCATAAGCAATTAATGCCTTTTTTGGAGCCAGCACCCTGCTGAAAGCGGCCATCAATATCGCCAGTAGTCCGCCGGTTATGGCGGCCACGGCTAAAACCAGCATTGATCCTGCTTCTCCATAGGAGGGATTTGTGGCATAGCCAAACGCCTCGCGCCAATCTGCCATCTCACCAAAAGAGAACTCTACACCCTCGCCAAACATTCGATACCGGCCAAGCATTAGTATACCGAAAAAAATGGAAAAGATTACCCATAGAATCGGGAAAACCGCATTGCGAGCCAAGTAACGCTGGCCGATCTCCGGTTCGAGGTTTTCGTTTTTCTCGCTGACGATCAGTTGGGCACCCTCCCTGAGCACTTCGCCCGTCTCGTAAGCGCGTTTTTCCGCCTTGTACATGGGCCCAAAGTCCCGGTCGCTGATCGATGATATAACCAAGAATATCAATGTCCCCCAACAATAAAAACGAAAGGGAACACTCTTGATAAATATCTCGTACCCGCCCTCCTCTAAGCCTAGCTCCCTCGACATTTGGGAGAATAGGAAAACCTCGAAGGCGATCCAGGTGGAAAGTATTGCCAATCCGGCAATGGGGGCGGTGGTTGAATCCACTAGATAAGCTAGTTTCTCTCGGGAAATCTTCCAGCGATCGGTCAGTTTCCTCATCGTGGAGCCAACCACAATCGTGTTCGAGTAGTCATCGAAAAATATGATGAAACCTGAGAGTATCGTTACCAACTTGGCACTACGGCGACCCCGGGCGACGACGACCAGCCTTTCCGCCATTCCGTGAATTCCGCCACTTCGATAAATCACATGTATCATCCCCACTAGAGCGAAGAGGAAGACGAAGATGGAAATATTAAAACCATCAACGAGATTCTTAATGACGAACGCGTTTATCGCGCTGGGCAGGACAACAAACGGGTTCCATCCGTAAGTCAAAAAGGCTCCGGTCAAAAAAGCGGCGGTGAGAGCTACCACCAAGTTGCGGAAAAACAGAGCAGCGGCGATAGCTACGATAGGCGGAAGGACGCTAAACCATTGGCCGTTAAGGTCCTGGCCCTCAAATGATCTCTGAGGCAGCAGATAAAATACAATACTGGCGAGCCCGACCGAAACTGCAAAGCCGATAAGTCGCGTGGGGTTTCTCAAAAGAATTAGAGAATGACGCATTAGCAGGTGGAAAACTCGAATCGCAGAAACCAACTTAGGCGATTGTACGTCCTGAAATTTGGAATTTAGGACAACTGAGCCTCGCTGATCTGATTGGCTCAATAGAAACTATTTTTGCCCTTCGAGCCATAAAAGTTTTTCTGTATTCTATGTTTGTATACTTGTTAGATCCTATTTGCCTTAACATATAACCCTTACGTCTTTCCAATTAAGTTCCCTAAGTTATCGATCAGCCCTTCCAATTCCGTTTCTACGTCGAAGAGGTTCGCATCTTTCCAGGGCTCGAGCAAAATAAGAAGGCGGTCCCAATACCCGTTAGTCGATCCCGCCACCGGTCGATTGTAGATAATTATGCTCTTACCCTTCATCAAAGGGTTTTCCGCAGCCTTTAGTATAAGCAAGGCGAACATTTCTTGCACCGTTCCAGCGCCGCCAGGGAAAATGACAAACTTATCGGAGTTCTCGATCATGGCCTCCATCCGCGTATAGATATCGGGAGTCAACCAGAACGCGGAAAGCCCGTCCGGCAGCCCTTCCAGCTCTATTATATGCGGCACATTGGACCCCGCGACCCATCCGCCGGCTTCGGCAGCGCCCTTGACGACTTCTCCCATGACACCGGTTGTACCTGCTCCTGAAACGCATCCCAGCTTGTTTTCGGCGAGAAGCCTGCCCAATTCGTAGCCTTCGTTCAGGTAAGATGGATTCTCCATTGAAGCGGAACAAAAAATGCATATATTCGCTCTATAATCTTCCGGTCTCCGATTGCTGAACGAATCGCTGTGATTGGTCGTCACCTTTTCCCTTCCGACATCGGGCAGCCCTTCCACCCGGACCCGATCGACGCACGCCAGCACTTCGCTAGGAGACTGGGCGATCAACAGAAATTGGCGATAATCTTGCCTAATGGCGCCGATTTCTTGCAGGTTGTCTAGAAGCTCGAGTAACGGATCCCAGGAATCGTCCGTATTCAAAATCGCGGTCGCTTTACCAAACAGATGCGGATCCAAGGTCTGGTAGCCTACGAATATGGATACGGCCTTAAACAAGTCTTCTAGAGATGCTCCTGGCATAAACACAAACGCATCGGATTCCTGTATCTTGCGCTCTATGTTCGAAAGCGTTATCCTCTGATCTCCATTGGAATTATAAATATCCCAACCGTTGGCGAAAAGGGTGTACAACATCCGCGCTCTAGATTCGCGATTGGCGTCGCACTCGCCTTCGACCGTTCCTGATAATCTTACAATTGGCATATGTTTCTCAGCTACTCTCCCCCTCTAAATTGCAAGTCATTGCGAATTTGACTACGACCAGTATGCCGGCCGCCGCTAAATACCCAAACGTCAACTCCCATGCCGGAGCAATGGATGTGGTGATGTCCCCGCTCATTATTTTATAGGAATGAATGATACCTAGCGCCGATAGTCCAGCCGAAGCGACGATCCATCCAATCGCATTCGAAAAACGCCTTTCTATTAAGGCAACCATGAACCCGCAAAGCAGAATGGACGCATAGAGCCAACCTTGCTCCAAGACAAAGACACCCTCCGCAAACAGATTCCCTTTGTCCTTCAGGTTCGCCAATAACTCGGAGCTGTAGGGTTGGCCCTCTTGGCCGAATCCCACTGCTCCCAAAACGCGTTTTACGATCAAGGCACAGAATGCCCCAATGCCCGGAATCATTCCAACGATCACCGCTGGGGCGTGAGCCCGAGGGACCGCTTGAAAGGCCTGCGATCCAATCGTAATCCCGATCCAAATGAGAATCGCCATCCCCGCCTCGATGGGTACGTATTCCGAGAGAAAACCCAGCGATCCCGTAAGGCAAAGCGCAGCCATGAGAACCCCATTGATCAGGGAGTAGCCCGCCCGAGCGCCAATCGCTTTCCAACCCGGATGCCCAATATACAAAGTTGTCGGATACGGAGACCCAAGCGTTCCTGCAATGATTGTGCCGAGCCCATTAACAGCCAGCGACGACTTCGGCGGAAAATCGTCTCCGGACGCGGCCGCCGACTCCAATGCCTGCATCGATCCAATTACATTGATCAATCCCATCGGTATAATGACCGCGGCGAAGGAAGCCATCTGTCCGATCGACAGAAAAGCCTCGAAGCCGAAGAACCACGGCAAATGAAGCCCGAAGTCCAAACTGGACTCTGAAATTCCGCCAATTGGGCTTTTGAAGCCCAAAAAGTGGCTGAGCCAAGCGATCAGTATGCCCACAGACAAAACGATTAAACCGCCTGGAATCCCAAAGCGCACCCGATCGCGTCCATAATAGAAATACAAAGTGAGAAACAAGGTCGGCAGACCGATCAAAGGAAACTCGTACGCTCGAAACGCATAGTCCGCCGCGATAAAGAAAATTCCAATCACCCCCAAAGCACTGAGCAAAGCCGCTCGCGGGGCCACTCGGCGAATGAGAGGGACGAAATACGAACCGATCAGCTCGATTAAGCCAGACCCCACGCAAGCGAGGATTCCCGCTATCCAAGCGAGATGATTCGCCTCTTCAGCACTCGCCCCGTTGCTTAACGCAATCTGCTGGGCCGGCAGCATTACATAAAAAGTATAGAAGAAGATCGGCAGCAGATTTATTCCGTAGGGCAAAGCGCAAATATCGTCGCGTCCAAGACGTTTCGCGAGCGAGCGAGCTTGCCAAGCGTAGAATAGGTTGCCGAACAGAAGCCCCATGGCCATACCTGGCAAAACTCGAGTTGCGATCAACTCGGTTGAAAATCCCAGTACGGACTGGGAAAGGCTTATGATGAGAAGGAAATTGATCAGGTTGTTCAGACCTAGTCCGAAAAAGCCGTCCCAATCTCCTTTTTCTATCCACCTCATCGGTTCTTTCCACCAGCAAAGTTCGGGCCAAATCTCCCAATCGCTCGATTTCGCAACGAGAGCTTCCACCGGCGGTACATTAGCACTGAGGTCTCAGCGCCGAGCGCTCATTATTCGTATCCTAAAGATACTGAGCGCGGAACTTGCTTGAATGTGTGAAGTGAAACGTTTCGTAAGAGGAGATATCGATGGTTTCTTTGCCTTGGGCTTGGATAACTTGGTGATGCTCATCCTCATGAGCAACCTATGCCAAGGATTCCTAGGGTTCTCGCCAGAATTGTTCTTCGGGACGATCCTCCCCGCATCCGCCGTAGGACTTGCGATCGGCAACGTCTACTATTGGCGCCAAGCCCTCCGACTGGCGGAGCACGAAAACCGACACGATGTCTGCGCCCTTCCTTACGGTACAAGCATCCTCACCATTATTGCATTCGTTTTCCTGGCTATGTTCCCGGCCCAGCAAATGGCCCTCACGGAGGGATTGAGCAAGGAGGAGGCCGACCTCGTCGCCTGGCGAGCGGGACTGCTCGCCTGCTTCGGTTCGGGTCTGATCGAATTCTTTGGATCGTTTATCGTGTACAAGCTCAGAGACTTTACTCCGAGGGCCGCGTTGCTTTCGACCCTAGCGGGTATCGGCTTCGCTTTTATCGCGCTCGACTTCGTATTTCGCAGCTACGCGTTTCCACTGATCGGACTTACAACGCTCGGGCTGACGATTATCGTGTATTATGGCGGCGTCCGCTTGAAATTCGGTCTTCCAGCAGGATTGGTCACTCTATTTCTCGGGACGGCGATCGCCTGGGGCCTTTTCTTTGCGGGAGAGCAAAGCGTCGTTGCCAAGACGCCCCTTCAAACAAGCGTCTTGGGGCTGTACATCCCCCTACCCATCGTCGGCGATCTCTGGGCCGCTTTCGAAATGGCACCACGCCTCCTCCCCGTCCTCGCCCCGCTCGGCATCATACACCTCGTTCTTTCCTTGCAGATAATCGAATCGGCCGATGCCGCAGGCGATCGCTACCCTGCCAGGTCTTCGCTGGCTATGAATGGCGTAGGGACCATCGGAGCGGCCCTTTTCGGTTCGCCGTTCCCAACATCCCTCTACATTGGCCACCCAGGGTGGAAAGTGCTCGGAGCACGAGCCGGCTATTCCGTTTTGAATGCCCTATTCATCGGCGCAGTATGCTTGTCCGGTACCGCGAGCATTCTCTTTTACTTCATTCCAGTTGAAGCAGGCATGGCGATTCTCATTTGGATTGGCGTTTCAATGATGTCTCAGGCCTTTGAAGTTACCCAAAAAAAGCATGTACCGGCTGTAGTGTTTGGGATAATACCGGTTGTCGGCGCCTACGGGGCACTCATTCTAAAACACGGCCTCGCCACCGCAGGGACTGTAGCACAGACCAGCTTTTTCAACGAAACCGTCTTGCGCGTTATGGAGACAAGTCGAACGTTTTTCGGGACCGGAGCCTTCGCCATCGAGCAGGGCTATGTATACACGTCCCTCATCCTGTCCGCTGCCACAGTCTTTGTTATTGAAAAGAAATTCCATTATGCTGCACTTTGGTTTTTAGCTGCCGCAATCGGATCCGCCACCGGGCTCATGCACCAGTACGAGCTCGCGTTCGCCGACTCCGTTTCCAAGCTGGATATCGATCTAAACCAATGGTTTTGGTCCTACTTAACGATATCCGCCTTCCTCTGGGCCACTCCTTTGATCACTACCGAAAAAAAGCCCGAACACCTTTTATGAAACGCCAATCCCAACTGAACGCATTCCTCCAATCGCTCCCGAAAGCAGAGCACCACCTTCACATCGAGGGAGCTTGTCCTTGGGAAATCATGACGCAATCCGACCCTCAGCAGTTCGATACCCCTCCGCCATCCTGGTGCAAAGACTACCGTTTTAAGACCTTCGACGACTTCGAGCAGTTGATTTTCAAGTACGTCGTTCCGTGGATGACGAACCCCGAACGCTATGCCCAGACAGTCGAGGAACTCTTCAAGGTTCGCCGCGCCGAAAACACTCGTTACATGGAATTCAGTTTCGCCGGGATCGCTCTGGAATTCACCGGTCTCTCCGCTCGCGAAATAGCGAAAGCCATCAAGGCAGCAGTTCCTGAAGATATAGAAGCCCGGCTTTATATCGGTCTACATCATGGGGGATTCTCCAAAAATCAAGATCGCTATTTGAGCGAGATATTGGATACGCCGGAAATCGACGGAATCGATTTACACGGCCCAGAGGAATTCCCCCTGCATGATTGGTCGAAGGAGTTTTGGAAAGCAGCCAAATCCGCCGGAAAAGCACTCAAAGCTCACGCTGGAGAACTCTCGGGACCGAGCTCCGTCAGAGAAGCGATCGAGGATCTTGGGGTCACCAAAATTCAACATGGAATCAACGCGGTCAAAGACCCAGGCGTTCTCGATCTCGCCGTTCAATCCGGAGCTAGTTTCGACATCTGTCCAATCAGCAACGTGAAACTCCAAAACGTATCCCAAATGTCGGCCCATCCCCTTTTCGAAATCGAAGCCGCTGGTGTTACCTGCACCCTGAATACAGATGATCCGTTCATTTTCGGCAACACGTTGACTGATGACTACCTGGCCGTCGCCCAGGGTTTGAATGCCACGCCTGAACAACTCGCTCAGTTTGCCAGGAATAGCTTTACAACCGCTGACCTTCCGGAACACGCAAAGAAAGAGGCGATAGCGGAAATCGATACCCGGCTGCAAACCCATCTCGAGTGCTCCCGCTAAACCGCGCCCCGGCTGGCAAAAAACGTCTCAATCCCTTTAGCCGGTGGTCCAAGTAGACTCGCCGTTGCTTTCAGATTGCTCGCTGGCGAACGCAGCCACGTAGCCTCCAATCCCGGCAGATAGAACCCCTCCTATCAGTTGCCTTCTCAACGAAAGCCTACCAGTTCGAAATCAAATAGGTCGTTGTCTTAGCGGATGAGTAAGCGGCGATCGGACCGTACGTCAGATAGTCGTCGCTTGGCGTCGCCTGGGCTAAGTTGCTTCCCGAACGCACTACTAGAAAGGGCGTCCCAAAGTGTTCGCACACCAAAGCGAAGGTTGCGGATTCCATTTCCATGATGTCCACATTCATCGATCGCAAAACGTCGATACGACTTTGTGGCACTCCAAAAAAGTCACCTGAAGTAACCCGACCAGAACCGATTTTCACGCTATAGATTTCTCCATCTACTTCTACCGAGTGCTTCTCATAAGTCTCTATCAGTTTCAGGGCTTTAGCATGCATTTCAGAGGGTATCCCGAAATCGTTATCCAAGAGCGGAGCCTCATTGGGAACGGAGGGTGGCTGCAAGCCTGCCATACTAATACCGGCCTCGCCCAAACTTCCGTAGTCGTGGAGAAAAACGCTCGTTGGCAGAATAACGTCTCCAGTTCTGAGCTGGGGATTTATGCGAGCACCTGTCCCTGTCATGAAGGCTGCATCCGGCTTGAACTCTTGCAGGAACAAAGCTGTTACCATTCCCGTGTAGGATTTTCCAACGCCGGTCAATGACACGACAACCCGATTTTCTCCCAGTCTCCCTTCAAAATATTCCAATCCAGCCAGCTCCCCTCTTTCGCGATCAGCCAAGGCCGCGATAATAGATTTGGTCTCCTGAGGCACCGCCCCAAGAACCAAATAAAGGGGCTCTCGATCGTCAACTGCTAGCGTCGTCATGAAACCGAAAAAAAAGAATGCGATTAGCGAGGCGCGAATCATGACCAGCCTACAGCATTAGTCCTGCCAATGTTGATAGATCTTGGCAAAAGGGATTCGATTGCAGACCCAACCAAGATCGGTCTCAATTGACCTATGCCCGACAATGCTCAACTGGACATTTTCCAATTCGCCTTACTTGTCTCTGATTATGACGAAGCTATCCAATACTCCACCAAAGTTCTCGGATTCGACCTGCTTGAGGATACCGATCTGGGCAGCGGCAAACGATGGGTACGCATCGCCCCCGAAGGATCTAA
>MDTG01074164.1_pt1 | contig 20163 bp, 17 predicted proteins | sample 811421 | NCBI WGS metagenome assembly MDTG01 (sample SAMN05326645, study PRJNA326480) | marine metagenome | isolation source: seawater | place: Pacific Ocean: South East | collected 2011
AATTGAAAATACTCAACGAGATTTAAATATTGCCCTGGTAAACGAGTTATCTAAGATATTTTTTAAACTTGAAATTGATACCCATGAAGTCCTCGACGCTGCTGCTACAAAGTGGAACTTCGCAAAATATACTCCCGGTCTTGTTGGTGGTCACTGCATTGGCGTGGATCCATATTACTTAACACATAAAGCTCAATTAGAAGGATATAACCCTGAAATTATTCTTTCTGGTAGAAGGATTAATGATTCCATGCATGAATTTATATTTGAAAGAGTGCTTTCTCATATTATTAAAAATAAGGTTCCATTGAAATCTCTAACTATATTGATATTAGGTATGTCTTTTAAAGAAAATTGCAATGATCTCAGGAATAGCAAAGTATTTGAATTAGTTGAGTTATTTAAAAACCAATCAATAAAACTTTTTCATTCTGAACCTTATATTAAAAATTTAAAAGTTAATGGCTCGAAAAATATAAACTTTGAAAACTTAAAAAAAAGCAATCAGAAATTTGATGTAATCATAATTGCTGCTCCTCATGACGTGTTCTACGATTCAGAAAACGAAATTAAATCAAAGCTTAAAAATAAAAATTCATTACTCTTTGACATTAAAGGCAGAATGGCCAAAGATAAAAACTGTGAAAGGCTCTAGAAAGATTCTTATTACTGGAGGAGCCGGGTTTATTGGCTTCCATTTATCAAAGAGATTAATTAGAGAGGGTCATAAGGTTATTGGCCTTGATTCAATAAACAACTATTATGATCAAAACCTTAAAAAAGATAGATTAAAAATTTTGAATAAAGCTATAGGCTCGTATAGCTTTATAAAACATGATATTTCAAGAACGTCGACCATTGGCCTTCTTAAAGAAATTGAGCCTTCTATTATCGTTAATTTAGCAGCTAATGCGGGGGTGCGATACTCAATCAAAAATCCTCGAATATATATTAAAAATAACATCTATGGTTTCTTAAATATTTTAGAGGCAGCAAAAGAAATTAATTTAGACAATCTTGTCTATGCTTCTACCAGTTCTGTATATGGGGCAAATACCGACTATCCATTTACTGAAAAAAAAGGAGTAGACCATCCTCTTCAGTTTTATGCTGTTACAAAAAGAACAAACGAGCTTATGGCTCACTCATACGCGAATCTTTTTAATGTTAAATCAACAGGTTTGAGATTTTTTACAGTATATGGCCCGTGGGGCAGACCAGATATGGCGTTATTTTTATTTACAAAGAATATATTACAAAAAAGGCCAATTAAAATTTTTAATAATGGCGATCATCTTAGGGACTTTACTTATATTGATGACATAGTTGATGGAATGCATAAAGTGATTTTTGATTTTGATTATAAAAATGAGGATTGGAATCCAGCAAGACCAGATCCATCATCATCATATGCTCCCTTTAGGATATTTAATATAGGTGCTAATGATCCTGTTAAGCTCATGGACTATGTTCAAGAGATTGAAAATAATTTAGGCATCCAAGCCATTAAAGAGTTTCACCCTCTTCAACCAGGAGATGTAAAAGCTACGATAGCTGATATTTCGAATATCCAAAATAAACTGGGATATAATCCATCAACAAATATTAAAACTGGCATAAAAAACTTTGTAAACTGGTACAGAGAATATTATCAAGTCTAATTATCTTTCAGGACTAATAAATTGAAAAAAAATATTCTTTATATTTCATATGATGGCCTTATGGAGCCTCTTGGAGAGTCTCAAGTGTTGAAATACCTCATAAAAATTTCATCTACTCATAATATTCACCTCATTTCATTTGAAAAAGGTGATGACTTGAAAAATACCCAAAAATATCAAGACTTTAAAGATGTCTGCTGTGAGAACCAGATCGTTTGGAGGCCCTTAAGGTACTCTAAGTTCATTAGATATATTTCTTCTTTAAAAAATATATTTAATCTTTTTATTCAAGTGTGGATAATTTTAATAGCAAAAAAGATTGAAATCGTCCATATAAGAAGTTACATTCCTGGAATTGCTGCTCTACCATTAAAAAAACTATTTAAATTCTCATTAGTATTTGATATGCGTGGTCTTTGGGCTGATGAGAAAGTAGACAGATTAGGATGGAAAAAAAATCAACTTAAATATAAATTCTTTAAATCTTTAGAAGCTAAATTACTTGATCATTCTCAATCTATAATTTCACTTACAACCGGTTTAAAAAAATACTTAATTGAGCATGGTTATGATGGAGGTAAAATTACCACTATAAGAACATGTGTAGATCTGGAGATATTTTATCCAATTAATTGTGAAAATGAGGAGTCATTTATTAATTTAGGATATCTAGGGTCTACAGATACAGCATATGATATCGTGCCGGTTTTAAAATTATTTAATAAGATTCTGAGTATTCGCCAAAATATTAAATTAAAAATCTTTACTAAAAGTGATTCGAGGGTTATTTACAAACTTGCGAACGATCTAGGCATTAATTCCCAATTTATAGAAATACGTTTTTGTGATAGAGAAGACCTTAATTTAGCAATAAACGATCTGAACGCAATTTTGTTCTATTTGAAACCAAGTTTTTCATTGCTTGCCTCAATGCCTACAAAAATTGGGGAATCATTAGCATGCAATGTTCCAATTATTTGCAATCCTTTTAACGAAGATATTAAAGAATTAGTGGGTAATAATGATGCGGGCCAACTAATTGAATTCGATAACATGAACAAAGAAGCGTCAAAAGTTATAGATTTTATAGATAGCTATGCAAACAAATCAATATGCAGAGATCTAGCGAATCAAGCATTTAATCTTGATCTGGGTGCTCAAAAAATTTCTGATATTTATTTTAGAATTTAACTCATAGCCTAAGTTAAAAAGTATAATATCGCGATGTGCGGAATACTTGGTTCAATAGGTCAATTTGACACTATTAATAGTGATACCTTTTATAAGGCCTTAATAAGATCTAACTATAGAGGACCCGACTATTCCGACTCACATAATTTTATCTCTAACAATAATCAGGTATTTCTCGGTCATAACAGACTGTCAATCATTGATTTAAATCCAACTGGAAATCAACCAAAAACATCACACTCAAAAAATAATATGATTATTTTTAATGGTGAAATTTATAACCATTTAGAGTTAAGGAATAAATTTCCCAGTGATTTTAACTGGTCCAGTAGTTCAGATACAGAGACTCTGATTGAGCTTATTGAAAAGTTTGGAATTGCACAAACGCTATCTATGATAAGGGGGATGTTTGCCTTTGCAGTATATGACTTTAAAAAAGATATTGTTACCATAGCGAGAGATATTTCAGGTGAAAAACCACTTTATCTTTATTTTCATGAGAAAGGATTGATTTTTTCATCTGATCTTAATTCGCCAAGTCGCCTGGGCATGCCATCTAAAAAAATTAATCAAACAGCGATAAATCAATTACTTAAATTTAATTATATTCCCGCTCCTATTTGTATCTTTCAGAGTACCTTTAAACTTCCAGCAGCTTCATTCATAGCTATAGATTTGAAGAAATTTAAACATCAAACTTTCAAATCATTTAGTGATCTAATTTGTGCAAACGGCATAGAATTTCAGAAATTTTGGTCAATGCCTGAACAAGTCGATCAGTTTAGTAACTCTTGCTCTTTATCAGAAGTGACAAAAAAAACTGAGCAGCTCCTTGAGGAAGCAATTGCAATGCAGCAACTATCGGATGTTCCACTAGGTGCTTTTTTATCTGGCGGAATTGATTCCTCATTAGTAGTAGCCCTAATGCAAAAAAATTCAAGCTCAAGGATTAAAACATTTAATATAGGTTTCGAATTTGATGCATATGATGAATCACCACATGCTCTTAAAATTGCAAAGCATCTGGGCACAGATCATTTCTCAACAAAATGTACAAAAGAAGAAGCTTTAAAAATTATCCCCTCTCTTCCTATTGCATTTGCAGAACCATTTGCTGACTCATCACAAATTCCAACCATGCTTGTTTCCAAGATAGCAAAGGAGCATGTGTCAGTAGTTTTAAGTGGAGACGGAGGGGATGAATTATTTGGGGGCTATAACAGATATCTTTTATCAAGTAGTTATTGGAAGATATTAAGATGGATTCCAGCTTCTATCAGAAAGAAAATATTTTATATTTTATCTAAATATTCTGTTAAACAATCAACATACATATTGAAATATCTTTTTCCAACAATGATGTCTGGCGACTACTCAGAAAGAGTGAAAAAGCTTTTTGACAAGTTATCTAGAATTGAGAATGATTATTCATTTTATAGTTCTTTAACAGGGTCTTGGAATGAATTAAGTTTAGATGATTTTAATTTAGACTATCAATCAACTTTTAATAATCTGACTTTTAAAACTCTCGAAGAGAAAATGATGGCAATGGATTTTCAAACATATCTACCAGATGATATTTTGTGCAAAGTAGATAGATCTTCTATGTATTTTTCTCTAGAGACAAGGACACCTTTTCTTAATCAAGACTTGGTTGAACATGCATATAAACTTCCACTAGAACTTAAAATAACAAATGGTAAAACTAAGAACATACTTAGAGAGATATTAAGTAAGCATGTTCCAAATCATATGTTTGAAAGACCCAAAATGGGATTTGGAATTCCTATACCCGAATGGCTCAGATCAGATTTAAAAGATTGGGCTGCTCAAATGTTATTTGACTGCCCAGCTACAGACCATTACCTTCCAACTGACCTAATAAAAAATAAGTGGGATGACCATCAGTCGAAAAAAAATAATAACTTCTATGAGCTTTGGTCAGTAATTCAACTCAATCAATGGATGAATAATCAAAACTCATTAGATTGAATCAAATGAATGTAGCAACTGGAAATGAATGAAGAAGAAAAATTTGTTTCAACATGCCGCCTTGAATTTATAGAAAAATATTTATAATTACTTAAATCTGAAAGTTTCTCTAAGCATGTCTCCATGGACTCAATATTTCCTTGTTCAAATAGAAATCCATTAAAGCCATCCTCAATACAGTCTCTACATCCTGGAACATCAGACATTAATAATGGTTGCCCTGTAGCAGCTGCTTCAAGAGCAGCTTTAGGAAAGCCCTCTCTATAAGAAGGCAATAAGAAAATATCAGTGGCTTTATAAAGTTCAAACATTTGATTAAATGGAGTGTGTCCATGATAAATAATATTTGGCTCTTTCAAGCATTCTTTAAAATAGATGCTATTTACAGCATTAGGATTTTCTTTGTCTAACTTACCAGATATATGAAACTCAAAATTTTTATCCCTAAGCTTCGAAGCTAATGCTATGAATTCTTCAATACCTTTATCAACAAGCAACCTTCCAGCAAATAAAATTTTTATTGGTGTTTCAGAATCAATTAATTTCCTACTATGAAATTTAAATTTTTTAAGATCTACTCCCATGCCAGGAATAATTTTTGCTTTTTTGTCTGATAAAACTCGATGATTAATAAAAAGTTTTAAATCATCATTATTTTGAAAAACAAATGTTGATCTTTTTTTCTTGGCAAAGATTTTGTATAACATCAATATCATTGATTTGATAAATCTAGCCTTTAAGCTGGTATCTATAAATGCATAGCCTAATCCACTAATTGATAGAATTGTGGGGATGTTAAATTGCAATAATGATGCAAGACTGCCTATTACATTAGATTTATGAGAGGCAAAATAATAAACGTCATAAGAACCTTTTAACAGTAATCTTCTTAATCTTAAAGATTTTAGAATTATATTGAAAGGATTAATAGACGCTCTATCTATCGCAAAATCTATAAAAGATATATCAGGATCATTTTCTGTTTTACCATGCATATCTGTTATAACAGTTACCTCATAATCTTTGGCTGCAAACTCTTTTGCTAAGCTATGTCTGTGACTTAAAAAAAATTCAAGACTGTTAACAACTATTAATATTTTTGATTTCATTTTCATTCTGAATCAACCACTTAATTTCAGCGTTAAGTGTTAATAAATGGTGAGCTAATAATACGAGTTTTTTGCTTTAATTGTATTCTCATTATTAATAAGGATATGAAACTAACGACCGATTCCATAATATTCAATATTAGCATCGATAATATTTTGTTGATCTAAAATATTTCTTCCATCAAAGATCTTCCCTTCTTTTAATTTTGTTAACTTTGTGATGTCTGGGTCCCAAAACTCTCTCCACTCTGTGCAAATAATCAGGAAGTCGCAATCTTTGATTTTTGAATACTTGTCTTGAAGAAAATTAAGATTTGAAAATTTATTTAGTTCCCTTTTTGAATTTGGAATGGCTACCGGATCATACAAATAAAAATTTTTTACTTGGCGTGACATAGATTTAATTAAATTAATTGCACGCGATTCTCTAATATCATCAGTTTGGGGTTTAAATGAAAGCCCCCATATAAGGACGTTACAATCATTAAGGGGTTTTTTCACAGTTTCTTTTATTTTATCTATGAAGTGCTTAAGTTGAATATTGTTAGATTGATCTGCTGCTTTAACTACATTTGTCTGTACTTGATGTTGAGCAAACAATTTTATTAAACTTTTAACATCTTTAGGAAAACAAGAGCCACCATAGCCTAATCCAGGATATAAAAATTGAGAGCCTATTCTTGGATCTGATCCTAATCCACGCCTTACATCATCAATATTCGCATTAGTCTTATCACAAAGTCTTGCGATTTCATTTATAAAACTGATCTTAGTTGCTAAAAAAGAATTTGCAGCATATTTAATCAATTCAGCGGATTCAATATTTGTAAAAATCATCCGATTCGATTGTCTATTAAAAGGTTTATAAATGCGATTACTTATTTTTCTAACCGCCGCATTATCTGTTCCAATAATAATTCTATCTGGTTTTTTAAAATCATTAATGGCATCTCCCTCCTTTAGAAATTCAGGATTTGAGGCAAAGTTAATTTGGGGATTTTTATTATATTTTTTAAATATAGATTGCATTTTTTGATTTGTACCAACTGGCACTGTGGACTTGATAAAAATCACTCCATGATCGCTAAGATTTTTTGCCAAATCTATAAAAACATCTGATATGTATTTTAGATTCAGCTCTCCATTTTTTTTTGGTGGTGTTCCCACACATACAAAAATTGCATCAGTCTTTTTAAGGCCTACCCTGTAAGATGTGGTAAATTTGATACAATTACTGTTTATTGCATTAAGAAGCATTTGATCTAAACCAGGCTCATAAAAAGGAACTCTAGCATTTCTTAATTTTTTTATTGTCAATTCATTTTTATCAATACAAGTTACTTTGTTTCCTAGCTCTGCAAGGCAAACCGCTGTTACAAGCCCAACATAACCAGATCCAACAACAGTAATATTCATAAATTTTTCAATCCCACAATTTAATGTAAAAATCTTTTATTAAAAACAATAATTAGTCTAATACATTATCTACACTTTGGGTGTTAGAATGAGGTTTTTTAAAAAATGTTTTCTATATACTAAGAATGCAACTTTTCAGAAGTGCCCGGTTCTTATTAAGCAATAAATTTCGCTTGATCATACCGATGGTGATAATATTTTTAATTTCCTCTGCGCTTGATCTAGCAGGTATAGCTTTAATAGGAGGCTATATAGGAGTTATAGTTGATCCTTCTTTGTTGATACAAATTAAGGATAAATTTCTGTATTTTCAATACTTTAATAATCTTTCATCTGAGGAGATACTCCTAATTTTTGGCTATCTTTTGTTTTTAACTTTTGCTATTAAATTTATTTTTATTATTTTTACTAATTTCTTAATTTTTAAATTTGCAAATCTTGAAATGGCGAAAATTCAAAAACTGATGATAAGGAGTTTTCTTGATCAAGAGTATGAGAAATTTATTCTCAGTAAAAATTCTGATGACTTAGCATCGATTTCTAATTACTCAGGTGGATATAAAGAGTTCCTAGTTAACTCACTCCAGTTCCTTAGTAGCATTTTGGTTATTATTGCTGCCAGTATTCTTCTTGCAGTGATAAGCTTTGAAGTCGTCTTTTGGATGCTGCTCATAGTAGGCTCCATATTGGTATTGTATAACCTTTATTTTTCTAAAAAAATAAATACATTTGGGCAAGAATTTACTGATGGAGCAACTGAACTTATTCAAGGCACCCAAGAGGCAGCTGACGGAATAAAAGAGATTAAAACTCTTGGGGCAGAAAAAGTATTCGTTAATACAGTCAGTAATGCTGCAAATAAAATTGCAAAGGGACATATAGGATTGAATATTGCATCAATTCTTCCAAGGCATATTCTCGAGGTAATTTTAATTGGCTGTATTGTGCTAATTATCTCGAAAGATATTTTTCTCGGTCAAGATGTTTCCTCTACCCTCATTATTCTTGGAACATTTGCAGCAGCAATGATTAGAATAACTCCATTAGTGAGTCAGGTGCAAACATCTCTAAATGCAATAGCATATCAAAGTCCATCTGTTCTAAGACTTGCAGAAATAATCCAAGAAAAAGGCGTGAACCTTGATGCAGATCTTGGCGAATTGAGTCAAAAATCTTTTGAAGTTAGTGACAAATATAAACAAAATAGCTTTGTGCAATTAAAGCTGGAAAATGTTTCATATGCTTATCCAAAATCATCTAAAATTAGCATTAAACCTACAAATATAGAAATTAATAAAGGTGACTTTGTCGGCATTATTGGTCCATCAGGTGCTGGGAAAACAACATTGGTTGATATTATTCTTGGTTTCTTAAAACCAACTAATGGTTTCTTGAAGTTTAATAATGAGGATGCGCATCAGGATATTAAAAAATTACTTATGTTATGTGCTTACCTACCTCAAGATATATTTCTGATTCATGGCACAATTAAGGAAAACATTACTATGCAAAATTCAAATATAAGTAATGAAAAAATGACCAATATAATTAAATCGTCAAATCTTGAAGAATTTTTACATGATCTGCCCGATGGTCTTGATACTCACATAGGTGATAAAGGTGTTAGGCTATCTGGGGGGCAGAAACAGAGGGTTTCAATTGCAAGAGCCTTATATTTTGAAAGAGAAATATTAATTATGGATGAATCAACATCAGCCCTGGATAGTAAAACAGAGAAGATTTTTATTGATGAGCTATCTAAACTAAGAGACAAGAAAACAATAATTTCTATTGCTCATAGAATCTCTACTTTAAAGGAGTGCAATAAAATATATACAGTTAATAATGGTGAAGTTAAGGGGCCATTTACTTATGATGAAATAAAGTAAAATAGCGGAATCGTGCCAAATTAATTAGTATAAGCTCAATATTAGAAAAGAAATCATCTCTTTAAAATTTTACGATAAAAGATTTAGCTTTCGTTTTATCCTTCTGTAAAAACCCATAGACAAACCATTAAGCTGTTGCAAAAAATTCCAACCGATAGCTTTCCTTAATTCTTTGTACTCTAATAAGTTTTCAAATCCTATATATTCTTTTCCTAGTTCTTCATTTCTAACTCCTCGAGAAGGATCTACAAATAAATATTTAAATTTTTCTTGAAGATATTCAAATGAATTGACATATAAAAATCTATCTACATCATTTTGATGTAAATGTGGATTACCTTTAGAAGTTATAGAATGATCGAATGAGTGCAAGTCATCAACTAAAGACACCTTGCAATTGTTTGCAAGTGCATAAGCAATATGACTACCCATTACGTTAGAATTAACTGCATCAGCTAAAGCGAACATTAATTTTGTTCTAAGCATAGAATATCTATCGCTAGGATTTGCTCCTATAATAACTTTTAGCCCCCTCCTCTCAATTTCATTAATTAAATTTTCTCTTTCATCAAGATAAAAAATTGATACAAATATTGATTCCCAATCATCTTTAATAGAATGTAGATAATCAAGATAATGCTCATCTAAAACATCATAATGCTGAGCATCAGCTGAATGAGGAAGAATAGATAATAATACATTTTGACATTTTGGAATATCAAACTCAGGACAATATGCATATGGAAGACCCCCAAGATAAACATCATTCTTATAATTGCGATCTAAAATCAACTTTCTTTGATTGTTAGTACCAACAACAATTGAGACATCATCTGGAACATGGGTTGCGCCAAGAAAATCTTGTGGTTCCATAATATCTTCCCACCAGACCCAACCATGAACCCAATCACAAAAGGATCTTTTAGGTTTGCTCATTTTAAGATAATCTGCCAATAGATATGAAAAACCATATCTATCCATTGAATTTTTCAAGTAAATTTTTTGAGATTGGAATAAATGTAAGTCATCCAGGCTGGAAATAGATCTTTTCTCTTTCATACGACTCAATGATTTCTATTTGTTTTATATATAACTAACTCTATAGATTTCCAATAGCTAAAAGCTTTTTAAACTTATGGAGTAAATAAAAGTGTATTCAGACTGGGCACATATTTAATCTTTATAACCATTTTATATCTTTTGTTTTTTTTGTCGACGGCCAATCAACACCTTTCCCAATAGTAATAAATTTCTTTGGAAATTTTTTATCAGAGCTACTTTCTGAATTTGGATAATTTAGTTTTGATACTTTTGTGAGCTGCCCTTTAGTGACTGGAGGTATAATTAATTCCCATTTATTTGGCTGAGTTTCTTTCCATAGTTTTTTATTTCTAAAAGAATTTGCTACAAAAGAAAGGCTCTTATTTGTCATTCCAAGCCAGCTTGTAAATAAATCTATGAAATCAGGTTGTTGTGCTTGATAATAATGTACTAGTTTTTTTCCTTGCTCTCGAGTTAATCTTCCAAATCTTATTTCCCTGCAGGCATGATCAGTAACTTTGGAATAGCCATACTTATATAATTTCAAGATGTCATGAATACCAGAATAAACAAATGAGTCATTATAGTCATAGGTATCAAAGTTACGTGAGAATTTTAATCCCTTAAAACCAAAGTCTCGAACCATTTGTTGATGTTGGGCAAGAGGATCCCACCTTATATAATTACCAAGATATATCCCTCTGATCCCCTCTGCTTCAATATCAGAGAACGGCGGATAACGGTAATTCAAAACATCTTCTTCATTTAAATTATTAAAAGTATCGAGCAGATCATTTGCTTCATTTCCAAAAAGATCATGGTCTTTTCTGTATCTTCTAGTCATTTCGACATTATCGAAATGAGAAAACATCCCGACTTGCTCCAACCCTTGATGAGCACCCCAAATTATTAAAGGAATTTTAAGCATCACTGCCATTTGAACAGGATAAACAGTTTCACCTGCAATGCAGTGCCAATATGGATTTCCAAATCTCTGAAGAGTTTCACGCGTTATCGCTTTCACAACATTAGGATTAATATTTTTCTGCATTAAATCTACATCAAACTGTATTCGGAGGTTTGCCAGATTATCTATACCCGTAGAAGTATTAAAAAGCTTATTATATGAAACAAGTAAAGGTTTCATTTTTAAAATATTAACTACTTGGTGAACGATAAAGTAGCTGTCCTTACCTCCTGAAACAGGAACAATACAATCATACTTTGCCTCAGATGATCTATATGATCGCAAAATATTATTAAGCTCAAGAAATCTATCTTGCCAATCTATTGAGTCCTTTTCTTCATGAATAAGACAGCCGGAACAAAGCCCGTTATTATTAAATGTTATTCCTAAGGGATGATTTGATGTATATAGACATCTACTGCATGTTATTACCAATCTTTCTCTCCCAATGTTTTTGAGCCGTATGAAACATGCCTTAATTTTTTAATATTCCTCTTGATGCCAATTTCTCTATTTGCAAGTTCAGTAAAATTTAAAAAATTTCCAATTGCAATTGCTGAAATATTCTGAATTTTTGATAGATATCTAACTTGTTTCGAGTTACTAATTCCTCCGAAACATATTAATTGAATGTTTGATTTGTAAAAATATTTTAATAATTCTAGATTAAAACCATTTTTTATCCCTTCATTCTTATAATCAACTATCATTAATTCTGAATATAAATTACTTGATTCAAGAAAATCATCTATGTCATCTAACTCTTTGGTTGATTTATCCAAATAATTATATATATGCAATTTTTTTTTATTAACTTGTAGAGGTTGTATTCTAATAATGGCCTGCCTGCCTAAAGAATTAGTAATTTCCTGCACCTCTGTATAATTATCTCTAAATATATTTTCAATACCTATGCGATCTGCGCCTGCTTTAATTACATCGATCGCATGTTTTGCGGTGTTTATTCCTCCCGCATAAGAAATAGGTGTAGAAAGGCTCATGGAAGCAACGCTGTTAACAAGATCGATATTCGGTGTTTTAAAAGAACTCCTGCTAATATCAACAATTAAAATTTCCTCAAGGTGCCATCTATCAAGGTTTTCCGCAAGAATTTCTGGTCGTCCAAGCGGTAAATACTTTTTATAACCTATTGATTGAACTGCCCAGCCATCCTTAACAGTTATAATTCCAATTAAACGCTTTAACATAATTATACAATTAACTCTTCTAGCAATTTTTTACCCAAACTTTGACTTTTTTCTGGATGAAATTGAACCCCAAAAAATTCTTTAGAATTGATAATTGAAGGAATATAAGTTTTTCCTAAATTACAACCGCCCTTAATGTATTTAGCAGAGCATTTTGCATAATATGTATGATTAAAATAAAAAGCTTTCTCTTTAGGTTTTGTTGAAGCAACATATAAAGTATCAACAATACTCCAACCAACATGACAAATATTTTTTGGAATTACCTTGATCTCTCCTGAAATTATTCCAAGCCCCTCAGTCATTCCTTCTTCAGAAAAATCAAAAAATAACTGCATTCCAAGGCAAATTCCAATAAATCTTCTTGAGCTTGAAAGATATTCTCGCTTTAAAAAATTATTCATCCCAGATTTTTTTAAATTTTCCATAGCAAAATGGAAAGCTCCAACACCAGGTAAAAAAATAGTTGTTGCTTTCTTAAGCTCTTTATCTGACCGACCTATTACTACTACATATCCTAGACTCAAAAGAGTTTGTTGAAGAGAAAAAATATTTCCAACACCATAATCAAGTATTCCAACAATAGGTGATTTTTCCTTCATATTTAAAGACCTTCACCGACAGTAAATTTTGGAGAAATGATATTAGATTTATGATTGATATTAAATAAATCCTTTGATGTATTATCTTTCACAACCTTCCAAAATATTTTGTTTGAAATATCTAGATAGCTGCAGAAGCTTTCAATATACTCATCACTGCATAAACCATCATATTTTTTAACTAGTTTAATTCCATCTTTCCTTGAAATCTTTCTTTGCCTGATCATTTCGTTAACATAATCAGTAGTTTTCCCAAAGCCAAATTTATAAAACTTAATCATTTGATTCAAACCCACCCAATCTTCATCTAATGCACTTACTCCATAAAGGTCGCCTGTATTCTGAACTGAATCTTCTCGTAGACTTAATCCATTGACTCCCGATATTTTTGCATTATTTATAAACGACCAGTCTCCTAAAAACCATCCAAGATACACAATATTAATCTTATGCTTCTTCATTTCTTTATACGATGGATATTGATAGGGAATAATGTCCTTTTCGTTAAATCCAGCTTCTCTCATCCAAGCATAGTCTCCTCCTCCCAATGTATTCATTTCTCTTAAATTATTGCCATCATATCCTTTGCGACCCAGAGTATTCATGTCTCCTACTTGTAGCCCAGGATTTTCTCCCCAAAGAATTAGAGGTATCTTTAGATCTATTGCAAGCTTAGGTACAGATGCAAACAATGCTAACTCTGTAGATTTAGCCCAATTTCCATAGTTCATAAAAGAGACTTTCATAAGTTTCCTCCATGTTTCAGGCGCTGGATAGCTTTGAATAACATCAAAACCTAATTCAATTAGAGAGCTTATATTAGAAGCACCTAATTCTGTCATTTGATGGGGTGGATAAGAAAGACATACTAGCAAAGGCCTCATTTTGAGATAATCTCTAATCCACAATGCTTGTCTTGTGCTGTCTTTTCCTCCGCTTACACCAATAATGCAATCATATTGAGAGGACGGATTGCGATATTTGTCTACTAGCTCCATAAGAATTTTTGTTCTTTCACTCCAATCTACTTTTAAGTATTGTGAGTAGTAAACGCAAGCTGGGCATATGCCAGATTTAGAAAACTTTATATTTGGTCTTGTATCAGGTTGCAGACAGGTTTTGCAATATTGCATATATATTATTTATTTTTAAGATATTTTTTCAATATATGTTGGTACTGTATTTAGCAAGCCCAATTTGACATTAAATTGCGGATCATACCCAAGATGTAATTTAGCTTTTGTAATATCTGCTAATGAATGTAATACATCTCCTTGTCTAAAATCACGGTATAAAGATTTTTTTTCATAATCAAAATTATTCTTTTTTAAAGACTCCTTTAATAATTCGACTAACTCATTTAGGCTTGTTCTTTCACCTACAGCTATATTATAAACATTATTATTTGCATCTGGCTTTGCCAAGGCGGCTAGTATGTTAGCTTGAACCGCATTTTCAATATAACAAAAATCTCTTGATGTTGATCCATCACCATTGATAAATATTTCTTTCTGATTCAACATTAAATTAATCCATTTTGGTATTACGGCTGCATAAGCCCCATCTGGATCTTGTCTAGGCCCAAACACATTAAAGTATCTCAATCCTATTGATTGAAAGCCATACACTCTATTGAATATATCTGCATATAACTCGTTAACATATTTAGTTAAGCCATATGGAGAAAGGGGATTACCAATTTTATCTTCAACCTTTGGAAGGTCAGTATGGTCTCCATAAGTTGAACTGCTTGCAGCATAAACGAAACTTTTAACATTTTCATTTTTAGCAGCATTCAAGACATTAAGAAAGCCAGAAATATTTACTTCGTTAGAAAATAAAGGGTTTTCTATTGATCGAGGAACAGAGCCAATAGCTGCTTGATGTAATACAAAATCAATGCCCTTGGTAGCATTAATGCATATATCAGTATTACAAATATCTCCTTCTATAAATTTAAAATTTTTCCACTGAGTATTTGATACTAAATCAGATACCTCCTGCAAATTTTCTAAATGGCCAGTAGTAAAATTATCTACTCCAACAACAGTTTGATCATTTTTTAACAAAGTCTCCAAAAGATTGCTTCCGATAAACCCAGCAACGCCTGTAACAAGCCACTTTTTTGGATTCTTTTTTAGATCTACTAAAATTTTTTGATACTGATTCATAATTAATTTCTCATTTTAACATTTTACCTTTTGCATATGGCGATCAATATATGTAATTTTTTTATTTATTACCTAAACTTGACTGGACTTGCATAGGTAAAGATTAGATATTAAGAGTGAAATTTTGCGTAAATGAGAATGTCCTCTTCAATACCGTCAACAATCTCTTGCTTTATTTTCTTTCCCTCTAGTATCATCCCAGACTTTTCCATAATTTTCTGCATGCCGATATTACAACTTAATGTTCCAGCTGTTACTTTGCGAATATCTAAATCTGTAAACGTCCAATTCATAAGTGAATTCCATGCATCAAAACCAAAACCACCGTTCCAATAATTCATATTGCCTATTAGTATGCCAATATCTGCTGTGCCATGATTGGGATTTATATACAGTGTCATTGTTCCTATTGATTTCATAGAATCTTTTTCAGAAATTTTAAAAAAATAATTCGGTGAATCAAGAAAAGAATCAAAAAAAGATTTTGAACTTTCCCAGTCATGAGCAATAAATCTTTGATTGCTATATTTAACAATTTTTTTATCATTCAACCAATTAATATATTCTCCAGTGATGTCACATTCTTGAAATAATGTTAAAGATACTAGTTTTCCAGTTATAGCAATTTGATTATTTTTTTTAAACTCCATTATTTTAAATTGGAAGACTTATAACTGGAGGCTGAAGCCGGAATCGAACCGGCGTAAACGGCTTTGCAGGCCGCTGCATAACCACTCTGCCATCCAGCCATAAATAGATTTAGTTATACACAAAATATTTTTTGATTTTCTTGATATTATATTACTCAAAATCTTCCTTGCTAATTCCGTTTCCTTTTTTTAAAGAACATTTAATAACTTTACCAGAAATTTCATCCCACTCTGATGGAGACACATAGCTCATTTGGGGTCGCAAAGGTATTACCATGTCCTTAGTAATTTTAGAGCCTTGTTTAATATCTTGATTAACATAAAGCCCTCTTCTAGCAAAAAGTCTTGATGAATCTTGCAACTTTAGATTAGCGGGTTTAACTGCATCATTATAGCCCTTGTTATTATGATCAAATTGACTTAGATCATCAAAATCAAAAGCATGGTAGTGATCATTACCAGGAAGATTCTTGTCAAAGGTAAAGTGTTTCTCAATCAATTCTGCTCCCAAAGCTAGGGCAAGAGGAAGGACAATAAATGAATCCTCGGGAATAGTATGATCGCTATAGCCAATTGAAATCGTTGGAAAGCGTTTTTTAAGAATTGGAATATTGCCTAAACCGCTATCCTTTATGTAGTTTGGGTATCTTATAACACAATGCAAAATAGTGAGCTTATTATTAACATCAAATTTTAAACTCTTAAGATAATTAACTGTGCTTTCAATCTCATCAAGAGAGCTCGCACCAGCTGATAAAATAATTGGCTTATTTTTTTTTGCAATTTTTTCAATTAAGAAATAGTTTGTAATGTCTACCGATGCTACCTTATACCTTTGAACCAGTGGGTCAAGTATTTCAACATACTCATCATCAAATGGAGTTGACATAAACTCAATTGACTTAGTATTGCAATAAGAGGCGAGTTCTTTAAGCTCAGATTCGCCAAAAATATCATATTTACTGAAGAGCTCATGTTGAGAGGTAGTTTTTTCTTTGGTAGTATCCCAATAAGCAGGAGAGTCTTTTGCTGCAATTTTTGAAGCTTGATAACTTTGAAATTTAACAGCGCCAACTCCTATTTTGCTGCACTGATCTATCATTAACTTGGCGTTATCAATAGAATTCTCATGATTTACACCAATTTCAGCAATAAAATTTTTTAAGTCAAATTGATTCATTTATATATAATTTTGATTTAAAAATATGTCCCCTATAAGCATCGGAGTATAGCTGTTAATAAGAATTTTTTAAATATATCTACTTTATGCCAAGGTCATCCCAAGTCTTGCAGAACGATTGAAATATCAAATCCGCGTCATCAAAATCTAGATCATAATTACAAATTAGCAAAGAGAAGAAACTCTTATCATGAAATTCCTCAGCTACAGGGCAAATTCCATGAGAGTAATCGTAATCTATAGAAGAATTAATTGACCAAGGAAAATGATTACTCCCAAAGGCTATTTTGGCCTGAAATAAAGGTAATTGATGAACATTTACATAACCTTGTGCAATACCAGGTACATTATTTTGTATAAGCTTATTAGCTATTTGATCTCTAGAATAATTAAGATAATTAAGATCTAGCTTCAATGGCAGAAGGTAGTAAACATGCGTATTATCTTTATCTGTATAAGGTATTATTAAGCCTGGTAATGAACTTAATTTATCTAAAAGCCTTGATATTACCTCACATCGCTTTTTAATTAATTCATCTACTTTTTTGAGTTGATTGATTGCAATTGCAGCTTCTATTTCACACATTCTAAAATTAAAACCAATCATATTATTTAATTTGGTATCTATTTTATCTGGCCCAACTGCATTCTCTGCATGATTTCTGAGTAATCTCATTCTATTTGCCAGATCATCATCATTTGTAACAACTATGCCTCCCTCCCCAGTATTAATATGCTTATGTCTATTTAAGCTATAACCTCCTATATCAGTAATAGTGCCTGCAAATTTGTCTTTTCTTTTAGCTGTAATTGATTGAGCAGTATCAGAAATTACTTTGATATTATACTTTTTAGCGATTTTATTTAATTTATCTGTGTCTGCAGATTGACCAAAAATATCCACTGATAAAATTGCTTTAGTTCTTGGGGTAATTAGTGATTCAACTTTTGAAGCATCTATATTAAAAGTATTTGGATCAATATCACAAAAAATTGGAATTGCATTAAAATGTAAGATAGACATAGCTGTTGCAGACATTGTCCAGGGCGTCGTAATAATTTCATCACCAGGCTCTATATCTAATGAACCAACAGCTATCATTAAACCTGAAGTCCAAGAATTTACGCTAATAGCGTGCTTAACTTGAAATTTATCTTCAAAAGCTGCTTCCAGCTCTTGAATATATTTACCCCCATAGAACTCATCAGAATAAACTCCCAAAAATTTTGAAAGAATCCCTGATTCAAATATTTGATCAAGATTGAGAGAATCAGATTTATTTACAGATTTATAAGGTTTAAATTTTGACATCTTTGCTCCAATTTATGATTTTATTTATATCTTCAAAAATTTCATAGTCATTAGATATGGGTGTGAGGATGCTACTTCCTCCTTTAATCAATGCATCCAATGCCCAACCCATTGAATTATGTGAGTCAGAAGAATGTATTTTTGTTTTTTGCAAAAATTTACTTGTTTTTGAAAAACGATTCAGTGCTGTGAATTCCTCTAATTCAAGACCACCATCCTGAAAACGGAACATTTTTTTATCAAGGATAATATCCAATTCATAATGATCAAATAACTTGAAATCTAATGAACTTATTGATACTTCCGTATTGCCAAAAAAATACACTCCATCGACATCTACAAAAGGCTGCCTTTCAGAAGATTTTGAAAATTCAATACTTGATAACCTTCCGCAATACCAATGCAAAATATTGACGAAATGAGGTAGATTGTGAAAACTGCCTTTAGAATATTTTAAGAGAATTTTTTGAATCTTGTTGGATTGAATCTCGGAATAAACAAACTCAAAATTCTTGTCATACCTTCTTGGATAATTTACTAAAACTTCGCAAGATTTTTGAATTAACAATTCTTCCATTTCTTTGAGTTCATTTTCGTTATTTGATGCAGGCTTTTCAAGCCAAATTTTTAATTTCGTATTAGGAAATTTTTTTAATGCTTGTTTTAGAAGATCAAAGTGAGTATTTGTTGGAGAGCAAATGCTAATAAATATTTCATTAGAGTTAATGTCTACATCGACGAGCTTCGAAGTTGCATTTGGAACAGATAGTCTTTGAGCAACCTTATTAGCCAAATTCTTATCTTGATCAATAATCCAAGTTACTTCAATGCCTTTTTTTTTGTACTCTTCAAAATGACTAGAAAAATATGGAGCTACAAAATCTTCATTAAAACCAATTCCGATTGACCCCGCTCCAACTATAATTGCTTCCATTCTAAAGATTTAGGAGGAATGCTTGTCCAGTAAGACATTATCAAAAGTTTCTTTTAAATCTTCATTAGAAGAAAGGTTGTTCTCATGTTTTCTATATCTATATAGAGGCAATGGAAGTCTCATGATTTGAAAATTATGCTCGTGAAACCTGTGCATTAAATCTTTTTCTTCATTAAAAAGCATTTTCTCATCATATAGCCCTAACTCAATCAAAACAGAGTATTTAAATAATATTCCACATGCAATTGGTTCTTCTATAGAATTTACCTTTCTAATTCTAATTTCTCGTTGATCAACATCAATGTAATCGCAACAAACAGCATCATACTCTTGATTTTCAGATGCTGAAAATAGGAGATATTCTAAGAATTTTTCATGCACAAAATCATCTGAGTCAACCCTAACTATGTATCTTGAATTAGCAACTTTTATACCTTCATTTACGCTATAAGGTAAACCAAGGTTCTCTTTTCTTGTTATAAGCCTAATTTTTTTAAACTTTGTATCAATTATTTTAGATGTTGCGTCCTTAGATCCATCATCAATTACTATAATCTCAAACTCTGATTCCGGAAGACTTTGTGCCTCTAGGGATCTAATACATCTTTCAATATATTTTTCCGAATTATATGCTGGAATTATTACACTTAACTGTTTCATTTGAGTAATTAAAAAATACTATATTTTCATGTGATTATAACCGAATACACCTAAAAGGTTTTAAATTTAAAATGTCGTAATTTTAAAAATTTAAAATATCTTGAACAGCATTTTTATGCTTATTAATAATTTCATATCTGGGGTTAGAAATATTTAACGCTTGAGAGGCATCCTCAAGCG
>MDTG01258214.1_pt1 | contig 20160 bp, 14 predicted proteins | sample 811421 | NCBI WGS metagenome assembly MDTG01 (sample SAMN05326645, study PRJNA326480) | marine metagenome | isolation source: seawater | place: Pacific Ocean: South East | collected 2011
CATGCTCTCGCGGAAGACCTCGGTCGCATCGGCCATGTGTCCGATCTCGTCCTTGCCGCCGACGCCGGGGATCTGGACGGAGAGGTCACCGCCGGACAGACGCCGCATGGCCTCGGTGATCGCCGCGATCGGACGCGTGATGCTGTTGGACAGAAGGAAGGCGGCCGCGCCGATCAGGGCGATGAGCGGGATGACCCACATCGCGCTTTCCAGCAACTCGCCATAGAAGGCGGTGGTCACGTCGTCGACGTAGAGCGACGCCGAGATCGCCCAGTGCCAGGGAGCGTAACCGTCGGTATAGGCAACCTTCGGCGAAGGCTCCGTCTCACCGAGGCGCGGGTAGTCATAGTCGGTGAAACCGCCGCCGGCCCGGGCCGCCTCGATCTGGCCGATCACATACTCGGACCCGTTGGCATCCTTGGCGGACCAGAGGTTCTTGCCCACGATTTTCGCGTTGGGGTGGGTCACGACCACACCCTGGTTCGCCGGATCGGAATCGATCACCACGAAGTAGTCGGTCTCGTTGAAGCGCATGGAGGTCAGAAGGCTCTTCGCGACGCGCTGAGCCTCGTCCATCGACATCTTGCCGGCCCTGGCCTCCTCCGCGATGGCCTTCACCATCGTGGTTGCGGTTTCGACCTGAGTGCGGACCATTTCACGGCGATCATGCATCATCGAGCCGTAAAGCGAGTAAACCTGCACACCGGCGACAAGAAGCAGGGCTGCCAGCGTTCCGCCGACGAGCGCGAGCATTTTCTGTTTGATGGACATGGGACCTGTAAGCCTCAAGGTGAGAGAATATTCTGTATTGATGAACCCGAATTCTTGAAAAGCGGTTAAATGCTCATGCTCATGGCTGGCGTTTTTCTCTTTCCGGTGCGTTTTGGGCGATTTTATTGAAGGGAAATTTCACTATACATGTGTAATAAATTCGAAGTATACATCAATATTGAGATGAATATTGTGCGGCATGCGGAATTTTTTGTCCGGTCATTTCGGCGAATTCATGAGAAGATTGATCGATATTGGGCGGATTAGCTTTTCCTCCCTTTGCGGAATGGATTTGTGCGGGTTGTCTGCCAACTGGATTTGACGTCTTGCGTGTTTGCGTGAGCTTTTCTTCATGCTTGTGAAAACAAGCGGGTTTGCAATCTGGACGGGCCGGCGTCAGTGTGCGGGGCCGATCTGGTCCGGCCACATGGGAGAGACGTGGTGAGTCTTGTTTTGTACGAATTGTGCGGTGCCGACAGCGCCCGCTGTTTCAGCCCCTATGCCTGGCGTGTTCGAATGGCCCTCCTGCACAAGGGGCTTGCCTTCGAACGGCGTCCGACGCCCTTCACGAAGATCGCACAGATCGCGCCCGAGGTAAGCCGCACGGTGCCCGTCCTGGTCGATGGCGACAAGGTGCTCTCCGAAAGCTGGGACATCGCCTGCTATCTGGAAGACACCTATCCCGACCGGCCGAGCCTGTTCGGTGGTGAGGGTGGTCGCGCGGCCGCGAGACTGATCGAATCCTGGGCCAATGCGTCGATCAGCGGCCGTATCGTGCGAATGGTCGTGCGTGACATCCACGACATTCTCGCCCCCGAGGATCAGGTCTACTTCCGCACCACCCGCGAGGAGCGGTTCGGGGCGACCCTGGAAGAGGTGCAGGCGGACCGGGACGAGCGGCTCGCGGATCTTGCGACCGCACTGCTTCCCATGCACCTGATGCTGAAAAACCAGCCGTTCATCGGCGGGGACGCACCGCTGCACACCGATTATCTGCTGTTCGGAACGCTGCAGTGGGCGCGGGTGTCGAGCCCGTTCCAGATGGTCGATCCGGCGTCGCCGGTCGGGCAGTGGTTCGAGCGTTGCCTGGATCTCTACGACGGGCACGCAAGGGCAACGCCTGCCGCTGCGGCGTAAGCCGGCAAAACTCTGGCGTCACGAAGCGGGGAAACCCTGCGTCGACCCGCGCGCTGCGGCCTTGCGGGCCGGGCGGCGCCCGGCTATACGCAGGGTGCGCCGGCTCGTCCGGCCAGGGATCACGACAGCGCGGCCGGCGACCGGGTTCAGGTTGCAGCCGCCAGGCGGCGGTGGAGCTTGTCTCCGCCATCCCCGACAGACACGCACGAATGACACGCGCCCGACGACAGGGCCGAGCGATACAGGATTGAACGATATGGCGATCGAACGCACCTTCTCGATGATCAAGCCGGATGCGACCAAGCGCAACCTGACCGGCGCAATCACCGCAATGCTCGAAGAGGCCGGCCTGCGCGTCGTCGCTTCCAAGCGCGTGTGGATGTCCCGCCGCGAGGCGGAAGGCTTCTACGCCGTCCATGCCGAGCGTCCGTTCTTCGGTGAGCTGGTCGACTTCATGTGCTCCGGCCCGACCGTCGTGCAGGTTCTCGAGGGCGAGAACGCGGTTGCGCGCAACCGTGAAGTGATGGGCGCCACCAACCCGGCCGACGCGGCCGAGGGCACCATCCGCGCCACGCACGCCCTGTCCATCGGCGAGAACTCGGTGCATGGCTCCGACGCCCCCGAGACGGCCGCCGAGGAGATCGCCTTCTGGTTCTCCGGCACCGAGATCGTCGGCTGATCCGGTAAGCCGCCTTCAAAGGTTTCGATATGCGAAAGCCGGCCACATGGCCGGCTTTCGTCGTTTGTGGGTCCACGTGCCGCGCTGGTTCTTGCCGGTCTGGTTCTTGACAGGACTTGGGGCGATCGCGGACCTTGGCCGGCCAGTTTCACATCCGCGAGCCCGGAACTCCCAATGAACGCACCCGTCCTCAGGGCCTCGGCCTGTCCGCATGACTGTCCCTCCACCTGCGCGCTGGAGGTGGAGGTTGGCGCCGACGGTCGTATCGGCCGCCTGCGCGGGGCGAAGGGCAACGCCTATACCGCCGGCGTCATCTGCGCCAAGGTCGCACGCTACGCCGACAGGCTCTATCACCCCGACCGTCTGACGAAGCCGCTCCGGCGCGTTGGCTCCAAGGGGGAAGGGCGTTTCGAGGAGATTTCCTGGGACGAGGCGCTCGACGCGGTCGCGGAGGCGTTCCTCAAGGCCGAGGCGGCACACGGGGCGGAAAGCGTGTGGCCCTACCACTATGCCGGTACCATGGGGCTCGTGCAGCGCGATTCCATCCACCGGCTGCGCCATGCCAAGGGCTATTCACGCCAGTTCGACACGATCTGCACCAACCCGGCCTGGACCGGCTACATCGCGGGCACGGGACGGCTTGCCGGACCCGACCCGCGCGAGATCGCGCGTGCCGATGCGGTGGTGATCTGGGGCACCAATGCCGTTTCCACGCAGGTCAACGTGATGACCCATGCGATCACGGCACGAAAGAGCCGCGGCGCGAAGATCGTGGCGATCGACGTCTATCCGACACAGACCGTGAAACAGGCGGACATGGGGCTGGTTCTCAAGCCCGGCACAGATGCGGCGTTGGCCGTGGCGGTGATGCACGTGCTTTTCCGCGACGGCTATGCCGACCGCGCCTATCTCGAGCGCTATACGGATTGTCCCGCCGATCTCGAGGCCCATGTCGCAACGCGTCCGCCGGAGTGGGCGGCGGCGATCACCGGCCTTTCGGTCGAGGAGATCGAGGCGTTCGCGCGGCTCGTGGGCGAGACGAAGCGCACCTTCTTCCGTCTTGGCTACGGCTTCACCCGTTCGCGCAACGGCACCGTGTCCATGCACGCGGCGTCCTGCATCGCGGCGGTGACGGGCGCATGGGCCCATGAGGGCGGCGGCGCCTTCCACAACAACGGCGCGATCTACACGCTCGACAAGTCGATGGTCGAGGGCAAGAGCCTCGTCGACCCGTCCGTGCGCCAGCTCGACCAGAGCCAGATCGGCCGGGTTCTGACGGGCGACGCGGAAGCACTGAGGGGCGGTCCTCCGGTGACCGCCATGCTCATCCAGAACACAAATCCCGTTTCCGTCGCTCCCGAGCAGGACCTGGTGAAGCAGGGCTTCGCGCGCGAGGATCTCTTCGTCTGCGTGCACGAGCAGTTCATGACCGAGACGGCGAAGATGGCCGATATCGTCCTTCCCGCGACCCAGTTCCTGGAGCACGACGACGTCTACAAGGGGGGCGGACACCAGTACATCCTGCTGGGGCCGAAGCTGACCGAGGGGCCGAGCGAGACACGCGAGAACCTTTTCGTGCTCAACGAGATCGCCCGGCGGGTCGGGGCGGCCGAACATCCCGGCTTTGCCATGAGCGCGCGCGAGCACATCGACTGGATGCTCAAGGCGTCGGACTTCGGCTCGCTGGAGGAACTCGAGCGCGACGGCTGGATCGACTGTCAGCCGGCCTTCGAGCAGGCGCACTACCTCGACGGCTTTGCCTGGCCGGACGGGAAATTCCGCTTCCGTCCCGACTGGACGAACGTGCCGGCGCCCAACGACGGCGCCATGGGACCGTTCGCCGCCATGCCGGCTCTGCCCGACTACTGGGCGGTGATCGACGAGGCGGACGAGGAACATCCCTTCCGTCTCGTCACGGCGCCCGCGCGTTCCTTCCTCAACTCCACCTTCAACAAGACGCCGGAGTCGCGGAAGAAGGAGGGCCGGCCGGACCTCATGATGGGGCGCGAGGACGCCGACCGTCTCGGGCTGGATGACGGTGCGCTCGTTCGTATCGGCAACCGGCGCGGCGCGGTGACGCTGCACCTCAGGCTGACGGAGGGCCTCAGGCCCGGCGTGGTCATCGCCGAAGGCATCTGGCCCAATGACGCCTACCCGGACGGATGCGGTATCAATACCCTGACCGCGGCGGAGACCATCGCTCCCTACGGCGGCGCCGCCTTCCACGACACCGCCATCTGGGTGCGCCCGGCCTGAGGCAGGCCGGTTCGCGCGGCGGTCTCAGGCCGTGGTTTCGGCCAGGGTCGCGAGGTGTGCCGGGATCTGCGTCGCGCCTGGAAAGACCGTCTGCTCGAAACGCACCACATAGGCCGCGAAGGTCGGGATGGCCCGCGTATGGCGGATGAGCGGCGTGTCCACCTCGAGGCAGAGCAGGGCATAAAGCAGCCCGGCGATCGTCGCGTCCACGCTGGTCGGGCGGTCGCCCATGAAGAAGGGCTTGTCGTCCAGCCACACGGCGAGGGCATCGAGATCGTCGCAGCCGAAGCGGTAGAGGTCGTCCGGTGTGTGGCGGCCCAGTCCCTGTGCGTGAAGCGTGTGCTTCACCTCACCGCGTACGGCCAGGAACGTCTCGCGCCGGGCCGGCTCGTCCAGATGGCCGAAGGCGAGGCTGCTCATCACCGCCTCGCAGGCGGGCTCCATCCAGCGCGTGTAGGCCAGAACCCAGCGCAGGTGCTCTTCCGCCATGCGGCGAAAGGCTTCCGCGATGGCGCGTTCCTGCAGTGTGAGGCTGCTGTCGCAGGTAAGCCTGCCGCTGTCTTCGAGATGGTTCTGGATGAGGGAACTGTCGGGGATGAGACGACCGTCTTCGCGCAGCACCGGTATCTTGTCATGGGGCATGAGATCTGGGGCGGGCGGGATCTTGGTGTAGTCCGTGCCGCTCAGGGCAAGCAGCGCCTCCGCCTTGTAACCGAAGGGCGAAAGGCTGCGCAGGCCGGCAGGTGTGGGGAAGTCGACAAGTTCAGGCATGGCGGGGGTCTCCGTTGTATCGGCGACCTTGTAGGGCAGGCGTGCTGACAGCATAGTGTCAGCATGTTTTTCCCAACCGTAGCTTGGTTCCATGCGTCGTGCCGACCGCCTGCTGCAGATCCTGCAAATCCTGCGCCGCGCCCGCGCCCCGGTCAGCGGGGCGGCCATCGCCGAGGAACTGGAGGTCTCGCTGAGGACTATCTATCGCGACATCGCCGCACTGGAGGGAACCGGGGTCCCTGTTCGCGGGGAAGCGGGCATCGGCTATGTGCTGGAGGAGGGCTACGATCTTCCCCCGCTGATGTTCACGGCGGAGGAACTGGAAGTGGTCATGCTGGGCCTGCGCATGGCGGAGGGGCGGGGCGACGCGGCCCTAGCCCGCACGGCGCGGGACGCGGTGGCCAAGATCGCGACCGTGCTGCCCGCGCACCTGCGGGAGGGGTTTCTCGATGCCCCGCTCTACGCGCCATCGGCGGCGCTGCCGCCGGAGGACCGGATCTGCCTTGCAAGACTGCGCGAGGGCCTGCGGTCGGGGCGCAAGCTGGAGATCGTCTACCAGGTGCCGGGCCGCGTGCCGGAACGGCGTGTCGTTTGGCCCATCGTGCTGGCTTTCTTCGAGCGCGCCCGGGTTCTGGCAGCCTGGTGCGAATTGCGCGGCGCCTATCGCAATTTCCGCTCAGACCGGATCCTGTCGATGGAGGTTCTGGAGGCGCGTCCGCCGCGTGCCCGCTCCTGGCTCTACCGCGACTGGTGGGCGGTGGAGATGAAGCCGCTCGAAGAGGAGCGCCGGGCCTGCATGGTGGCCGCGAGAAGCGCCTGAACGCCTGTCTCAGACCGAAGGCACGATGAGCGCGGGGATCTCGGCATTGCCACGGTCGGTGCGCGCCACCCGCATTCCCTCGATGGAAAACGCGCCCGAGGCGACGAGCGCGAGCGCGCGGGGGTAGATCTCGTGCTCGACGGCGAGCACGCGTGCCGCGAGGCTCGCTTCCGTGTCGTCGTCGGCGACCGCCACCGCGCCTTGTGCGATGATCGGACCGGCGTCCATTTCCGCGCGCACGAAATGCACCGTCGCCCCGTGGATCTTGCAGCCCTCGGCAAGCGCGCGCGCATGCGTGTCCAGCCCCTTGAACGACGGCAGCAGGGCAGGGTGGATGTTGATCAGCCGGTCGGTCCACTGTTCCACGAACCAGGGCGTGAGAAGACGCATGAAGCCGGCAAGGCAGACGAGTTCGATGCCATGGGCCTCGAGTTCACCCTGGAGCAGTTCCTCGAACGCCTGCCGTCCGCCCTTGCCGCGATGATCGATCGTCGCGGTGGCGATGCCGGCCGCTTCCGCCTTGTCCAGAGCCGGAGCGCCGGGACGGTTGGAAAGCACCAGCGCGATCTCCGCCGGATAGTCCGGATCGGACGCCGCGTCCAGAAGCGCTGTCATGTTCGAGCCGCGGCCCGAAACGAGGATCGCGGTGCGGCGGCGTGCGGGTGTGGAGCTCACAGGCCCAGCGCCCCGTCGAAGACGACGGCGTCACCGTCTCGCGTCTCGAGCCTGCCGAGCGTGACGACGTTCTCGCCCTCCTTGCGCAGGACTTCGGCGACCGCTTCCGCCTGATCCTCGGCGACCGCGACCACCATGCCGATGCCGCAGTTGAAGGTGCGAAGCATCTCGCTCTGCACGACGCCGCCAGCCTCGGCGAGCCAGCCGAAGACCGGAGGCACGGGGATGGCGGACAGGTCGATACGCGCGGCCAGCCCCTCGGGCAGCACGCGCGGCAGGTTCTCCGGCAGGCCGCCGCCGGTGATATGGGCAAGGGCCTTGATGCCGTCGTTGGCCCGGATCGCCGCGAGAAGCGGCTTCACATAGATGTGCGTCGGCGTCATCAGCGCCTCGCCCAGCGTCGCGCCCGGCGCGAAGGGAGCGGCATCGGTCCAGGTCAGGCCGCTGGTTTCCACGATCTTGCGCACCAGCGAGAAGCCGTTGGAGTGGACGCCCGACGACACGAGCCCGAGCAGGACGTCTCCCTCGGCGGCATCGGCGCGCGGCAGCAACGCGCCACGCTCCGCCGCGCCCACGGCGAAACCGGCCAGGTCGTAGTCGCCCGCGCGGTACATGCCCGGCATCTCGGCCGTCTCGCCGCCGATCAGCGCGCAGCCGGAGATGCGGCATCCCTCGGCAATGCCCTTCACCACGTCGCTGGCGACCTCAAGGTCGAGTGCGCCGCAGGCATAGTAGTCGAGGAAGAGCAGCGGCTCGGCGCCCTGCACGACAAGGTCGTTGACGCACATGGCCACAAGGTCGATGCCCACGGTCGCATGGACGCCGCTGTCGATGGCGATCTTCAGCTTGGTGCCCACGCCGTCATTGGCCGCGACCAGGATGGGATCGTCGAAACCCGCCGCCTTGGGGTCGAACAGGCCGCCGAACCCGCCGATCTCGCTGTCGGCGCCCGGCCGTGCCGTCGCCTTGACGAAGGGCTTGATGCGGCGGACGAGCTCGTTGCCCGCGTCGATGTCGACACCGGCATCCGCATAGCTCAGGCCATTGCGGGGGGGCTGGCTCGCTGCGCTCATCGCATTCGTCTCCAGGTGCTCTTTGTGAAGGGCTCTTTGTGAAAGAGCGCGCATACAAACACAGAAAAAGGGGAATGCAAGTGAAACCGCCAGCCTTGCACAGGCGTTGGGCGGCAAAAGGAACGGATCTTGCGCCGATGACGGACGAGGAACGCCACTTGGGGTGCCCGGCCGGCGCAAATCCTGCGGAAAGCGGGCATGACGCGGTGCGAAGCTTGACGGTGTTTGCGCCGCCTGCCTATCTGCCAGAACACGGTCGGCCGCGTTCTCCCACAGGCGGCGACCACCCGAAAGTCCCGGATATCCGGGGCGGGGCGGAAGAAGGGGCACGTATACCGTGACGTTGCAGCGACAGATCTACTTCTGGCTTGGGTCCTTCATCGCCTTTGTTGCCTTCGTCTATCTGTTCAGCCCCATCCTGCTGCCCTTCGTGGCGGGCATGGCGCTGGCCTACCTGCTCGACCCCGTCGCCGACCGGCTGGAGGCCATGGGCCTGCCGCGTCTTGGCGCGACGCTGATTATTCTCGTCTCCTTCGTGCTTATCTTCCTGCTGGTTCTGCTTCTCATGCTGCCGCTGCTCGGCAACCAGCTTTCCGGCTTCCTCAAGGCGCTTCCCGGGCTGGTCAATTCGCTCCAGTCGCTGGTGAGCGACAATCTCGGCGAACGCGTGTTCTCCCTTTTCGGAATGGGGGGAGAGGACCTGAAGTCCAATGTCGGTTCGCTGCTGGGCGAGGGGGCCGGCTGGGTCGCGAGCTTCGCCAAGTCGATCTGGAACGGCGGCCAGGCGCTGCTGTCCGTCATATCGCTCTTCGTGGTGACGCCGGTTGTCGCCTTCTATCTGCTGCTCGACTGGGACCACATGGTCGAGCGCATCGACAGCTGGCTGCCGCGCCCCTATCAGGCGACGATCCGCCGGCTCGCAGGCGAGATGGACCGGGCGGTCGCGGGCTTCGTCCGCGGGCAGGTGAGCGTCTGCATCCTGCTCGGCACCTATTACGCCATCGGCCTCGTCGCCGTCGGGCTGAACTTCGGCCTGCTCATCGGCATCGGCGCCGGCCTCGTCAGCTTCATTCCCTATGTGGGCGCGACGCTGGGCCTCGTCGTCTCGCTCGGGGTCGCGCTTGTCCAGTTCTGGCCGGACTGGCCCATGGTTGTGGCCGTGCTGGTGGTCTTCGCCACCGGCCAGTTCCTGGAAGGCAACATCCTGCAGCCCAAGCTTGTCGGCTCCAACGTCGGCCTCCACCCGGTCTGGCTGATGTTCGCGCTCTTCGCCTTCGGCTACCTCTTCGGCTTCGTGGGGATGCTGATCGCCGTTCCCGCCTCGGCCATGATCGGCGTGCTCGCGCGTTTCGCGCTCTCGCAGTATCTTCACAGCCGCCTCTATGCAGGCGCGCCCGGGCAGGCCGGCGCGGCGGAATACCCCGACGCGCTCGGCGACGGGCAAACAGGAATGGCTGGGGAGACACGCAATGGCTGAGACCAAGCCTCTCGCGCTGGACCAGATCCCGCTTGTGCTGCCGCATGAGGCCGCCTTCGGGCGTGACGACTTCCTGCCCGGAGCATCGAACGCGGCCGCCGTCTCGCTCATCGAGTCCTGGCCGGACTGGCCGTCGCCGGTCGTGCTTCTGGCGGGCCCCGTCGGCTCGGGCAAGACCCATCTCGTCCATGTGTGGCAAGAGATCAGCGGCGCGGTCATCGTCAACGCCCGTGATCTGGTGGAGACGGAAGCGGATGCGCTCGCCCGGCACGGAGCGGTCGCCGTGGAGGATGCCCATGCGGGCGTCGACCAGGCGGCGCTGTTTCATCTCATCAACGCGGTGCGCGGTCATGGCGCGCATCTGCTCGTCACGGCGCGCACATGGCCGCAGTCCTGGGGGCTGACGCTGCCCGACCTCGCCTCCCGCCTGCGTGCCGCCACGCCGCTGGAAATTCTCGAGCCGGACGACGAACTGCTGAGCCGGGTTCTGGTCAAGCTCTTCGCGGACCGGCAGATCGATGTCGATCCGGCTGTGGTCGACTATCTGGTGGTTCGCATGGAGCGTTCGCTCGCCGCCGCCCAGGACATCGTGGACCGGCTGGACCGGGCATCGCTGTCGGCCGGGCGCGGCATCACCCGACCGCTTGCCGCAAGGGTGCTCGACGCCCTGTCCACAGCCCGGTAGGCGATCCGCGCGATGGGGGCGGGCGTTGATGCAAAACCGTCAAACCATTTCTATAGGCTCCGCGCTGTAGTAGACCGGGATGGTCCGGACGGATCCGGGCGCAGGAGGCATGAATGAACGACGCAACCGTTGAGGCGACACAGGCGAACGCCACGGACGAGGCAGCCCAGGGGCAGACCGCTGCCGCGCGCACGTCCGACGCGGCCGAGGCGCTGGGCGGACACCCGAGCCGTTTCATCAACCGCGAGCTGTCATGGCTGCAGTTCAACCGCCGTGTGCTGGAGGAGGCGGAAAACACCTCCCATCCAGCACTTGAGCGGCTGCGCTTCCTGTCGATCTCGGCCAACAATCTCGACGAGTTCTTCATGGTCCGCGTCGCGGGCCTGCGCGCGCAGCTGCGCGAGGGGGTGGGAACCCGCTCCATCGACGGACTGACGCCGGCCGAGCAGCTTGAGCGCATCACCTCCGCCGTTCTCGCCCTGCAGAACGAGCAGCAGGGCGTGTGGCGCGAGATGCGCAAGATCATCTCGGGCGTCGGCGTGTCGCTGGTGGAGGAGGGGGATCTCACCTCGTCCGACCGCAAGTGGCTGGAGGACTACTTCCTCGGCCATATCTTCCCGGTTCTGACGCCGCTGGCCATCGATCCCGCCCATCCGTTCCCCTTCATTCCCAACCTCGGCTTTTCGCTGGTGCTTGAGCTGGCGCCGCAAAAGGGCGGGCGCGGCATGACAGCGCTGCTGCGCATTCCCGCGCAGCTCGACCGCTTCGTGCGCCTGCCTGCCGTCGATGGTGTCGAGGGAGACCGTTTCATCACCATCGAGAACGCGCTGGGCCTGTTCATCACGCGTCTCTTCCCCGGCTACGAGATCCGTGGCCGTGGCGCCTTCCGCGTCATCCGCGATTCCGATCTGGAAATCGAGGAGGAGGCCGAGGATCTGGTGCGCCTGTTCGAGAGCGCGCTGAAACGGCGCCGGCGCGGGTCGGTGATCCGCCTCGAGATCGAGCACTCGACCCCGGACTCCCTGCGCGAGTTCGTTGCCGATGCGCTGCATGTCGACCAGGACGAGGTGTTCATGGTCGACGGGCTGCTGGCACTCAACAACCTGTCCCAGCTTGTCTCCGTGGATCGCGACGACCTCAAGTTCGAGCCCTATACGCCTCGATTTCCCGAGCGCATCCGCGAGCATGGCGGGGATTGCTTCGCGGCGATCCAGCAGAAGGACATCATCGTCCACCACCCGTACGAGTCCTTCGACGTGGTGGTCCAGTATCTGCGCCAGGCTGCGCAGGATCCTGACGTTGTCGCCATCAAGCAGACGCTTTACCGCACGTCCAACAACTCGCCGATCGTCAAGGCGCTGGCGGAAGCAGCGGAAGCCGGAAAGTCGGTGACCGCGCTCGTCGAGCTGAAGGCGCGTTTCGACGAGGAGGCCAACATCCGCTGGGCGCGCGACCTGGAGCGCGCGGGCGTGCAGGTCGTCTTCGGCTTCCTGGAGCTCAAGACCCACGCCAAGCTGTCGATGGTGGTGCGTCGCGAGCATGGCGAACTGCGCACCTATTGCCACATCGGAACGGGCAACTACCATCCGATCACCGCGCGCATCTACACGGACCTGTCCTATTTCACCGCCGATCCGGATCTCGCCCACGACGTGGCGAAGATCTTCAACTACATCACCGGCTACGCCGAGCCGGTGGAGTTGAACCGCATGATGGTTTCGCCGGTGACGCTGCGCCGTGACATCATGAAGATGATCGCAGCCGAGGCCGATCACGCCCGGGCCGGGCGTCCGGCGCAGATCTGGATGAAGATGAACTCGCTTGTCGATCCCCAGATCATCGACGCGCTCTACGAGGCGAGCCAGGCGGGCGTGCAGGTGGAGCTTGTCGTGCGCGGCATCTGCTGCCTGCGTCCCGGCATTCCCGGCCTGTCGGAGAACATTCGCGCCAAGTCGATCGTCGGCCGGTTCCTGGAGCACAGCCGCATCTTCTGCTTCGGCAACGGACACGGGCTTCCCTCGCCGAATTCGGTCGTCTATATCGGCTCGGCGGATCTGATGCCGCGCAACATCGACCGCCGCGTGGAGACGCTTGCTCCCTTGCGGACCGCGACGGTGCATGAGCAGGTTCTCGACCAGATCATGGTCGCGAGCCTCAAGGACAACCAGCAGAGCTGGCGGCTTCTGGCGGACGGCGGTCACGAGCGCGTTCGCGCCGGCCGCGGCGAGAAGCCGTTCAACGCACACCAGTATTTCATGACAAATCCGTCTCTCTCCGGCCGTGGCAAGTCGCTGCGCGCAAACAGTCCGAAATCGATCACGGAGCCGGCAAAGCGTGGCTGACAGGCTGCCAGATGGACTCGTGCGGGGCCGGTTGAATGGAACCGGCCCCGTCGCGGTGATCGATATCGGATCCAACTCGATCCGCCTTGTCGTCTACGAACGCCTCGCGCGTTCGCCGACGGTTCTCTTCAATGAAAAGGTGCTCGCTGGCCTCGGGCGCGGACTAGCCGCGACCGGTCGTCTCGCCGAGGGGCCGGAGCGCACGGCACTGCAGGCGCTGGTGCGCTTTCGCCGCCTGTGCGACCAGATCGGCGTCACCGACCTTCACATCCTTGCAACCGCCGCCACGCGCGACGCCACCAACGGCTCCATCTTCATCGCAGAGGTGGAGCGCATCTGCCGGACGTCGGTGCGCGTTCTGACGGGGCGCGACGAGGCGCGGCTCGCGGCGCTCGGCATCGTCTCCGGTATCTGGCGGCCTGAGGGCATCGTCGGCGATCTCGGCGGCGGTAGTCTGGAACTCGTGGAGCTCAAGCACGACGAGATCGGGCGGGGACAGACCCTTCCGCTTGGTGGCATCCGGTTGCAGGAGGCCTCGGACGGCAAGATCGCCCGGGCGCAGAAGCTCGCGGACGACGCGCTTTCGGGTGTCGAGTGGCTGCCGATCGGATCGGACAAGACCTTCTATGCGGTTGGCGGGACCTGGCGTTCGCTGGCCCGCCTGCATCTCCACCAGAACGGCTATCCGCTGCATGTGATGCACGACTATTGCATCGAGGCGGAGGAGGCGATCGAGTTCTGCCAGCATGTGGCGCGGCGCGATCCGGACTCGCTCGACATGATCGACGTTGTTTCCCGCGCGCGCCGCCAGCTTCTTCCCTTCGGCGCGACGGTGATGGAAAAGGTCCTGCGCCGCACCAAGTCGGCTCGCGTGGTCATGTCCGCCATGGGCCTTAGGGAGGGGCTGCTCTACGACCTGATGCCGGAGGACACCCGCCGGCTCGATCCACTGGTCGCCGCCGCGCGTGAGCTCTCCATCCTGCGCGCGCGCTCACCCGACTACGGCGAGGAACTCATCGCCTGGACGGATCGCATCTTCCCCGCCGTCGGCATCGACGAGACCGAATACGAACGCCGCCTGCGTGCCGCCGGCTGCCTGCTGTCGGATATCGGCTGGCGCGCGCATCCCGACTATCGCGGCGAACAGAGCCTCAACATCATCTCGAACGCCGGTTTCGTGGGCATCGACCATCCGGGGCGGGCCTATCTGGCGCTTTCGGTGTTCTACCGCCATCAGGGACTGGTGGAGGATGCATTGGGACCCCGCATCCGCGAGCTCGCCCATACGCGTCTCAAGGAGCGTGCCCGCCTGCTCGGTGGGGCGTTGCGCCTTGCCTCGGTGCTCAGCGCTTCTGTTGCCGGCATCCTGCCGCGCATCGGCGTCGAGGTTCAGGACGGGGAAATGACCATCGTGCTGCCGGGCGAACTTGCCGCCCTCGAGGGGGAACGGCTTGCCAAGCGCGCCAACCAGTTCGGCCGTCTTCTTGGCCTCAAGGCCAGGATCTCCGCGCGACCCTGATCCGTCGGGAGCAAGCTGTCCGGGACGTTCCGGCGAAAACCTGCTCAAGGGTATCCGGCCCAAGGATATCCGAAACAGAAAAGGCGCGAGGGGCGGAAGCCCGACGCGCCTTTTTCGGATCGGTGACAGCGTGGCGGCGGATCAGCCCGGCACGCTCGCCGCCCGGGAGCGGCTGCGCTTCTTGCGCCCGCCCTCGGAGGAGGGCTTGACCAGCAGCGGTGCGTCCTGCTCCACGGCGATGACCCTCCGACCGTTGAAGGCCAGTGCCATCTCGCCACGCTTGAGCTTCAGCGCCGCTTCCCCGAAGAGCTCCCGGCGCCAGCCGTTCAGGGCGGCCACATCGGCCTCCTCGTCGCTGGCCGCGATCTTCTCCAGGTCCTCGACCGTCGCGATGACCTTCGCGGCGACGCCGTTGGCCTCGCTGACAAGCTTCAGAAGAACCTTCAGCAGGTCGACGGCCGCCGCCGAGCCGTCCGGCGCCGAGCGCCCCTTGGGCACCTCGGGGAGCTTGTCCTTCGGGATCGCGAGCGCGCGCTTCACCGCGCCCAGGATTTCCTCCGCGGCCCGCGAGCGTTCGAAGCCGCGCGGCATGGTGCGAAGGGCGGCGAGGGCCTGCTGGCTCGTCGGCTGCTGCGCGGCGATCTCGTAGATCGCGTCGTCCTTGACGATGCGGTTGCGCGGCACGTCGCGACTGTGCGCCTCGCGCTCGCGCCAGGCCGCGACCTCCTGCAGCACCGCGAGCTCGATGGGCTTGCGCACCCTCAGTTTCAGCCGCTTCCAGGCGTTCTCCGGGTCGGTGCGATAGGTGTTCTCGGAGGTGAGCACCTCCATCTCGTCGCCGACCCAGTGGCTGCGTCCCTGCTCGGCCAGATTGGCCTTCAGGAAGTGGTAGACGTCGCGCAGATGCGTCACGTCGGCCAGCGCGTAGGCGAGCTGCTTGTCGGTGAGCGGCCGGCGCGTCCAGTCAGTGAAGCGCGACGACTTGTCGATGCGCTCCCCCGTCACCCGGTGCACGAGCTGGTCGTAGGAGATCGAGTCGCCGAAGCCGCAGACCATCGCCGCGACCTGGGTATCGAACAGCGGGTGCGGAATGAGCCCGCCGCGGTGATAGATGATCTCGATGTCCTGGCGGGCGGCGTGAAACACCTTCACGACGCTTTCATCGCGCATCAGCTCGAAAAAGGGCTCCAGATCGAGATCGTCGGCGAGTGCGTCGACGATCACGGCCTCTTCCATGCTCGCGATCTGGATCACGCAGAGCTTGGGCCAGAAAGTCGTTTCGCGGAGGAACTCCGTGTCGACCGCGACAAAATCATGAGTGGCGAGCCGCCGACAAACGTCGGCGAGGTCCTTGGTGCTTGTGATAATATTCATGGTAATCGCGACGTATATCTCATGCTTGCCCGCTTGTCGCCACGAAACCGCCGATCTCCGTCGGATCGTTCGAGGCCCGTCCGGCGGGCCCGTTCCGGTCGTCACACCGGGCGGGCGAGGCGGCGGTGCCGGGCGCGCGTCCCGCGCCGACCTTGACTTTGTCGCCCTGCCATGGCTTGTGCACGGCGCGTTGCCGGGCTCTCTCCGGCGCGTCCCCGCGCGGTTCCCATCCCGTCCGCGCGTCTTTTCACGACCTGGCACTCGAGGACGTCATGCATCGCTATCGCAGCCACACATGCGGAGAACTGCGCGAAACCCACGTGGGTGAAACCGCGCGCCTGTCCGGCTGGGTTCACCGCGTGCGAGATCACGGCGGCCTCCTGTTCATCGACCTGCGCGATCACTACGGCATGACCCAGTGCGTGGTCGACCCCGATTCGCCCGCCTTCAAGCTGGCCGAGAGCGTGCGAGCCGAATGGTGCATCCGCATCGACGGCGAGGTGAAGAAGCGCACCGACGAGACCATCAACGACACGCTGCCGACCGGGCGCATCGAGCTCTTCATTCGCGAGCTGGAGATCCTGGGCTCGGCGCGCGAGCTGCCGCTGCCGGTCTTCAACGAGCCGGAGTATCCGGAAGACATCCGTCTGACCTACCGCTTCCTCGACCTGCGTCGCGAGACGCTGCACGAGAACATCATGACGCGCACGCGCATCATCTCGTCTATGCGCCGCCGCATGGGCGAGGAAGGCTTCACCGAGTTCCAGACGCCGATCCTGACGGCCTCCTCGCCGGAGGGCGCGCGCGACTTCCTGGTGCCCTCGCGTCTTCATCCGGGCAAGTTCTACGCGCTGCCGCAGGCGCCCCAGCAGTTCAAGCAGCTGCTGATGATGTCGGGCTTCGACCGCTATTTCCAGATCGCGCCGTGTTTCCGCGACGAGGATCCGCGCGCCGACCGGCTGCCGGGCGAGTTCTATCAGCTCGACCTGGAGATGAGCTTCGTCGAGCAGGACGACGTCTTCAGCACGATGGAACCCGTCATGCGCGGCGTGTTCGAGGAGTTCGCCAAGGGCAAGCCCGTCACCGACGTCTTCCCGCGCATTCCCTATGCGGAGGCGATCCGCAAGTACGGCTCCGACAAGCCGGACCTGCGCAACCCGATCGAGATGCAGGACGTCAGCGAGCATTTCGCCGGCTCCGGCTTCAAGATCTTCGCGCGCATGCTCGAGGACGAGAAGAACGCCGTCTGGGCGGTGCCCGCTCCCACGGGCGGCAGCCGCGCCTTCTGCGACCGGATGAACTCCTGGGCGCAGGGCGAGGGGCAGCCGGGGCTTGGCTACATCTTCTGGCGCGAGGAGGGCGAAACGCTCGAGGGCGCGGGTCCGCTTGCCAAGAACATTGGCCCGGAGCGCACCGAGGCGATCCGCACCCAGCTCGGCCTCAAGGCCGGCGACGCGGCCTTCTTCGTCGCGGGCGATCCGAAGAAGTTCTCCGACTTCGCCGGCAAGGCGCGCACGCGCGTCGGCGAGGAGCTGGAGCTGATCGACCGCGACCGCTTCGCGCTCGCATGGATCGTCGACTTCCCGTTCTACGAATGGGACGAGGACGAGAAGAAGGTCGAGTTCGCGCACAACCCCTTCTCCATGCCCCAGGGCGGCCTCGACGCGCTGGCGACTATGGACCCGCTCGACATCAAGGCGTTCCAGTACGATCTGGTCTGCAACGGCTACGAGATCGCGTCGGGCTCCATTCGTAACCAGTCGCCGGACCTCATGGTCGCCGCCTTCGAGAAGGTCGGTCTCACCAGGGCGGACGTGGAGGAGCGCTTCGGTGGTCTCTACCGCGCGTTCCAGTACGGAGCCCCGCCCCATGGCGGCATGGCGGCCGGCGTCGACCGCATCGTGATGCTTCTCGTGGGCGCGAAGAACGTGCGCGATGTCAGCCTGTTCCCGATGAACCAGCAGGCGCAGGACCTTCTGATGGGCGCTCCCTCGGACGTCTTTCCGAAGCAGTTGCGCGAGCTGCACATCCGGCTCAACCTGCCCGAGAAGGGCTGATCCGCGGATCAGCTCCGCGGCGGAGTGACACGTCTTGCGCAAGCGTCTGGAAGCCTGGCTCTTTGCCGATGCGGACGGAGCGCCCGCGCTGATCCGCCGTCTGGTGACGGAGAACGCGCGGGCCTTCGCGCCGCTCTACGCGCTCGCCTTCGTGTGCATGGGCCTCGTCGCCGCCACGACGGGGGCGAGCGCCTGGGTCCTCAAGGACGTCATCAACGAGATCTTCGTCGCGCGCGACGGGGCGATGGTGATCGCCATCGCCGTCTTCGTGCTCGTGGTGTTCCTGGTCAAGGGGGCGGCCTCCTACGGCCAGCTCGTCATTCTGGGGCGCATCGGCAATGCCATCGTCGCCCAGATCCAGAGACGGCTGTTCAACGCCATCACGAGCCAGGACGTCGCCTTCTTCGAGAGTTCCGGCATCGGTGATCTCGGTACGCGCCTGTCGCACAACGCCAATGCCGCGCGTGCCGCTCTCGACCTCGTCGTCACCGCCCTTGGACGCGACCTTCTCTCGGTGATCGCCCTCGTCGGCGTCATGGTGTTGCAGGATCCGCTGATGAGCGTCATCGCCCTGGTGATCGCCCCGCCGGCGATCATCGTCGTGAGCAAGCTCGTGCGTCGGGTCCGCCGTGTGGCGAAGTCGCAGTTTGTTTCACTCTCGCGCATCCTTTCGATCTCCCAGGAGACGATTTCCGGCATCCGCATCGTCAAGGCCTTCGCCGTGGAGCAGCGCCTGCGCGACGAGATGGGCCAGGCGGTGGCCGATGTCGAGACGCAGGCGAACAAGATCACCCGCCTGTCGGCCCGCACCTCGCCGGTGATGGAGACGCTCGGCGGCATGGCCATCGCGCTGGTGATCCTCTACGGCGGCTATTCCGTCATCGAGCTTGGCAGCGATCCGGGCTCGTTCGTCTCCTTCATCGCGGCACTTCTGCTCGCCTATGATCCGGCCCGGCGGCTGGCGCGTCTCAACGTCAACCTGTCGGCCCATCTCGTCGGCGTGCGGCTCATGTACGAGGTGCTCGACCGGGAGACGGGCGAGCGCGACACGGCACCCGACGCGCCGCTGCGGCTTGGCGAGGGACGGGTGACCTTCGACGACGTCGTCTTCCGGTATGGCGAGGCGCCGGCGCTCGACCATCTCGTGTTCGAGGCTCGTCCGGGCGAGGTGACGGCGCTCGTCGGACCGTCGGGCGCGGGCAAGTCCACCGTTTTCGCCATGCTGGAGCGCTTCCACGATCCGCTCGCCGGTCGGGTGCTGATCGACGGGACCGATATTCGCGAGGCCGGCCTCCAGTCGCTGCGCGCGCAGATCGCGCTCGTCTCGCAGGACACGTTCCTCTTCGACCTGAGCGTGCGCGACAACATCGCCATCGGCCGTCCGGGCGCGAGCGAGGACGACATCCGCCAGGCCGCGCGCGAGGCCAATGCGGAGGAGTTCATCCTCGGTCTCGACGGCGGATACGATGCCAGCGTCGGCGAGGGCGGTGGCAGGCTCTCCGGCGGTCAGCGCCAACGCGTGGCCATCGCCCGCGCGATCCTGCGCGATGCGCCGATCCTCCTGCTGGACGAGGCAACCTCCGCGCTCGATTCCGAGAGCGAGGCCAAGATCCAGGAAGCGCTGTCGCGGCTGATGAAGGGGCGCACCACGCTCGTGATCGCCCATCGCCTCGCCACCGTGCGCGAGGCCGACCAGATCGTGGTCATGGACAAGGGACGCGTTGTCGAGCGCGGCACCCATGCGGCGCTCGTCGCCGAAGGCGGTCTCTACAAGCGCCTTTGCGACCTGCAGTTCAACGACAAGAACGCCTCCTAACGGTTTCCCCCGACTCGTGAATCGGTTTGTGAAGTCACGCTTCGGCGTGGCAGGTGATGGGCGCGTGCGCGTTTCCGCTCGCCATGCGGTGACCGGACGCAAAAAAGCCCCGCCCGGAAAACCGGACGGGGCATCTTGCAGGCGTTTCCGTGGTGGAACGCGGATCAGTTGTTGGCGCTGATCGCCGCGCCCAGCAGGTCCGGGATGCCGCCGGGCGAGGTGGCCGCCAGGCCGAGGATCTGGGTCACCGGCACCGGAGCGTTCGGTGAAAGCTCGACCACCAGCTCGTCGGGCGAGGCAAGGAAAGCACGCACGGCCCCTTCGGCGTCTTTGGCGAACGGGGTGCCGGCGAGCGGCCCCATGCCGGCGGCGGCCTGGTCGGCCAGCGCGTTGGAAAGGGTTTCGGCGGAGATGCCGGCCTTTTCCGCTTCGCCCTCGATGTAGGCGGAGACGAGCTTCGCGTCCTTCACCTCAAGACGGGCGCTGATCAGCGTCGCGGTGGCGAGCGCGGCCTGCGCGTTCTCCGGGTTTTCGAACACTAGACGCGGGATGCCGCCGACCTCGGCGGTGAAGGTTGCCGAGCCGCCACCATCGATGGACATGGTCATCGGGTCGATGGAAAGCTTCAGCGTGTCCGGGTCCCAGCGGATCGAAAGCTCGTCCGCATAGGCGACCTGGGTCAGGCCGAGGCGCTGGAGGAGCTTGCGC
>MDTG01117094.1_pt1 | contig 20158 bp, 20 predicted proteins | sample 811421 | NCBI WGS metagenome assembly MDTG01 (sample SAMN05326645, study PRJNA326480) | marine metagenome | isolation source: seawater | place: Pacific Ocean: South East | collected 2011
GTGTCGTGCGGTCCGCCCAGCGTCAGCCTGCCGCCATCCAGCCGCGGGCTGCGCGGTGCATCACCGCGCCAGTCGACGGCAAGCTCGCTGCCGCGGTACAGCAGCCGCCCCTCACCCGCCGGATCGCGCTTGGGCGGGATCTTGGCGAGCTGCGCGGCGAGCCAGTCGCGCCGCGCATGGGCGAAGGCAGTCGCTTCGGCGCTGCGCGCCCAGTGCGGCAGGGTGATCCGCACCGCGCTGCCATCCGCTGCCAGCCGCAGCGTCAGCCGCCGCGCCCGCCGGTGGCGGGTTATCTCGATCGGAAGCGTGCGATCGCCGAGCTCGATCACCGGCTCCAGCGCGTCGCGGCGGAGCCAGTCGATCACGTGGCACCGCCTTCGTCGTCGTCCGGCCCGTCACCGTCGCCCCAGTCGACCACATGGTGTTCCAGCGGACCCGCCTCGTCTTCGCGCACGACGCGCCCGGCCACCGATACGCCGGCCCGGACCACGCCCTCGCGGTCGCCGCTCAGCAGGTAGTGCCAGCGCGGCAGGGGCTGCCCGTCTGCGCGGCGGCGATAGGCGCAGGTCGCCGGCAGCCAGGTGACATCCTCGACGATGCGCAGCGTCAGCCGCAGGCAATCGGGGACGAAGGACTTGCGATGCTTGTAATCGGTACACTGCGCGGTCTGCGGATCGAGCAGCGTGCACGCCACATTGGTGTGCTCGATCTCGCCCGTGTCCTCATATTCGACCTTATGCAGGCAGCAGCGCCCGCAGCCGTCGCACAGCGCTTCCCATTCCTCGGTGGTGAGATCGGCCAGCGGCCGTTCCCAGAACCGGTCCCTCAGCGCACCCATTTGTCCAGTTCCGCGGCAACCGCTTCGGGGCCCTGGTCGGTCGGCAGCATGGCCAGCGGCTCGCCATCGGGGCCGAACAGGTAGGTGATGTTGGTATGCCCGACCAGATAGCCGCCCGCCTCGTTGGGATCCTCGATCGAATAGACCGCGGCGAAGGCTTCGGTCACCGCGTCGATCTGTTCCTTGGTGCCGGTCATGCCGACCAGGCGGGGGTGGAAGCTGTCGGTGAATTCGGCCAGCACCGCGGGGGTGTCGCGGGCGGGATCGACGCTGACGAACAGCGGCTGGATCTGCGCGCCCAGCTCGGGGTTGGCCTGTTCGAAGGCCTTGAGGCCGGCCATCGCGCGCTGCGTGTCGACCGGGCAGACGTCGGGGCAATAGGTGTAGCCGAAGTAGAGCGTGCGGTACTGGCCGTCGAAATCGCTCCAGCTGACGGGATCGCCGTCCTCGCCGGTCAGCGTGAATTCGGCGCCGATCGCGGCACCGGCCAGCGGCGGCTGTTCGGGCGGAGCATCCTGACAGGCGGCGAGGGCGAGCAGGGCGGCGACAAGCGGGGCGGAGTTGCGTAGCATGGTGTCACGGTTCATGGTCTGCTAACCCGCGCTCGGCAAGGGCGAGTCAGCCAATGAACTGCGAAAAAATAGGGGCTCCGACGGTGAAACGGTTCGCGAAATACACTCTTCTGGCAGCGCTGGCGGGATCGCTGGTCGCCGGGCCGGTCCATGCCCAGGCGCAGCGCGACGGGTACAAGTTCCTCGATGCCGTTAAGGAACGCAACGGGACCGAGGCCACGCAGCTCCTGTCCGAACCCGGCAACGTTCTGGTCAATTCGCGCGACATCACCAGCGGCGAGTCCGCGCTGCACATCGTCACCCAGCGGCGCGATCCCGTCTGGCTGCGGTTCTTGCTGGCCAAGGGCGCCAATCCCAATATCGCCGACCGCAAGGGCACCACGCCGCTGCAGCTTGCCGCGCAGCTCGGCTTTGTCGAAGGCGTCGAGATCCTCGCCGAACGCGGGGCCGCGGTCGATGTCCCCAACAGCACCGGCGAAACGCCGCTGATCGCCGCCGTGCACCGCCGCGACGGACCGCTGGTGCGGCTGTTGATCGCCGAGGGAGCCGATGCCGACCGGGCCGACAATTCGGGCCGCACCGCGCGCGATTATGCGCGGCTGATGGGCGCGCGCTCCGACCTGCTCCAGGAAATCGAACGCGCCGAAGCCGATCGCGGCGAACAGACCGAAACCTACGGACCGAACTGAACCATGGACGTTGCCGACCTCACGCTCGACGAATTGCGGCTCGCGCTGGCGCCCGGCATTGCCGATGCGGCGGTGTTCGACGGCTGGAGCGATGCCGCGCTGGAAATGGCCGCCGACCAGCTCGGCGCCGACCGCGATGTCGCGCGGCTCGCGTTCAAGGACGAAGGCGCGATGGGCATGATCTGCGCCTGGATCGAAACGATCGACCGGCAGATGGCGCTCGACCTGCCGCCCGAGAAACTTGCGGACATGAAGATCCGCGAACGCATCCGCGCACTGGTGCAATACCGGCTCGATGCGGTGGCGGGGCAGGAAGAATCCCTGCGCCGCGCGCTGGCGATCATGGCCATGCCGCAGAACGCACCGCGCGCGCTCAAGACCGGCTGGAACAGCGCCGATGTGATGTGGCGGCTCGCGGGCGATACGGCGACCGATTACAACCACTACACCAAGCGCGCGATCCTTGCCTCGATCTACGGCGCGACGCTGACGGTGTTCATCGCCGACGAAAGCGATGGCAAGGCCGACACCGCGGCATTTCTCGAGCGGCGGATCGACGGGGTGATGAAGTTCGAGAAGGCCAAGGCCAAATGGTTCGGTCCCGAGCGCGAGACCTTCAGCGTAACGCGCTTTCTCGGCCGGTTGCGCTACCCCGCCAGATAGGCCCACGCAAACAGCGCGCTATTGATAACCGGTTGCAACAAGCGCGCAGTTCTGACAGTGCGGCGCGCATGACGCTGGACGGGTTTGAAAACGGCAGGACCGCGCGAATCGTGGCGGTTGACTGGGCCTCCTTGGACGAGAGCGAAGGCAAGCGCCTGAAGGCGTTGGGCATCGACGAAGGCGTCGAGGTCGCGGTAACGCGGCGCGGCGTTTTCGGGACCCGCGACCCGCTGGCGGTGCGCGTCGGCCGGATGACCATCGCACTGCGCCGCAGCCACGCGCTGGCGATCGAGGTGGAACCCGTATGACCCGCAAACGTATCGCCGCGCTGGTCGGCAACCCCAATGCGGGCAAGTCGGCCCTGTTCAACGCGCTGACCGGCGCGCGGCAGAAGATCGCCAATTATCCCGGCGTCACGGTAGAGCGCAAAGCCGGCCGGCTGACGCTGCCGAGCGGAGAACCGCTCGAGCTGATCGACCTGCCGGGTTCCTACAGTTTCGATGCCGCGAGCCCCGACGAGGAAGTGACGCGCAAGGTCGTGCACGGCGAATTCGAAGGCGAGGCCACGCCCGAGGTCATCGTGCTCGTCGTCGACGCTGCCAATCTCGAACAGCATCTCGTCTTCGCGCAGGAAGTGCTCGAACTCGGCCGGCCGACGGTGGTCGCGCTGAACATGATCGACCTCGCCGAACGCGACGGGCTCACGCTCGATCCGGCGGCCTTGTCCGCCGCGCTCGGCGTACCGGTGATCCCGACCGTCGCCGTGCGGGGCAGGGGGCTGCAGGAACTGACCGCCGCCATCGCCGAGGCGGAAACCCATGCCGCCGAAGACGCGCAGTGGCGCGGCCATGTCACGCTGCCCGAACGGCGGCTGGTCGCCAAGCACATGGCCCGCGGGGCCACGCTCTCGGCATCGGCACGGCACACGATCGAGAACGGCATCGACCGCGTCCTGCTCAATCCGTGGGTCGGCCCGGTCATCCTGTTCGGCCTGCTGTTCGTGATCTTTCAGGCGGTGTTCGCCTGGGCGACCCCGTTCGCCGATGCGCTGGACGGCGCAGTCGGGGCGATTTCAGGCTGGGTGAGCGGCATCATGCCCGAAGGCTTCATCCGCGATTTCATCACCGAAGGCGTGCTTGCCGGCGTGGGGTCGGTGGTGGTTTTCCTGCCGCAGATCGTGATCCTGTTCTTCTTCATCCTGCTGATGGAGGCAAGCGGCTACATGGCGCGCGCGGCCTTCCTGATGGACCGTCTGATGGCCGGGGTCGGCCTGTCGGGCAAAAGCTTCATCCCGCTGCTGTCCAGTTTCGCCTGTGCGATCCCCGGGATCATGGCCGCGCGCTCGATCCCCGATCCCAAAGACCGGCTGACCACGATCCTCGTCGCGCCGCTGATGACCTGTTCGGCGCGGCTGCCGGTCTATGCCGTCATCATCGCGGCGGTCATCCCGGAGACGAGCGTCGGGCCGGGTATCGGACTGCAGGGGCTGGTGCTGTTCGCGCTCTATCTTGCCGGGATCGTCGGTGCGCTGGTGGTTGCGCTGGTGTTGCGCAACACGCTGGCCAAGGGCGCGGCGAGCGGGTTCATCATGGAAATGCCGCGCTATCAATTGCCGCGGATCAAGGACCTTGCGATCGGCCTGTGGCAACGCGCCTATGTCTTCCTGCGCCGCGCGGGCACGATCATCTTCATGGTCACCATCGCGCTGTGGCTGCTGCTCAGCTTCCCCAAGGCCGAGCCGGGCGAAAGCCAGCTCGATGCCAGCGTTGCGGGCATGGTGGCAGACGGCCTGCACCCGGTGCTCGAACCGATCGGTTTCAACCGCGAGATGAGCCTCGCGCTGATCCCCGCCATGGCGGCGCGCGAAGTGGCAGTGTCGGCGCTGGCAACGACCTATGCCGTCGATGCCGAGGATGAGGATCTCGCCGCCGAAGGCGTGACCGACCGGATCGCCGCGTTGTGGAGCCTGCCGACCGCGCTGGCCTTCCTCGCCTGGTTCGTCTTCGCGCCGCAATGCATCTCGACCATCGCCGTCGCCCGGCGCGAGACCAATGGCTGGAAATGGCCGACTTTCATGGTCGTCTACCTGTTCGTGCTGGCCTATGTCTTTGCCGGGCTGACCTTCTGGATTGCGACCGCGCTGGGACTGTAGCCAACCGGATCCGGTCCGGTGGAAACGCAGCCGCGTCCGTCTAGCCCCCGCTGGCGGGCTGGGTTAGGCCGTGGGTCAACAGTTACGAAGGAATGATTCGATGGCCGGAAGCCTCAACAAAGTCATGCTCATCGGCAATCTCGGTGCCGATCCTGAAATCCGCAGCTTTCAGAATGGCGGCAAGGTCGCCAATCTGCGGATCGCCACCAGCGAAACCTGGAAAGACCGCAACACCGGCGAACGCCAGGAACGCACCGAATGGCACACGGTCGCGATCTTTTCGGAAGGTCTGGTCGGCGTTGTCGAACGCTTCCTGCGCAAGGGCAGCAAGGTCTATATCGAAGGCCAGCTGCAGACGCGCAAATGGCAGGACCAGTCGGGTAACGACCGCTATTCGACCGAAGTCGTGCTGCGCGGCCTCAACGGCACGCTGACCATGCTCGACGGCGCCCAGGGAGGTGCCGGCGGCGGCGGCAATCGCGGCGGCGGCGGCGGGTCGTGGGACCAGGGGGGCGGCTCGGGCGGTGGCGGCCAGAGCGGCGGCTGGAACCAGGGCGGCGGCGCTGCGGGTGGCGGCGCTGCCGGCGGCGGCATGGGCGGAACCGGCGGCGGCTCGAACTACGACGACCTCGACGACGATATTCCGTTCTGATCGACTTGCGCCCGGGGCGCGCAAACTGCCTATCGCAATCGTGATAGCCACGGCCTCCTTCCTTCGCGGGTAGGGGGCCGAGGTGCTTGTGATGCTGGTGTATTGCCACGAGGCATGCAGCGGTGGGGTGGCAGGGAACCGGAGGAGCTTGCCTCTTCGGAGCGAGCGACATTCTTGCCAGCTGCGCTCGATGAGCCAACGCCGCTCGCGCCGACCACAAGCGCCCATAGGCAGGTAACCCCTGCCGCGCAGCGATCCGAAGCCGTTCCTGCCGGATCAGCCCGCCCCCCGCGCCTTTAGGGCATCTTAACCAAGATGCACCTACCCCGACCCGGTTCAGGGGGTACGTGAGGATGAGCATTCAGGACGAGACATCGAGCGATCGCTGGCTCTCGCATTGCGTGTGGATTGTCGCGCTGTGGGCCAGCTTCTTCAATCTGCTCAACTTCAACGGCTATCCGCTTTTCCGGCCCGAGGTAGCGATAACCATGCTGGCGCTTGCGCTGGTCGGGGGGGTGATGGCTCTCATCCAGCAAGCAGCCAAACCGCGCCTGTGGTTCCTCGTCGTGGCACTCTTCGCAGCGGTGCTGGTCGACTTGAACGCATCGATCTCTGCTATCTGGTTCCTGGGCTGCTGGGCCATTTTCGCAGTGATCGCTTTCTATGTCCGCGAGGTCTTCGTGAAGATCCTCTTCGCGGCGGCCGCAGCGGTCCTCTTCTTTCAAGGTGCCGAACTGGTTCTCAATGACGGCAGCCCGCGCGAAGCCGGGAACGAGGCGCAGAACCTGCAGGACCCCGATCGCGATCGCGCGGACCGCCCGGCGATCGTTCACCTGGTGCTCGATTCCTATCTCGGGCTGGACGGCATGGCACTGGGTCCGGACGTCTACCGGGACTTGCGGTCCGAGCAGGTCCGCTTCTTCACCAGCCATGATTTCCAGGTCTATCCGCGCGCCTACAGCCCGTATGCGAAGACCTTGAACTCGCTTCCGGCACTGTTTTCCTACGGGCAGGACGAACCCGTGGTCCACTCGATCACCTCGGAATATTCGATACCCGAACAACTGCCATATTTCGCGGATCTCGATGCGATGGGTTATCGCATCGACGCCTTGCTCCCCGCGTATTTCGATCTGTGCGTGAAACAGAAACTGACACGGTGCAGAACGTTCGAAAGTTCCGGGCTGTCTTCCATGCTCGGCACCGAAATGAGCGCGACCGACCGTGCGAAAGTGTTCGGCTTCACGATGCTTAACCTGACCAGGACGATCCGCTCCGCCACGGGCAGGATTCGCCCGGACCCCGGGGCTCGGCTGGCCCATAATCGCAGCGAGCTGTTTCCGCTGACCTCGCTAGGGCAGTTCGACAGTTTCATCGCTGACGTCGCCGGTTTGCGCGAGGGGGAAGTGAAGTTCGCACATATTCTGCTGCCGCATGATCCCTATATGCTAGCCGCCGATTGCACGGTGAAACCCGAATCCCGGTGGCTCGATGAACACGGGCCGGGCAATGCCGCTGCGCGCGAACAAGGCTATGCCGACCAGGTGCGCTGTCTCCAGCAGCGGCTCGACCGGCTGCTCGATGCGCTCGATCGCACTCCCGCAGGCCGCGAGGCGATCGTCCTGATCCACGGCGATCACGGATCGCGGATTGCTCCTACGCAGCCATTTGTTGACGGGCCACAGCTTTCGCCGCGCGAGTTGCTGATGTCCTATTCGGCCTTTTTCGCGATCCGCGTTCCCGGTGAAAGCCCGGGCGAGGTGCCCGGAACGCATTCTCTCGGCCGGTTGATGGCCGATTTCCGCGCCCGCGAGTTCGCTGCAGCCCCGCGGCCCGCGCCCGCGGTGGACCAGGTGGCGGTGACAGATGCGGCGGGCACCCCGCGCGAGTGGCGGCCGCTGCCGGGTTTTACCCGGTAAATTAATAAGATTTTAGCCAAACCGCTTCACGTTTGACCACAGCCCAGACCCCTTGCGAAGGAATCTCGATGTATCACAGAACCATGGTTTCGCTCGTTGGTCTTGCCGCCATGCTCAGTCTATCTGCGCCGGCCCACGCGTATATCGATCCCGCGACGGGCAGCATTGTCCTGCAGGCGGCGATCGGTGCCGTTGCCGGTGCGACGCTGTTCTTCCGCACTTCGCTGTACAAGGTGAAAGCGCTGTTTAGCCGCCAGAAACCCAGCGGCGAAGAATGAGCGCCAGCGCAGTCCTGGACCCCGGTTCGTTTCGCGATCCGGGCGGTCGAATATTCCGCGTCGGCGAGAAGGTGTTCCGCTCGATAACGGGTAACGCGGCGAGCAATTTTGCACGAGCGGATGAATCCGGCGTCATGCGAAAACTGGTCGAGAGGGGCCGGCTGGTCGATTTCACCGATGTGACCGAACAGGCATCGCAAGTAGGGATCGAACAGGCCGATGTGCTCCTTTCCCATCCGCAGATCCCGTTCATCTCATATCCGTATGAATGGAGCTTCAGCCTGCACAAGGCGGCGGCGCTGGCGCATCTCGACCTGCATCTCGAGCTTCTGTCCCAGGACTTCACGCTCAGCGATGCGACTGCTTACAACATGCAATTCGACGGGACTCGACCGGTCCATATCGACCATCTGTCGATCCGCCCGTACGAGGACGGCGAGATCTGGGCCGCGCATCGCCAGTTCTGCATGCAGTTCCTCAATCCGCTGCTGATGTGGTCGATGCTCGATCTCCAGCCGAACCACTGGTTCCGCGGATCGCTCGAAGGCATTGCGCCGGAAGACCTGGCCAAACTCGTTCCGCTGAGGAAGCGGCTCAACTGGACCGTGCTGACCCACGTTATCGCCCAGGCGACATTGCAGAACCGGTCGGTGCAGACGACGACGGGGTCGTCGCGGTACCGCGAGGCGCGCCTGCCGCGCTCGAGCTTCGAAGGCATGCTTCGCGGGCTGCGCGGGGCCATCGCGAAAATGGAAGTCCCGTCGCACAAGACGGTGTGGGGCGACTACGCGAACAACACCAGTTACGCCGCTCCCGAAGCCGAGGCCAAGCACGATCTGGTCAAGGAGGTGGTCGCCGCCATCAAGCCGGGCCTGCTCTACGATCTCGGCTGCAATACGGGCGATTATTCGAAGTCGGCGCTAGAGGCCGGGGCCGGGAAGGTCATCGGTTTCGATTTCGACCACGGCGCATTGGAAATTGCCTTCAAGCGCGCGCAATTGGAACAGCTCGATCTGCTGCCGCTGTGGCTCGATGCAGCCAATCCAAGTCCCTCGCAGGGCTGGGGGGAGGCGGAGCGGATGGGCCTTGCCGGGCGCGCCCAGCCCGATGCGCTTCTGGCACTCGCGTTCATTCACCACATTGCCATCGGGCGCAACGTACCGCTCGACATGGCAGTCGACTGGCTCGTGTCCCTTGCGCCTGCCGGGGGGATTGAATTCCCCCACAAGGAAGACGCGATGGTGCAGCTGTTGCTGTCCCAACGGCCGGATATCTTCCCGGACTATCGCAACGAAACCTTCGCCAACCTGCTGTCGCAGCGCGCGCGGATCGTGAAGGCAGTGGATGTGCTGCCAACGCGAACGTTGTACTGGTTCGAGCGGAACTGACGACCCACTCGGCCAGAGCGGCGCGGCATCGGGCCCGGCGGCGGTTCGAGCTACGACGGCCTCGCCGACGATCTTCCGTTCTGATGGGTTACAGCGGCTTGACCAGATATTCGGCGCTGGAAGGGCACAGCGCGGCGAATTCGCGCGAGGATGCGACCGCTGCGGGCGCATCCTCGCGGTCGTGATCGCGGTAACCCAGCTTGCGGAAAAAGTCCGCTGCGGTGGTGGTCAACAAATGCAGCCGGGCGACCCCCTGACGGCGCGCCTCGCTTTCCAGTAGCGCGACGGCCTCGCGCCCTGTGCCCCGACCGCGCGCCGCGCCGAGGATGACGACCGAGCGCAGAATGCGGTCCCGGCCATCGCCCTCGATCCCCCCGAAACCGATACAGCGACCCGCGTGATGGAAGGCGAAAAACGCGCGCCCGTCGTCTTCGATATCATCCACCGGCAGCCCCTCCGCCGCGAGCGCCGGAACAAGCTCCTCGAGCGAGGCCATGGGGGTGATCGTCAGCGCCGTCATGCCTGGTCCTTTTTCAGTGCTGCCAGCGCCTCGGCCAACGGGCCGCTGGGGGCCTGTTCCTCGTCGCTTACGATGCCGGCCTTGCGGCGCGCTTCCTCGGCGCCCGGACCTTCGCGATAGGGATCGATCGCCAGCGCGAGCGTCTGCGCGATCGCTTCGCCCAGATCGAACGCATCGCCTTCGTATTCGATCTGGTCGAGATCCTCGGCGTCGAGCTCGATTTCCTCGTCGGGCGCATAGTCGGGCACCGATCCGGCGGGCACGAAGCGCAGCATGAGCGGCTCGCTCACGTCATAGCTCAGTTCCTCGCGCGTGACCGCGCAGGGCTGGGTGATGGTCGCGGCCAATGTGCCTTCTGCCAGCACGGCATCATCCTTGGTGCCGAAATCCACGGTGGCGGTAAGCGCCGGGATAGCGGTGACGCCGAACCGCGCAGCCAGCGCTGCGCGTTCGGTCTCGCCGGCGTCAACGGTCAATGGCCCTGCAGGCAGGGCGCGCGGTTTGACCGGACGGCTGAGTTCGGGTGCGCTCATGCGGCAAACTCACCCGCCCGCAGCTGATCCATGCTCGTCCGCTCGAGCCGGGCATGCAGCGCGGCCATGCGCTGGACCAGCGCCTCGGCCTCGTCGGGCTGCGCCATGGTGACATTGCGGCGCACGGCTTCGACCAGCACCTTCGGATCGCTGCGCAATCCTTCGCGATAGGCGCCGATGCGGCCGTTCATGCTTTCCATCAGCGCGTTGATCTTCTTGCCTACGGTGGGATCGCCGATTCCGGCTTCGCGCAGCTGCCCCTCCATGTCCTCGACGAACAGTTCGGTCAGCCGCGCGGTGCTGGCGGCCATCCCGCCTTCGTCTTCCAGCCGCAGCATGACCAGCGTGAGCACCAGCGTGATCATGTCGTAGCGACCCTCGACGCTGTCGGCGACGCCGCACATGCGATACCAGTCGGGATCGCGGGCTTCGGCAACGGTGCGCTGCCACAGGGGGCGCCACTCTTCGCGCGGGTCGGGGCCAAGGGAAAAGACGTTGCCGAAAAGGCGGGCTAGGAAGGACACAAACAACTCCGTTCAGCGGCAATACAGGCCGCGATCCCCAAGCGCCCCCCAATGCCGAGTTGCATGGGCTGGCGCTTTCGGATTAAGGCGTGGGCCAAGCATATAGGGAGGTGGCCGCCTGCGGCCAAGCGCCTGCCGAAAGACGGAGATTTGCTGTTCCCATGAACAGGTCGAAAATTCTGGGCCTTGCCGCAATCGGCGCTGCCGCCATCGCCGCGACGGGCTGCACCGCGATCCGCGAGCCGCGTGGCTACATCGTCGATGCCACGCTGGTGCAATCGGTCCAGCCCGGGATCGACAATGAGCGCAGCGTCACCGGTACGCTGGGGCGTCCGACCTTCGAAAGCCAGTATGGCGAGAAGACCTGGTACTACGTGTCGAGCACGACGGGCCGCAAACCCTTCGTTCGCCCGCGGATTCGCGAGCATTCGGTGCTGGCAGTGAAATTCGATGCCGCGGGCAATGTCGTTTCGGCCGAGCGGACGGGCATGGACCAGGTGGTCTACCTGCGCCCCGATGGCGACGAGACGCCCACGCTGGGCCGCGAACGCAGCTTCCTCGAAGACCTGTTCGGCAATATCGGTGCAGTCGGCCAGCCGGGCCTGGGCCAGGGGCAGTAAGCCTGCGGGCCTGCTCTGGCTTGACCCCCGCCGCGCGCGCCCCATATCGCGCGCATGGATGATAGAGACAATCGCCACGGGCTGACCCAGTGGCATTCCACCACCATTATCGGCGTGAAGCGCGGCGGTGCCACGGTCATCGCCGGCGACGGGCAGGTTTCCATGGGTAACACCGTGATGAAGCCCAATGCGCGCAAGGTGCGCCGGATCGGCGAAGGCGAGAAGGTCGTAGCCGGTTTCGCCGGCGCGACTGCCGATGCCTTCACGCTGTTCGAACGGCTTGAGAAGAAGCTCGAGCAGTACAATGGCCAGCTCCTGCGGGCCGCGGTCGAGCTGACCAAGGACTGGCGCATGGACAAGTACCTGCGCAATCTCGAAGCGTTGATGATCGTGGCGGACGAGGAAAACCTGCTGGTCCTCACCGGCAATGGCGATGTGCTGGAACCCGAAGGCGGTATCGCGGCCATCGGGTCGGGCGGCAATTACGCGCTCAGCGCGGCCAAGGCGCTGGTCGATTACGAGGACGACGCCGAAACCATCGCGCGCAAGGCCATGGCGGTTGCCGCCGATGTCTGCGTGTTCACCAACGGCAATGTGACCGTCGAAACGGTTTGATCTGCGGCATCCCGGCGAAAGCCGGGATCGCTTTCGGCCGAGCGCCAAATCGAGACAGGTCCCGGCTTTCGCCGGGGTGACGATAGGAAGACATGACACAAGCACTGACCCCCAAGGCGATCGTCGCCGCGCTGGACGAACACATCATCGGCCAGAAGGATGCCAAGCGCGCGGTCGCCGTGGCGCTGCGCAATCGCTGGCGCCGCCAGCAGCTCGGCCCCGAGCTGCGCGACGAGGTGACCCCCAAGAACATCCTGATGATCGGCCCCACCGGCTGCGGCAAGACCGAGATCAGCCGGCGGCTGGCCAAGCTGGCCGAGGCCCCCTTCATCAAGATCGAGGCGACCAAGTTCACCGAGGTCGGCTATGTCGGCCGCGATGTCGACCAGATCGCGCGCGACCTGGTCGAGGAAGCGATCCGCCTCGAAAAGGACCGCCGCCGCGAGGCGGTGCGCGAGGCCGCGAGCAAGGCCGCGATGGAACGGCTGCTGACCGCGCTGGTCGGCGACAATGCCAGCGAAGCGACGCGCGAGGCGTTCCGCCAGCGGATCGTCGACAATTCGATGAACGATACCGAAGTCGAGATCGAAGTGCGCGAGGCCCCCAGCTCGCCGATGGATATCCCCGGCATGCCCGGCGGGGTCGGGATGATCGACCTGTCCGACATGTTCGGCAAGGCCATGGGCAAGAGCCCGCTCAAGCGCCGCAAGCTGAAGGTGCCCGATGCATGGGACCGGCTGGTCGATGAAGAGGCCGAAAACCGCATGGACCAGGACGACGTCAACCGCGTCGCGGTGGAGAATGCGGAAACCAACGGCATCGTCTTCCTCGACGAGATCGACAAGATCGCTGTCAGCGACGTGCGCGGCGGATCGGTCAGCCGCGAAGGCGTGCAGCGCGACCTGCTGCCGCTGATCGAAGGCACCACGGTGGCGACCAAATACGGCCCGATGAAGACCGACCACGTGTTGTTCATCGCGTCGGGCGCGTTCCACGTTTCAAAGCCCAGCGACATGCTGCCCGAACTGCAGGGCCGCCTGCCGATCCGCGTCGAACTGCGCGCGCTGACCGAAGAGGACTTCGTCCGCATCCTCAAGGAAACGCGCGCCAATCTGGTCGAACAGTACCGCGCGCTGATCGGCACGGAGGACGTCACGCTCGACTTCACCGAGGACGCGATCGCCGAAGTCGCCAAGCTGGCGGCGCGGGTCAACGAGACGGTCGAGAACATCGGCGCGCGGCGCTTGCAGACGATGATGGAACGCCTGCTCGAGGATATCAGCTTCGAGGCCGAAGACCGGACCGGCGAGACGATCACGATCGATGCAGCCTATGTACGCGAACGGCTCGAAACGCTGGCGGGCGACGCCGACCTCAGCAAATACATCCTGTAATGGACGGGCTGGGGCGCGGTGGCCGGACGATGATCGCCGCCATGGCGCCCCGGCTCGACCCGCGCCGCTGGCGCTTCGTGCTCGTGCAACCGGACACGGCGCCGCAATTGCTCGGCGCGGCGATCGGTACCTTCCGCGAGGACGAGGGCGTAACGGCGATCGTTCCTGCCGATGTAGCAGGTGAACTGGGCATCGAGGGCCCCGACTTCGCGAGGATCACGCTGACGGTGCATTCCGACCTTGAAGGTGTCGGACTGACCTCCGCCGTGTCGGGCGCGCTGGCCAATGCCGGGATCGCCTGCAATATGATCGCGGCATTCCACCATGATCACGCCTTCGTACCTTGCGCCCGCGCTGCGGAGGCACTCGACGTGCTGCGCGCCCTGGTGGCCGGGGCCTGACGATCGGCGCCAGCTTCCGGGCCGGGACCGGCCACTCGAATAGAGCGAAACCGAAGCGCGCGACGTGTGTTCCTTTGGTGAAGCGCCGGAACACTCCGGCCACGCCCAAAACCCCCCGAAAGGACGAACGCTATGAAAATTCTTATGGTTCTGACGAGCCACGACGAGCTCGGCGACACAGGCGACAAGACGGGCTTCTGGCTCGAGGAATTCGCTGCCCCCTATTACGTCCTCAAGGATGCCGGGCATGACATTACGCTGGCCAGCCCGGCCGGCGGCAAGCCGCCGCTGGATCCCAAGTCCGACGAGCCCGATGCGCAGACCGCGGCGACCGAACGGTACAAGAAGGACAGCGAGGCGCAGGCGCAGCTGGCCTCGACCGAGAAACTCGCGGATGTCGATGTCGCATCGTTCGACGGCGTCTTCTACCCGGGCGGTCACGGGCCGCTCTGGGACCTTGCCGAGAGCGCGGTTTCGAAAGCCGTGATCGAAGACACGCTGGCCGCCGGCAAGCCGGTGGCGCTGGTCTGCCATGCGCCTGCCGTGCTGAAGAACGTCACCGCGCCGAATGGCGACCCGATCGTCAAGGGACGCAAGGTCACCGGCTTCACCAACCAGGAAGAAGACGCGGTCGGCCTGACCGATGTCGTGCCCTTCCTGCTCGAAGACGTGTTGATCGAGCAGGGCGGGACCTTCTCCAAGCAGGGCGTCTTCGAACCCTATGTCGTCCAGGACGGCCTGCTCATCACTGGCCAGAACCCGCCGTCGAGCGAGCCTGCGGCCGAGAAGCTGCTGGAAGCGCTGAAAGCGGACTAGGCTTCGGCGAACGCACTAAAAAGGGCGGGCGCGGATTGACCGTGCCCGCCCTTTTTCATGTCCGCAGCTGCGTATCAGCAGCGGCCCGCAGGGGCGGCCACCGCCCCCGACATTTGGCTTACGGATGCGGGGCCAGCCCGATTTCGACACCCGTCTTGTCGGTCAGCGCGAACTTGTCGACCAGATCGCTGCTCGCGCGGTTGAGCCCGACGACCTGCACGCTGCGGCCATTGCGGCGCATGCGTTCGACCACCTTGTCGAGCGCGCCGACCGCGCTGATGTCCCAGAAATGCGCTTTCGACACGTCGATGATCACGTGGTCGGCCGGATCGGGCATGATGCTCTCGGGCCCGAGCGCGGCTTCGAAGCGTTCGACGCTGGCGTAGAAGATCTGCCCCTTGGCGCGGTAGGTCGCGGTTTCCCCGTCGCGTTCGCGGACGACCTCGAACATGGTCATCACCTTGTGGGTGAAGAACACGCCCGACAGGATCACGCCCGCCAACACGCCTAGCGCGAGGTTGTGCGTGGCCACCACGACGGCAACCGTGGTCAGCATGACCACCGAGCTCTGCCACGGGTGCTTGCCGATATTGGGGATCGAGTTCCACGAGAAGGTGCCGATCGACACCATGATCATGATCGCCACCAGCGCGGGCATCGGCACCTGGCCGACAAGGTCGCCGAGCAGCGCGAGCAGGATCAGCAGCGACAGGCCGGCGGTAAAGGTCGACAGCCGGCCGCGGCCGCCGCTGGTCACGTTGATGACCGACTGGCCGATCATCGCGCAGCCGCCCATGCCGCCGAAGAAGGCCGCGACGATATTGGCGATCCCCTGGCCGCCGCTTTCACGGCGCTTGTTGCTGCCGGTATGCGTCATGTCGTCGACGATCTGGGCGGTGAGCAGCGATTCGAGCAGGCCGACCGCGGCCATGGTCGCCGAATAGGGGGCGATGATGGCCAGCGTTTCCCAGTTCAGCGGCACATCGGGCAGCGCGAAATAGGGCAGGCCTTCGGGCAGTTCGCCCATGTCGGTGACCGTATTGACCGGCGCATCGAGGAATATCGTCAGCGCGGTGAGCACGATGATCGCGATCAGCGGGCTGGGCACGGCGGTGGTGACCTTCGGGATCAGGTAGATCATCGCCAGCGCGGCCGCGACCATGGCATAGGTCACCCAGCCGATCCCTGCATTGCTCGGGTCGAGCTGCGGCAACTGCGCCATGAAGATGAGGATCGCCAGCGCGTTGACGAAGCCGGTGATGACCGAACGGCTGACGAACTGCATCAGCAGGTCGAGCCGCAGCAGCGCGGCAATGCCCTGGAATACCCCCATCAATATGGTCGCGGCGAAGAGATATTCGACCCCGTGGTCGCGCACCAGCGGCACCACCACCACGGCCACCGCCGCAGTCGCTGCGGAGATCATGCCCGGGCGTCCGCCGGTAAAGGCAATCACCATCGCGATCGCGACCGAGGCATAGAGCCCGACGCGCGGATCGACCCCGGCGATGATCGAGAAGCCGATCGCCTCGGGTATCAGCGCCAGCGCGACGACGAGCCCGGCGAGCACGTCGGCGCGGATGTTGGAGAACCAGTCGCGGTGGATCGCGGCACGGTCGAGCATGGGGAATGTCCTGTCAGGTTCGGAAAATGGCGCGCGCAGACCGGCGCGCAGAATTCGCACCGCCCTATGAACGATGTTGCATTGCAGCACAAGATGCGCGCACATTGGCGGCCTGCGCCGTGCCGATCGGTTGCGGCCCGGGACAGTGCCTAGTCGCTGCGTTCCGCCTGCTGGCGGGCCCACATTTCGGCATACAGTCCGCGCGCCTGCAGCAGCTCGGCATGGGTGCCGCTTTCGGCCAGTCGGCCCTGGTCGAGCACCAGGATGCGGTCGGCATCGGCGATCGTCGACAGGCGGTGGGCAATGGCCAGCGTGGTGCGGTCTTCGGACACGCGGTGCAGCGTGGCGAGAATCTCCTGCTCGGTCCGGCTGTCCAGCGCGCTCGTCGCTTCGTCCAGCAGCAGGATCGGGGGGTTCTTGACCAGCGTGCGCGCGATCGCGACCCGTTGTTTCTCACCGCCCGACAGTTTCAGCCCGCGTTCGCCCACTTCGGTATCGAGCCCGTCGGGAAGGCGTTCGATAAAGGGCATGATCGACGCATCGGCCGCTGCCGCGACCACCGCTTCGCGCGACGCACCCCCGCGGCCATAGGCGATGTTGTAGCCGATGGTGTCGTTGAACAGCACGCTGTCCTGGGGAACGATGCCGATGCTCCCGCGCAGGCTGGCCTGCGTCACTTGCGCGATGTCCTGCCCGTCGATCAGGATGCGCCCCTGCCACGGATCGTAGAACCGGAACAGCAGCCGCCCGATCGTGCTCTTGCCCGCGCCCGACGGGCCGACGATCGCCACATGCTTGCCCGCGGGGACTTCGAAACTGAGCCCGTGGAGGATCTCGCGGTCCGGTTCATATCCGAAATGGACATCGTCGAAGAGCACAGTCGGCTGGCGGACCACCAGCGCGGGCGCAGCGGGTGCGTCCTTCACTTCGGTCTCGGTATCGATCAGGCGAAACATCTCCGCCATGTCGATCAGCCCCTGCCGGACCGTCCGGTACACCATGCCGAGCATGTCAAGCGGGCGGAACAGCTGGATCAGATAGGTGTTCACCAGCACCAGATCGCCGGTGGTCAGCACGCCCTTGCTCCATTGCCACACGGTGAACCCCATCGCGCCGCCCATCAGCAGGTTCATGATGACCGCCTGGCCGATGTTGAGCAGGCCGAGCGAGTTCTGGCTGCGGACCGCTGCATCGGCATAGGACCGCGCGGATTCGGCATAGCGCGCGTGCTCGCGCGTCTCGGCGCCGAAATATTTGACCGTTTCGTAATTGAGCAGGCTGTCGACCGAGCGGGCGAGCGCGGTGCCGTCTAGTTCGTTCATCCGCCGGCGCAGTTCGTTGCGCCATTCGGTGACCTTGCGCGTCAGCGTGATATAGGCAGCCACGGTCAGCGCGGTGGCGGCGACCAGTTCCCACCCGAAATTGAGATAGAAGATCACTCCGACCGCCACCAGCTCGACGGCGGTCGGCGCGATGTTGAACAGCAGGAAGTACAGCATCGTGTCGATGCTCTTGGTCCCGCGATCGATCGTCTTGGTCACTTCGCCCGTGCGGCGCGCAAGGTGGAAGCGCAGCGACAGCTGGTGCAGCCGCCGGAAGGTGTCCTCGGCGAGCTGGCGCGTGGCATCCTGCCCGACGCGTTCGAAGGTGATGTTGCGCAGATTGTCGAACACCACGGCGGCGAGGCGCCCGGCGGCATAGGCGATGACAAAGGCCAGCGCGACCATCGCGCTTTCGTTCGCGGGTGTGGTCATGGCATCGACCGCACCCTTGTAGGCGAAGGGCAGTGCCAGCATCGTGCCCTTGGCCAGCAGCACGAACACCATTGCACCGGCGATCCGACGCCTGAGCGAGGGATTGTCGGCGGGCCACAGATAGGGAAGGAAGCGCCGGATCGTCACCCAGCCTTCGGGATCGTCGGGCCGGGCGGGTAAAGCGTAGTCGGGTGGCATGCCCGGCTATGTGGGAGGGATGCGTGTGCGGGGCAAGGCGGCGCTCCGCCATACCCCCCGCGCGGTGGACATGGCGATTGGCGACCGCGCGCAGGGGTACTGGCCGAGCGCGGGCGCCATTTCTCCCGCGTGCCGCAGTTCGGGCCCGCGGTTCACTCGGCGGCGTCGCGGGTCCGCCCGGCGGGGGCCGGCGTGGCAGCGGCGGTGGGCAGGGGATCTGCCGGGGTCCGCCTGATCATGGCGATGCTCTGACGCACGATATCGGGCCATACGAGGTAGAGCATGCCCGCATAGGTCGCGGCGCCTGCAGTGCCGAGCAGTGCGAGCGTGGCGACCGGGCCGATTTCCGCCGGCAGGGCCAGCCGCAGGCCGCCGACCACACCGACCATGGCGAGGCAGGCGAGCACCGGCGGCGCGGCGGCCACCACGAGGCGGCGCAGCGGGAGGTCGATCTGCGGCAGGGTGAGCGCGAGCGTGAAGATCAGCAGCAGCGGCGCGGCCACCCACCACGCCCGCACCAGCCCCTGCGCGCCGAACTGGACGCCGATGAAGAAGGAGCCGGCAAACAGGATCGCGCCCGCGATGCTGGTGGCAAGGTAGATGCCTTCCTTCCCCGTCGCCGTGCAGGTCGGCGAACAGATGATCTGCACCGCCATCAGTGGCATGACGATAGCGAGCCCCGATACGATGGGCGCCATCCCGGTCCATTTCTCGCCGAACACCACCAGGATCGCTTCGGGGGCGGTCAGCGCCAGCCCGATATAGATCGGCGTGACGACCAGCAGCACGCTTTGCATGGTGCGTTCGAAATAGGGGCCCAGGCTGCGACCCGCCTTGTGCAGTTCTGCATAGGCAGGGAAGGCCACGTCGTTGAGCGGCGGGATGAAGCGTCCGGTCACGATCAGCGTCAGGAACAGCGCCTCGGAATAGAGCCCCAGCTCATAGACCGAGAAAACGCGCCCCGCGATGAAGATGTCGCTCTGGCTCTGGATGATCCAGAACAGCTGGCACAGTGTCAGCGCACCGCCGAACCCGATCATTCGCCGGGCGCCCCTGAGATCGAACACCGGGCGCACCCACAACCGCGCCGCTATGCTCATGATCACTGCCCGGACCGCGATTCCCGCGATCGGTGCATAGATCAGCGCCCAGACGCCGAAGCCGTACCACGCCAGCGCGAGCGCCGTTGTCGCAGCGACCGCGGCCGACCCCAGATTGGCGATCCCCTGGCTGCGAAACTCGAGCCGCCGCGCGAGCAGCGCGGTAGGCAGGGCAGTGAAGGGGATGGCGAGGAAGATCAGCGCTTGCACGCGCAGCAGCCGGGCGACCTCGGGCTGGCCGTAGTAATCGGCCACGATCGGGGCCAGCGCCAGCTGCGCGGCCGCGAGCAGGCCGTTGGTCAGCAGGAGCAGCGCGAACACCTGCCCGATCTCGCGGTCGCCGACCCGGTCGGCCTGGATCAGCGAACTGGCAAAGCTCCAGCCATTGAGGAAGTGGAGCGCAGTCACGATCACCTGGCTCATGGCGAACAGGCCGTAGTCGGAGGGCTCGAGCAGCCGCACGACCATGATCGTCGATCCCCAGGTGATGAACTGCGCGACCAGCTGGCTGCCCCAGCGCCAGGCCAGCGCCTTGCGCACGCGCGCGCCAAAACCTTCGGGGGCATCGTGCTCGGCAGCGTCGCGCATCGTCATGCCTGCAGTGCTAGGCGCGATTCGTCGCGATTGCGAGGCGCGAGGCGGCCCGGCGTCCGGGTAATTTGTCCCGAATCCGGCCGTGCAGCGCCATCGGTCGGAGAATTTCGTGCGAGGCGCGGTTGATCATTACCGCACGCTCCCTATATCGGAATGGCAGCGGGGACGCTGCAAGCCGCACGATTGAGCGGTTTTGCAAAAAACCCGAAACAAAACTGCAAAAAGGTTATTGACCGAATCCTTGGTGGGACCTAGATGGCCCTCACCGACGCGGTGCTGACGGCTTCCACTGTCCGCTGCAACGGTCGCCAACA
>MDTG01269338.1_pt1 | contig 20158 bp, 20 predicted proteins | sample 811421 | NCBI WGS metagenome assembly MDTG01 (sample SAMN05326645, study PRJNA326480) | marine metagenome | isolation source: seawater | place: Pacific Ocean: South East | collected 2011
GCAAAAGCATGACTTGGCTCAAGGCTTGGATTAAGTTTCTCAAATTTAGTCACTAATTGATATGCAGCTAATGCTTCCTCGTCAGTTGCGTAAGTATATCTTGCTCTTTTTGTATCTTTTAAAAAGCAATGAATTGGACTAACACCCGGGTAATCAAGTCCAGCACTTATTGACTCTGTTTCATGAATTTGACCTTCATTATTTTGACAAACATATGACGCTGCTCCATGTAAAATTCCAATCTTAGCATTTCTACTCAAAGGTGCAGCATGTAACAATGATTTTTTTGGACCTCCTGCCTCTACACCTATTAATTCAATATGCGCTTTATCATAATCAATAAATTCGCTCCAAAAACCATATGCAGAACTCCCACCACCAACACAGTTTATAAGCTTTAATTTTTTTGGAACTTTTTTAAATTTTTCTTTTAGCTGAGCCTTTAACTCTCGTGAAATTTGGGCAGTGCTCCAGCCACAGATTTTAACAAAAATATTTGGACCAACTGTAGAACCAACACACATATGAGTATTGTCACAATTAGAAACCCAATATCTCATGCATTCGCTAACAGCATCAACCAAAGTTTGGCTACCGGAATAAACTGGTACAATTTCTGCACCATTTTCTTTCATAGCATCACAATTAGGCTTTTGTCTTTTTATATCCTTAGCCCCCATAAAAATTTTACACTTTAAGCCAAATTTTTTTGCTGCCATACTTAGCATTTTTCCAGCATATCCCGCTCCAGTATCACCAATGATATATTTTTTTCCCATAGCTTTGCAAATAAGAGCATGGACTGTTGCATTATATATCTTATGAGCTCCACCATTGGCTTCTGATACTACTTTTGCCCAGATTTGTGCTCCACCTAAATAATTTGACAAATTTTCTAATTTGATAAAAGAAGTAGGCGATCCTATATAATTTTTAAAATAAAAATCCCTTTTTTTAATAAATTTTCGATCTTTTCTTAGCTTTCCAAATTCGTCTGTGAGATCCTCTATTGGTTTTTTAAGAGTCTCGGGAATGAAATTACCTCCAAACTTTCCACCCCAAAACCCAAATTTGTCATGTTGATCAATTATAGGAATTTTTTTTTTAAGTTTCATTATCTAAATTTTGCATTTTTTTTAAAAAAATCTCTATTTTGGAAATATCTTTTAATCCAAAGGTTTCTAATCCACCAGATATATCTATAATATCTGCTATTTTTTTGTATTTTTCAAGATTATCGTTCAAATGAATATCGCCAGCCAACATTACTTCTTTTTTAGAATTTATATTTTCAATATATGAATGATTAAAAGATTTGCTTTTCTCATAACCTTTACTATCAAATAGATACATGTCTGCTACATTTTCATATAATTTATATTTATTGACATCATCAGCATCTTCCACGGTTATGGCAGTAATAATTTTTTTATCATATTTTTTTTTAATAGCATTTGTTTCCTCAAAATTACAATCATAGAGTTGATAATAGTCAAAAGGTAAATTCTTTATTTCTTCAAGAATTTTTTTTTCTGGATTAACTAACACAGCCACGTATAAACAACTTTTCTTTTTTATTTTAAATAATTTATTAAGTTTTTCTTTATTTACGTATCTTTTAGATTTTGGATAATTTACTATAAAGCCAATAAATTCTGGAGGTCGTTTATGATTAACTAAATATTCTAAAGTTCTTACGTTTGAAACTCCACAAATTTTCAATTTCAAAGCCATTAATTCAAATGATCAATTAATGATTGAATGTTTTTTTTAATATTACCTTGAGTAATTGGTCTTCCGATAACTAACCAATCGCTTCCATTTTTATAAGCTTGTTTGGGTGTTAGAACTCTTTTTTGGTCATCATTATTGGGTTTGATTCTAATTCCAGGTGTTATTATTTCTTTGTTAAAAACTTTTTTAACAATTTTTACCTCTCGAGGACTACAAACTATAGCATCAAGATTTGCCCTTTTCGCTAATTTTGCTTGATGGTAAACTAATTTTTCCAATTGTTTGTTAAATCCTATTTCTTTTAAAGCTTTGTTATTCATTGATGTTAAAAGTGTAACACCAGTCAATTTAGTTTTGCCTGAAACTCTTTTACAAGCTTTAAGCACCTCTAAGCCTGAACTAATGTGAATAGTTAAGTAATTTGCTCTTAAATCTTTTACAGCTTTTATTGTTGATACACATGTATTTGGTATATCGTGAAGTTTAAGATCAATAAAGATTATTCTATTTCTTAATTTAGTTAAAAAATTTCTACCATATTTCGAATTTAAGAACTCTAACCCAAATTTATATCCAACCTTTATCTTATTATTTTTTGTTTTTTTGATTATTTCATTTATTTTTGAAATTTTGGTTGTGTCACACGCAACAAAAATTTTATTCTTTTTCATTATTTAATTTTTTAAACATTTCTTTTGACATTTTAAAGTGAATAGTTTTTTTTAACGGTGTATTTATTTTTTCTCCAGTTTTAGGATTTCTTGAAATTCTTGCCTTTTGGATTTTTGATGAAAATATTCCGAATCCTCTTAGCTCTACTCTTTCCCCTCTTTTAAGAGTATTTTTTATTTCTTTTAGGATTATATTAGAAAATTTTTCTAAATCTTTTTTTAAAAAATTTGGATAATTTTTTGATAATTGATTTAAAAGTTTAGATTTAACAACAGTCAAAAATTAAATCCTTTTACAATTGTTTATTTTTTATCCTCGTTCTTTTTTTTTAAATCCTCAGAAAGAGAAGAAAAGGGAAGGTTTTTTCCTGACCCTTCAGCTCCGTATTTATCTAAAGCTTCTTTTTTTTCTATTTCCTCAAGAAGCTTCATGCTTAGAGAAACTTTTTTTTTATTTAAATCTAATTCAGCTATGGCACAGTCGACTTTTTCACCTCCTGTAAATCTACTTGGACGAGCATCTGCAGCGTTAATTGCAATTTGAGATTTTTTAATTATAAAATCCATTTCACATCCCTCAGGTCTGACAATTAAACCTTTATTATCTGTAGAAATAATTTTTACAGTTATTGTTTGATTAATCATTTTATCTTTAAACCAATCAAAAGGATCTGGCTGTGTTTGTTTTAGACCGACTCTAATTTTTTGTTCAGAAGTTTTTATTTCTAATACTTTGACTTTTATTTTGTCACCTTTTTTATATTTCAACAGTTCGTCTTCACCATTATTTAAGTAAGTCAAATCATTACAATGTAAAAATGCATCTACATCGATATCTACGGCTTTCACAAATATGGAATATTCGTTTTTATTAACTACCTCAGCTTCAAAAATCGAATTTATTGGATATTTTTTTTCAAAAGTTTCAAACGGATTTTCTTTTGTCAATCTATGAGATATGGCCACTCTTCTTTTTTCTTTATCTATTTCAGTTATAATACAGTCTATTTCATCACCTATATTAAACATCTTTTTTGCAGAAACATTTTTTTTGGTCCAACTAAGTTCACTAGAGTGTAATAAAGTTGTTAACCCAGGCTCTAGTTCACAAAAAGCACCAAAATCCATAATCTTCATTACTTTTGCCCTGTAAACTTTATTTAATTCATAATTTTCAATATGCTCGAAAGGATCTGGTGACAATTGTTTCACAGAGCATCCCACTTGAAGTTTTTCCTTATCAACAGAAATAACCTTCAGATCATGTTTTTCACCAATATTAAATACCTCATCTGGATGATTTACTCTAGAGTAGGAAATTTCCTGTAAATGTACTAGTACATCTATTTCATCATTTACATTAAAAAAACAGCCAAAAGTACTATAGCCTTTTACCTCAGCATTTTTTATAATATCTCCAACTTTATACTTATCCACAATCTTTGCTTTATCCTCTTTTTTAAAATTAGATATTATTTCTCTTCTAGAAACGCATGCGTTACCTCTGATCTTATCTAATTTAATCAATGCAAATTTTTGAGGTTCATTCATTAAGTGGCTTATATCTTTTATTGGCTTATCGCTAATCTGTGATCCAGGTAAAAACATCAAAGAACCAGTTTCAATGTGTTCCACTATGCAACCACCTTTACATTTTGAGGTAATTTTTCCCATTATGGGTTCATTTTTTTCATAAGCTTCAACAAGTTTATCCCATCCTTTTATTTTTTGCGCTTTACTAGCTGAAACTAAAACCTCACCATTCTTGTCTTCTATTTTTTCTAATAGAACCGGAATTTTTTCACCAACCTTAAGCTTTTCAGTTAATCCCATGCTTTTTAATTCATTAACATCTAAAACGGGTTCACTTTTTAAACCTTCAACAAAAAGAAAAACAAATTTTTCTGTAATTTTGTTAATTTTTCCTTCAATGATTTTTCCTTCTTCAATTTGAGATTTTGATAACTGGCTATTTAGAAGTTCTTCAAATTCTTTTGATGCTGGACTCGATAAATCCTTATAAATTTCCATTAATATTTAATTTCCTGTCTATAATTTTTTTTATTTTTAAAAAACAGGATCTTTTAGATAACTTTGTAGTGTTTATCAATACTGAATCTCTAGTTTTCTTGAGTGGAGCTATTTTACGATTATAGTCACTTTTATCGCGTTTTTTGATGCTTTTAAGCACTTCATTATAATTTGTTTTTTTGTTAATTGATTTTAATTCTTTATATCTTCTGAAAGCCCTTGTTTTTAGATTAGCAGTGATAAAAAATTTGAAATCTGCATCTGGAATTATGTTATATGTAATATCTCTTCCATCTAAACAAGATCCGTTATAAATTTTAGGAGGCTGATAAGCACATTTAATTTGAAACTTGTGAACAATTTTTCGAATATATTTTCTTTTTGAAATTATAGATGCCTCTATTCCTACTTGATCTGAAATTAACTCTTTTTTTTTTAGCTCCTTGACATTGAGTTTTTTTATTTTTTTTTTTGATAAAATTATCACTAAATTTTTTTGGATATTTAATTTTTAAATAAGCAACATACCTATAGATCTTACCCGTATCTAGATAATACAGATTATAATAATTGGAGATTTTTTTTGCTAATGTGCCTGCGCCAGCTGCCGCAGGTGAATCAATTGCTATCTTCAATTTTTTTTTAGCTTCCATTCTCTATATCTTTTAAAATTTTCAAAAAATTTGGAAAAGACGATTTAACTGAATCTTTATCGTGTATTTGCCATTTTCCTCCAAACGTTAACCCGGCTATAGCTGAAGACATGAATATTCTATGATCTTTCAGGTAATCTTTAATAACTATTTTTTTTTCTATTTTAATATTAGGATTTCCAAAAATTTTGATAGAGCTATTTGTAGTCACATTTTTTATTCCCATCAAAGATAATATCTTGGAGCCCCATTTGAGTCTTGGACTTTCTTTTTGATTTAGTTCGCTTAAATTTTTAAAATAAGATACACCTTTTGCTTTCGCTGCTACCAAAAAAATTAAAAGAAATTCGTCTATTGATCTACTATTTAGTTTTGCCGGACAATTAATTGATATTAAATTTTTTGGGCTTTTGACAAAAATATCTGCTATTAATTCACCCTTGTATCGTCTTTTATTTTTAAAAATAATTTTTACACCCATTTTTTTTAAAATAGTTATTATGCCTGTTCTTGAAAAATTAATATTAACATTTTTTACAGTTAAAGCTGAGTTTTCTGTCAAACAAGTTAGCACTATGAAAAATGCTGCTGAGCTCATATCAGAAGGAATATGATAATTAAATGAATTTATTTTTTTAGCTTTTTTTATTTTAATAAGATCATAATTTTTTTTTCTGGATAAATAAACTGGAAGCTTAAGGTGTTTACATAATAATTCTGTATGGTCCCTGGACTTTCTTGCTTTTATAATTGTTGAACCCATAGTTCTCAACCCCGCAAATATTACACTACTTTTGCATTGAGCAGATCCTTTATTTTCAAAATACTCTATTGGTTTCAAATTTTTAGTGCCTAAAATGCTTAAAGGTAAATTATTATTGTTTCTAAGTTTTAATTTAGCTCCAAATTTTTTAAGTGGATCAGCCACTCTTTTGAAATCCCTTTTTGATAAACTTTTATCACCAACAATATTTATTTTTTCCTCAGAATTAACCAGTAAACCCAAAATTAATCTTCCTAGTGTTCCAGAGTTTTTTGCGTCTATAACAATATTTTTTTTATATTCATATCCATCTAAGCCTTTGCCATAAATTTCGCAAAAATCTTTTTTAAATTTAACCTTAATACCCAGTCTTTTAATTGCATTAATAGATGCTTTGACATCATCTGAGTTTAGAAGATTAAATGCTCTTGATTTGCCGTCAGCTAGAGATGCTAATAGAACCCATCTTATACTTAGACTTTTGTCACCACTCACATTTACTGTTTTATTTTTAAAACTTCTAATTTTTTTTTTTATTACAAAAATATTAGACATTAAAATTAATTAAATTTGAATGAGTCGCCAAAATACGCATTCTTTGCTTTGATATCATTAACTAACTGAGTTGGTGTCCCTTTAGCAATGATTTTACAATTTGATAAGATTAAAGCATTATCGACACAGGATAAAAGATCTCTTGCTTGGTGATCACAAATACAAATACTTATTTTTTCTTGTGATTGAAGGTTAACTATGAGTTCTTTTAACATTTTTATTGTTAATACATCAAGTGCTGCGAACGGCTCATCAAGAAGCAAAACTTTAGGATTGTTCATTAAAGCCAAAGCGATCACTAATTTCTTTTTTTGCCCACCTGAAAGAAATTTTGCGGGTATGTTTATGATCGAGTCAAATTCAAATTGGGATATTATTTTTTCAACAGTATTTAGTCTGGTTGAATTATCTACAATTTGGATTTCTGCAATTGCCTTAAGATTTTCAAGCAAGGTTAAATCATGGAAGTATCCACCGTACTGAGGAACATATCCTATGTTAAATGTTATTGCTCTTTCAGCAATTGGATAATTTAAAACATTTTTATTATTGATCGAAATTGAACCAAAATTTGGTTTTAAAAGGCCTGTAATAAGATTAAAGATTGTTGATTTTCCAACACCATTTGGACCCAACAAACCTAAAATTTCTCCTTGATTTAAATTAAAACTGATTGCGTCTAATATTGGTCTTTTTTTAAATGAAAAACTTACCTTATCTAATTTAAGCACTGGTTCAAAATTTTTGAAGGATTTTATTCTAAACTTTTTAATTATTGCCATTTAAATCTCTACTTTTAATTATGACATTATCTTTATCAAAATTATATATTTTTGAATTTTTTGTTAATAAATCTATTTCTATTTTATCTGCAAGCATAATTATATCTGAATTTTTATAATTTAAATTATCAAATGCTTCAATTAAATTTTCTTCGAAAAAAATGTTTAAATTATTACAAGTAATACTGTGTTCTAAAAAATTAAGTTTTACACTCTCATAAAACTTTGTGTCATAGTTTAAATTATTATACTCTGCATTTAAAGAGTTAATATATATAATACTTCCATCTAAAAGAAAAATTTCTGCACTTACATTTGTCATATAAATTAAATCTGGTTTTTCTTCATTAAAATTACCAGTTTCGGCAGTAATTATATATTTTCTTCCCTGTCTATCGATTGACTCATAAGAAATATTGATGAGATTATTTTCTTCTTTAATATTTTCCTCTTTGTTTATATCTATAGGTTCTTTTAACTCTTCTCTAAAATATTTTTGATAAACAATTATTAAAACAATAAAAACCAATATTAATAGTAAAATCTGGATAAAAATTTTTTTCCTCATTTACTCAATGTTTGTATCAAGTATATGGTGTATGTGAATTAGACCTATCGTTTTACTAATCTTTTTATCTTTATTAACACACAATGAAGTTATTTTATTTTCATTCATTATTCTCAATGCTTTAATTGCTAAAGTTTCCGATGTAATCGTGATAGGATTTTTTGTCATTACATCCTTGACCAAAGTTTTTTGGAAATCGATATTTTTTTGTCTTAATTTTCTAACGTTTCCATCAGTAATGATACCCGTAGTATCTTTTTTTCTATTTGTAACAATAACCACCCCAAGTTTTTTATTTGAAATAGTTTTCACTGCGTCTTTCATGTTTTTTTTTTCATTTATAAATGGTACCTTATCCCCAGAAACCATTACATCACCAACAGTTTTAAGTTGTTTTCCTAAGTTTCCTCCAGGATGAAGTCTCGAAAAATCATATTTACTAAATTGTTTTTTCTTTAATGCTGCTACTGCTATAGCATCACCAACAGCTAATTGAATACTAGTACTTGATGTAGGCACAACTCCATGACCAGATTCTTTCACTTCAGGTAATAAAATTTTGATATCTGCACCTTTATATAAATAGGAATTTCTTTTTGAAACGATACCTATTAATTTTATTTTATTTCTGTTAGCAAATTTAATAATAGGAATTATTTCCTCTGATTTACCTGAATTACTAATTAATATTAGAACATCTTTTCTTGTTATGCTTCCTAAATCACCGTGCAAACAATCATTAGCTGATAATGAAAAAGCTGGACTGCCAGTTGATGATAAAGTAGATGCAATTTTAGCAGCTATTAAACCACTTTTTCCAACGCCGCATAATATTATTTTTGATTGACAATTTACAATTGTATTTACAGCTTTATCGAAATTTTTATTTATGGTCTTTTTTAAAATTCTTAAAGCATTAATTTCTAAATCAATTACTTCAATTGCAATATTTTTCATGGAATTTTTATTCATTTAATGAGACCATATATCTTCTTTAAATTGAGCAAGATCTAAATCAACTCTTGTCTTTAGAAATTTTAAACATTCTTTATAGAGAATTATTCTTTTCTCTCTAACAAGCATTTCCTCTAATTTTGTATATATTTCATGCAAGTAGATTACATCATTAGCACAATATTTTAATTGAGCATCACTTAATTGACCACCAAAATCTGAGTTTTGAAACTGTTTACTTATATCAATATTCTTAAATTCTTTAATTAATGTTTTGAGAGAATGGTTATCAGAGTAAGATCTAGCGAGTTTCGAAGCAATTTTTGTATCTTCAATATTATTAGTTTCAGTTTGCAAATAATATTTAATATGAGCTAAATCTGCTCTACCATAATGAAAAATTTTTTTAGTTTTATCATCTTTAAGAATTTTAATTAGATTTGGCGCATTATAATTTGATCTATCTAGCTGAATAATATGAGCGTCAGAATTCCCTGTAGAAATTTGAATTAGACATAGGGGATCTCTTTTCACATTAAGCCCCATAAATTCACCATCAACTGCTATTACATTGCCTAATTCCAAATCATCTGGTAAATCATTCTTGTGAAGCTTAATATCAATACTCATTTGTAATAATTTATATATGAAAGCAAAAAATTGTCTAATTTTTGGTGGAACAGGTCAAATTGGAAGGAATTTAATAAGAAAGTTAGCTAAAAACAATTATAAAGTTACGGTAATTACTCGTAATATGCACACTAAGGGCAATTTTATTAAAACCCAAGCTAATGCTGGTTATATAGATATAGTAGAGGTAAATCCTTTTAACGAGAATGATATAAAACCTTTTTTTGAAAAAAATGATATCTGCATCAATCTAATAGGAATATTATTTGAAAAAGGAAAAAAAAATTCCTTTACGAATATCCATACTAATTTTCCAATGATGCTTGCAAAGTTAGCTCATCAAAATAAAATTAAGCAATTAGTTCATGTTTCTGCGCTTGGGATAGAAAAAGCCTTAGATTCAGAATATGCAATTAGCAAACTTAATGGAGAAAAAAAAGTATCTAAATCTTTCAACAAAGCAATAATTTTGAGACCTTCAATTGTTTATTCTGTAGACGACAATTTTTCGACAACCTTTATGACACTTTTAAGTAGACTTCCTGTATTTCCACTTTACTATAATGGACGAACTAAATTCACTCCTATCCATTGCTCTGAATTAACAGATGTAATCTTAAAAGTATTGAATAAAAACATAAATTCAAAAATTATTGAGTGTGTCGGACCTGAAATATTATCTTTTGAAGAAATTTTATCAATTCTCTCAAATTTAATTGGTAAAAAAAGATTTTTTTTACCTTTTCCATTATTTATAGCAAAAATGACTGCTAAAATATTTGAGTTACTACCCAATCCTTTACTTACCACTGATCAGTTAAGACTTTTAAAATATGATAATATTATTTCAAATAATTATTCAACTAATTCTAGCATTGGTGTTCCTGCAAAAAAAACTTTTAAAGAAGAAATTAAAAAATATTGCCATATGTGGAGAGATGGTGGTCAATTTTCTAAAGAATTTTCTTCTGATTAAAAATTTCAGGCAGATTGAATTTTTTTTTCTATAAACTCTGGAATTTCCTCTTTTTCAACTGTATCCTCTTTTTTGCCTTTAGGCTGATAGGCGTATAATAAATGTAGTTTGCAGTATGAGAAGTCCTTAAGAGAAGATCTGCCACAAAAATAAAATGTTTTTTCATCCGGGTGACCAATAGGCCATTTGCAAGAATTTTCATCAAGTTCCTCTAGTTGTTTAGGGTTTTCTGGTTCGAAATCTTTTTCAATAATAAGTGATTTGAATCGATTTCTTCTCCCTTTTTTTTGTTTCTCATTTTGGACAATATCTAAGGCTTCATCTATTTTTTTGTAATTCTGTGATCTATTTCTAATCTTAGCTGATAAATTTAATCTGTGAGCTTTACCAATAACAGCGTTCCTACTAATTCCACCAATAATTTCAGCAATTTGACTTGCTGTTTTGCCTTTACCCCACAATTCTCTAAGCTTATTAACTTTTTCTTCTGTCCAGCTCATTTATATACCTATATAATGTGTATAAATTTTCATAATACACAATATACTGATACAAATTTCAATTAAACAAGAAAATATCTAAAGTTATCAACAATTTTTTTATTATATAATAATATTTATGTTCAATCCTAACTTGTATTTAATTGTTTAATTAATACAAAGTTTTTATTAATAAAATTATTTATGAGTTATTTAGCTAGTAATTACAATAGACGAAAAATTGCATTTAAAAGTGGAAAAGGTTCTTTTTTATTTTCTTTAAATGGTGAAAAGTATTTAGATTTTTTAAGCGGAATTGCGGTTAATACTTTAGGACATTCAAATCCGATATTAATCAAAGCTTTAAACTCGCAAGCAAATAAGTTATGGCATGTTTCAAACTCCTTTCAGATACCAGAAGGAGAGAATTTAGCTAAAAAACTTGCGAAGAGAACTTTTGCTGATAAGGTTATTTTTGTCAACTCTGGTGCTGAGGCCAACGAGGCAGCAATAAAAATTGCAAGAAGATATTTTTACTCAATAGGAAAACCTCATAAAAATAGAATTTTGTGTATTAAAAATTCCTTTCATGGAAGAACTTTAGCCAACATTTTTGCCAGTGGCTCAAAAAAAATGACAGAAGGTTTTGGGCCAAAAGTTAGTGGGTTTGATCATTTTAAATACTCAGACATAAAATCTTTAAAAAGTAAAATTACCAGTAAAACTGCAGCAATATTTTTTGAAACTGCCATGGGCGAGTCAGGAATTAAAGTTCATTCGAACAAATTTTTGAAAAGTGTAAGGAAAATTTGTGACAAAAAAAAAATTTTACTAATTTTAGATGAGGTCCAGTGTGGTATAGGCAGATCTGGAAAATTTTTTGCTTATGAATATTCTAAAGTTAAACCAGATATAGTTCCTATCGCTAAAGGCATAGGAGGTGGCTTTCCGATTGGCGCAGTACTCATGACCAAAAAGGTATCTAGGTGCATGGTGCCAGGGACCCATGGTAGCACATATGGGGGTAACCCATTAGCAATGGTTATCGGTAGCGCAATAATGGATGCAATTTTTAAAAAAGGATTTTTGAAAAACGTCAGAAAAAATTCAAAATATTTCTTAAAGGAATTAAGTATAATTAAAGAAAATTATCCTAAAGTTATAAAAGAAATAAGAGGCATTGGTTTGTTAATTGGAATTCAAGTAAATGTAGAATTAAGTAGCTTTATTAGCAAGCTTACTAAAAATAAACTTTTAACAATTAGAGCTGCAGAAAATGTTGTTAGAATATTACCTCCACTTAATGTAAAAAAAAGTGAGATAGATTTAGCACTAAAAATTATAGATAAAGTTTGTTCAGAATACTAAATTTATGAAAAATTTTATTAACATACAAGATATACCTGTAGAAGGATTAAGAAAAATTCTTAAAGATGCAAAAAAAAGAAAAAAAAAAAGAAAAAAAACAAATTTATTAAATACTGATAATGGAGCACCCTTAAAAGGTAAATTGTTAATACAAATGTTTGAAAAATCAAGTTTAAGAACAAGGTTAAGCTTTTATCTAGCTATTAAACAATTAGGTGGAAGCTCATTAACACTTAGACCAGACGAGTTACATTTATCTAAAGGTGGAGAAAGTATTCAAGATACAGCTAAAATATTATCTAATTTTGGTAATGCTTTCATGTTAAGAACTGATGATGATAAAAAACTAGAGGAATTTAAAAAATTCTTATCTATACCTATTATAAATGGTCTAAGTCCATCCTCACATCCTACTCAAATTTTGTCAGATATTTTTACTGTTGAGGAGATAAAAAAAAAACCAATATCAAAACTAAATATTTCCTGGATTGGCGATTCTAATAATGTTTTGAATTCCTTGGTTGCGGCATCTATTAAGTTTTCATTTAAATTAAATATTGGTTGTCCTAAAAAGTTTAGACCAAATAAGAAAATTTTAAGTTATATAAAAAGTAATACTAATAAAATTTTAATTCACCATAACTCATTCAAGGCCGTAAAAGCAGCCGATGTTATTTTTTCTGATAAAGTAATTTCAATGAACGATAAAGTTAACAAAAAAAGTAAGTTAAATCATTTTAAGAAGTTTAAAATTACCGAGAGATTAATGAGTCATGCTAAAAAAGATTGCATTTTTCTTCATTGTTTGCCCAGAGGTGGAGAAGTGGATGAAAAAGTTTTTTTAAGCAAAAGATCAAAAGTATGGCAACAAGCTACAAATCGAGTTCACGTACAAAAATCTATATTACTTTATTGTTTTGGAAAATTAAGGTAATGGAAGAGGGTTATCGGAATTTTTATTCAAATATAAAATCACCGATGCTCGATCTTTTTCTTTTCTTAAACCAGCGAACGCCATCTTAGTTCCCTTAATCCATTTAGCTGGCTTTATTAAGTAACCATTCAATTCTTCAAAACTCCAATTTTTTCCATGTTCAGACAGAGCCTTTGAATATTTGTAGTCGCTCACGACTCCAACCTGTCTACCCACTACATTATACAGAGCTGGACCAATATTATTTTTCCCCCCTTTTACAATCGAATGACAAGCTGAACATTTTTTAAAAACCTTTTCCCCAGTTGCAATATCTCCTAAAGCCATTAAAGCAGCCATATCTACTTTTTCCATAATCTTTTCAGAACTAGCTTTAGTTTTACTTACAACAGTTGTTTCTATGTCTATGGCGTAACCTGGAATTTTAGGTTTTTCGACATGAAAAATTACATCAGAAAGCTTTCCGATACCAATGATAAGTAACGCAACCATCAGTACTGCAGCAATTATTTTATTTAGTTCAAAAGAATCCATTTATAAAAATTTATTTTGAACATATAACACCATAAATATAAAATTGCTTATATATTTTAATGTACATTTTTGCCTCTGTTTATATTCTAATGAAAAACAAAAAATACCAATGAAAACGTTAATCATAATTCCCTCTAGGTTATCTGCTACAAGATTACCAGGTAAGCCCCTGTTAAAAGTTAACGGTTTATCAATTATTTCTCACGTTTTTAAAAAGGCAGAGGAAGCAAATATTGGAGAAGTTATAGTTGCGGCTGAAGATCAAGAGATTGTCGAAGACGTTAAAAAAAATGGCGGTCAAGCAATTAAAACCAAGAATTATCATAAAACCGGAACTGATAGGATTTATGAGGCATTTGTAAAACTAAACAATTCAAAAATCGATTTAATAATGAATCTTCAGGGAGATGAACCTTTAATGAATACAGATGACATTAAAAATTTAAATAATCAAATGATTAGATATAATTCTAATCTAGGTACTTTGGCCTCATTAATTTCAAATAAAGGATTATATAAAAACGAAAATGTTGTTAAGGTCACAACAGAAGAGAAACTGACTAATATAAATTTTCCTAATGCTACTAGTTTTTTCAGAAAAATGGTGGATCAAACAAAAAATACTTATCATCATTTAGGTGTATATTGTTATCAAAAAGAGACCCTTAAAAAGTTTGTTTCTTATAAGCAATCATTTAGTGAACGAAAATATAAACTTGAACAATTCAGAGCATTAGAAAATGATATCAAGATCAATGTTGCTTTAGCAAAAACCTCTCCTATTGGAGTAGATACAGAGGAGGATTTTCTAGCTATAAAAAAAATAATGGAATATAAATCAAAATGAGTAAAATTTATTTTCAAGGAACATATGGAGCATACTCACACTTAGCAGCTTTATCAATAGAGCCTAACTCTGAAATTATTCCATGTAAAACATTTGATGAATGTTTCATAGAAGCTACCAAAGACTCTCATTCTAAGATAATTATACCTGAGTCGAATCGAATTACTGGAAATATAGGAATCGAATATCTAATATTTAAATATAGGCTTAATATATACTCTGAGTATTTCCTAAAAATTGAACATAATTTATTAGGTCTTAAAGGAGTCAAAATTTCAGAGATTAAGAATGTTTATTCACACGGTCAAGCATTGTCTCAATGTTCAAAATTCATAAAATCCCATAAGCTTATTGAGCATGTTAGAGCAGATACTGCTGGTTCAGCTGAAATGGTATCAATTAGTAAAGATCGAACAAAAGCGGCAATAGCTTCTACATTAAGTGCAAAGATTTATAATTTAGAGATAATAAAAAAAAATATTGAAAATGAGAGTGGAAATTTAACAAGATTTTTATTAATGGGCAAAGATATTTCTCAACCAGATTATGGAAAAAAAAAATATATTACATCTTTTTTATTCAAATTAAAAAGTAAACCAGCTGCTCTTTATCAATCCCTAGGTGGGTTTGCAATTAATGGAGTAAATTTAACTAAACTGCAAAGCTATCCCGAAAAAAATTCTTTTGACTCATTTTTTTTCTTGTGTGATCTCGATGGACATATTGATGATACCAAAGTTCAAAAATCTTTAGAGGAATTAGGATTGCATTGTCAAGATTTTCACGTTCTAGGTGTTTTTGAAGCTGACAAATTAAGGGAAAAATAAATTTCAATCTTTTACTGTAGAACTGAAATTTTAACTGTTATAATAGTTTTTGGAGGCTAGAGGTGAATGCTGCTTAAACCCGACCAGGTCTTAACCGAAGCAATCGTAGAGACAGTTGTTCAGGTTCTAGTCTCCTTAAAAATTATATGAGTAGTAATAGTAAAGTTTTAGCATTAAAATATAGACCTCAGACGTTTAAAGATTTGATTGGTCAAGAGTCAATTGTTGAGACGATTATAAATTCGATTAAAATTGATAAAGTTCCTAATGCATATCTACTTACAGGCATAAGGGGGGTTGGAAAAACCACTGTTGCCAGAATTGTTGCAAAATCTTTGAATTGTTCGAATGGATCAATTGATCCTTGTGAGAAAAATTTATGTGAGAATTGTAAGTCAATATCTAACTCAAACCATATTGATGTTTTAGAAATGGATGCTGCAAGTAAAACTGGTGTAGATGATGTTAGAGATTTAATTGAATTTTCTAGATACGGACCAACATCTGCAAAGTATAAAATATTTATAATTGATGAAGTGCACATGTTAAGTAAGCAAGCATTTAATGCTTTGTTAAAAACTTTGGAAGAACCACCAAAATATTTAAAATTTATTTTTGCTACAACAGAAATTAAAAAAATACCGATTACAGTTGTTTCTCGATGTCAAAGGTTTGATTTGTCAAGAATAAAGTCATCACAACTCTTTGATTTTTTAAAAAGAATATCCTTAAAAGAAAATGGTAAAGTTTCCGATAAAGCTTTAAAACTAATCGTAAAAATTTCAGAAGGATCTGTAAGAGATGCTCTTTCATTGTTAGATAGAGGTATCTTGTCTACTTTAGATAATGAAGAGCTGTCAATATCTAAAGCCCAAAAAATTTTTGGTTTTTTTGATAAATCTCGATTAATTGAGCTATTAAAAGTTATTTTAGAGGGAAACGAGCCTAAGACCTTAGAACTTTACCGAAAAATGTATGATCATGGCATGGAACCAAAAGTATTTATCAATGATTTTCTTGAGCTGTTATATTATTTAAAGAATATTAATTCATTAACACTTGAAAGTTCAAATTTTTCTTTAAATGATGATGAGTTTAATGAAATTAGAAAAATATCGTCAAACTTAAATAATAGAACACTTATATTATTTTGGCAATTTACTATTAAAATATTGACTGAATTAGAAATTGTTACAAATCAGAACCTATCTATAGAAATGTTTTTATTGAGATTAATTTTTTTAAGTGGGATGAAAGAAACTGAAAACTTAGAGAAACAATCTGAGGAAAATGAATTTAATTTAGATATCAAATCTCAAAAAAGTGTTAAGGAAAATTTCTCAAAATCAAATAAAACTATTAATCAAATTAAAAATACATTGCAAGCTAATGAAGTTGAGTCTAATAAGAAGCTAGAAACTTACTCCAAAGGTTTGAACAAAATTGAAATAAGCTCATTCAACAATTTAATTAAGATTTGTAATGATAAAAAAGAGGTTAAATTGAAATATGAATTAGAAAATAATGTTAACCTTGTAAAATTTGAAAAACTAAGAATTGAAATTTCTTTTAATGAACAGCTTGATAAAAATTTTGTAAAGGATTTAACTTCCAAGTTACATGACTGGACAGGTGAAAGATGGATAATAACTCTGAGTAAAACAGAGGGTGAAATCTCATATAAAGAAAGATTAATTAAAAACAAAGAAAAAGAAATTGAAAAAATCAATAAATCAAAATTATTCTTAGAATTAAAAAATAATTTTAATGATATTAAAGTGGTAGATGTTAAAGATGTTAAAAATATTGAAGAGGAAAAGTAATGACTGATTTTACAAAAATCCTCGATAAAGCAAGAGAATTTGAGATTAAAATGAGAGAAAGCCAAGAAAAAATAAAAAATATCAGGGCCGAGGGGATTTCAGGATCTAATTCTGTTAAAATAATTTTAAATGGTGAGGGCGAGATGTGTAGAATTGAAATTTCTGATGAAATTTTAAAAGGAGATAAAGTTATCCTCGAAGACTTAATAGTTGCGGCTCATACTAAAGCAAAAGCAGAACTAAAATTAAAGACTACCGAAGAAATTTCTAAAACAACTGGTGGATTTAACATTCCTGGATTTAAGTGGCCTTTATAGTTGATGCAAAATATAAACGAAATAGAGGAACTAATTAGAATTATTTCTAAGTTACCAGGCTTAGGGCCAAAGTCAGCTAAAAGGATAGTTCTAAAATTAATAAATGATAAAGACGAACTGGTAAAACCCCTAGCCAAGGTTCTCGCGCAAGTTTATAAAAATGTTACCCGGTGTTTGTCTTGTGGTTCTTTAAAATCTAATATTAATGGGTGCCTAAATTGTGAAAATTTAAAAGAAAAATTTAACAAGATATGTGTTGTAGAAGATATAGCTGACAAATGGTCTATAGAAAATTCTAATATTTTTAAAGGATACTTTCACATATTAGGCGGAACAATATCATCCGTGGGAAATAAGAAAGAAGAGCTGTTAATAAATTCTTTAGTTGAAAGAGTCAAAAAAGAGCAAATTGATGAAGTTATCTTAGCAACAAGTGCAACAGTAGAGGGGCAAACTACAGCCTATTATATTCAAGATAGTCTAAAAAATACTAATGCAAAAATTACTCTGCTAGCTCAAGGCCTTCCAGTCGGAGGCGAAATAGAGAGCTTAGATGATGGTACTCTATATTCTGCATTTAAGTTTAGGTCTGATTTAAATTCTAACTCTGAATAGATTTTTTTTTTATTCTATTTAAGTGTAATAAAGGTTCCGTATAGCCTGAAGGTTGATTTTTTCCCTTAAAGATTAAATCGCATGCTGTGTTAAAAGCAGTAGAATTCTCAAAATTGTCACTCATTTTTTCATAATTTGTGTCGTTTATATTCTGTTGGTCAACGACTTTTGCCATTTGCCTCATAATTTCTACTACTTGGATTTTTGTTGTGATTCCGTGATATATCCAATTAGCAATATGTTGAGATGAAATTCTTAATGTTGCTCTATCCTCCATTAAACCTACATTATTAATATCAGGTACTTTCGAACATCCAATTCCTTGGTCTATCCACCTCACAACATATCCCAAAAGAGTTTGAGCAGAGTTGGAGATTTCAGAGTTTATTTCTTCCATTGACCAATTTGGCCTATCAGCTATTGGGACAGATAATAAATCATCTAGTTTAGCTTTTTTTCTTTTTGATAATTTTTTTTGCTGATTAAAAATATCTACCTTATGATAATGAAGACTGTGCAGAGCTGCTGCAGTAGGTGATGGAACCCAAGCACAATTTGCACCTGCCTTGAGATGATCTATTTTTTGATTTAACATATCTGACATCTTATCAGGCATCGCCCACATACCCTTTCCAATCTGTGCAACACCAGAGAAACCACATTCAATTCCAATATCTACATTATTATTTTCATAAGCTGAGATCCATTTTGATTGTTTCATTTCGCCTTTTTTAATCATAGGTCCAGCTTCCATTGATGTATGAATTTCATCTCCAGTTCTATCCAAAAAACCTGTATTTATAAAAAAAACTCTATCTTTTAATGTTCTGATGCACTCTTTAAGATTTGCTGATGTCCTTCTTTCCTCATCCATAATGCCTATTTTACAGGTATATTTTTTTAAATTTAAAGCCTCTTCGACTTTAGTAAAAATTAAATCAGTGAAAGCAGTTTCCTCTGGTCCATGCATTTTTGGTTTTACGATATAAATAGATCCTCTTCTTGAATTTCCTTTTTTTTTGATATCATGCAAACAAGCTGTGGTAGTTATAAATGCATCCAATATTCCTTCAGGGACTTCAGATCCATCCTTTAAAATCACTGATGAGTTAGTCATCAAGTGTCCAACGTTTCGATTCAACAAAAGACTTCTTCCATGCAATTTGAGTTTTTTACCATTCTTAGAAATATAACTTCTATCTGGATTTAATTTTCTCTCAAAAGTTTTTCCATCTTTCTCAAATTTAACATTTAAATTTCCTTGCATTAAACCGAGCCAGTTTTTATAACACTTTACTTTGTCTTCAGAATCTACTGCTGCAACGCTATCTTCATTATCACAAATAGTTGAAACTGCAGACTCAACGATCACATCGCTTATCCCAGCTATATCATGAGCAGCACTAAAGGCCCTAGGGTTGATAATAATTTCAATATGTAGATTATTATTCTTAAGTATTATTGCTGATGGTTTGTTACTTGCTCCTCTATGGCCAATGAATTTCTCAATATCTTTTAATCTAAATTCATTATCATCTTTATATATTATTAGATTTCCCTTACTTACAATTAAATTAGAAATGTTTTTCCAACTGGTGCCATCTATTGGAATATGTTCATCTAAAAATTTTCTTACGTATTTTATAACTTCCTGACCTCTTGCAGGGTCATATCTTTCGCTTCCTCCCTCTTCTGATTTAATTATATCTGTACCATATAAACTGTCATAAAGACTAACCCATCTGGCATTTGCAGCATTAAGAGCATATCTTTCATTCATAATTGGTACTACAAGTTGTGGACCAGCTATACTTGATATTTCAGAGTCTAAATTTTTAGTTTTAATTTTAAAATTTTCTTTTTCCTTAATTAAATAACCAATTTCTATTAAAAATTTTTTATATTCATTTAAGCTAAAATTTTCACCCTCTCTTTTTTTATGCCATTCATCTATTTTTTTTTGAAGGTCTTCTCTTTTTTTTATCAATTTAGTATTAATCTTAGCTAGATCATGTACAGCTTTATCAAATTTACTCCAAAAAACTTTTGATGGAATGTTTAAATCTTTCAGTAATTCTTTTTGAACAAAATTTTCTA
>MDTG01257401.1_pt1 | contig 20156 bp, 14 predicted proteins | sample 811421 | NCBI WGS metagenome assembly MDTG01 (sample SAMN05326645, study PRJNA326480) | marine metagenome | isolation source: seawater | place: Pacific Ocean: South East | collected 2011
AGATTGAAACCGAGTCCATCCATGTCAGTTGGTTTGGTTACACCAGTCCATGTAGTTGATTCTTCGGCAATAGAAAGTGCACCAGGAAAATGTTGAAAAAGAACGTGGTTAGCCTGTTGTAAAAATCTAACGGCTTCAAAATTTTCATTTCCTCCATCTTCATTAGGAATCCATTCACCCTCTGGACGTAGATAATCTTTGTATAGCATTGATGCGACTGCATCAACACGAATTCCATCTATGTGAAATTGATCAAACCAAAAGATGAGATTTGCAACTAAAAAATTACGAACTTCATTTCGACTGTAATTAAAAATTAAAGTTCCCCATTCTTTATGTTCTCCAATTCTGGGGTCTGAATGCTCATATAAATGACTTCCATCAAAGTAAGCAAGACCATGCTGATCCTTAGGAAAATGACCTGGGACCCAATCCAGAATTATACCAATACCCTCTTTGTGACATAAATCCACAAATGCACGAAATTCATTTGGAGTTCCATATCTGCTGGTTGGTGCATACCAACCCGTTACTTGATAGCCCCATGATCCATCAAAAGGATGTTCTGAGATGGGCATAAGCTCGATATGAGTAAAGCCTCTCTCTTTGACATAGGGGATGACTTTATTAGCTAATTCTTTATAAGTAAGCAATCTTGATCCAGGTTTCATATCCGCTGCTGGAACGGGAGCTCGATTTTCTCCGGTTGAATTGATATAAGGATCGTCAGCAGAAGCATGCATCCAACTTCCTAAATGCATCTCATAAACTGATATTGGTTGATCTAATGGATCTTTTTTGTCACGATTTGTGATCCATTCTTTATCACTCCATTGAAATGAATCGATTTTTGAAATGACCGAGCTTTTCGCAGGTCTTACTTCATGTTGAAAACCGTAGGGGTCAGCTTTTTCGTAGCAATGCCCTTGCTCCGTCCTTATTTCATATTTATACAAATCTCCGATATTTAAACCTGGAATAAATAGTTCCCATATTCCGCCCAAGCGTTTTTGCATTGGGTGATGTCGACCATCCCATGAATTTATATCTCCAATTACAGAGATGCTTTTTGCATGCGGCGCCCACAAGCAAAACATTACTCCTTCCTTTTTATCTATTTCTGTAAGGTGAGCACCCATTTTTCTCCAAATGTGATGGTGATTTCCCTCAGCGAAAAGATGTCTATCAATTTCACCCATCCATTCTTGTCTGAAACTCCATGGATCATTTTGAATGTGTTCAATCCCTCCACGCTTTACTTTTATTTGGTAATTGGTTCCAGGATCTTTCTCTATTACTCCTTCAAATATCCATTCATGGTTTGGATTCTTCAGCTGAATTTTTCTTTCATTTATTAGCAGTTCAACTTCATTTGCTTCTGGCATCCATATACGAACTATCCATTTATCTTTAAATGGTTGAGGACCGAGTATGGAAAAAGGATTATCGTGCCTGCATTCAGAGAGCCTTTGACCGTCTTCTTTCAAAGAATCTAAAAGAATAGAAATGGTCATGACTTACGGCAGAAATAGCTAGCTAGCTTAATCCTCTGCAAGTCAATATTGAACCCCTAAGACGAAATAAGTGATTCAAATTTAAGTTTTGAATTTGAAAGTAAGAGCGAAATTGTTGTCACTAGGCAGTGAGGGCTTGGACCTTCGCATAAATGTTGGTTTTGTCCAGGATTTATACCAATAGCTGGCCATCCAGACCCGGATATTGAAATTCTTAAACAATCACCTTCCTTAAAAGTGGCAAGCATCGGTTGAAGTTTAATTTCTCTGAAGCTTTTTTCAGTAATCTGATTATTAGTAATTCTGAGGACACCAGTCGAAAGTTGAGTAGAAACATTTTTAATCTCTGAAGGGATTTTTGATAACGCAATGAATAGATCAAAACCTTCTCTATCACACTTGGTTTCTAAATTCAGAATTGGTATGCCCTCTATTCTCTGATCTTTTGAGAAGGGAGGCGTCGTAAATACTGCTACATCAGGGCGAATATCGAGTTCGAATCTGTTTACTTCTCCTGGACAATCACTCAGATGTCCTCCTATTGCTGGTACGGGTCTCCATGGGTCATGTACTAGATTAACTTCTGTATTTACTTCAATATCAGAATCAGCAATTTGAGATAGGGAACCTTCTAGATTACTGATCGAGGCCAAGCCATTACTTAGAAGTTTCCAGGTGGAATTTACTTTTTGTTCAGAGGTTTCCCAGCTCTTAGTGGTAAGGTTCCAAATCTTTACTTTTGGAAAAGGAAAATTTTTATCTTTTTCTTTTAAATGAGTATCAAAAAAATTTAATTGGATCTTTTGTATGCCTTCCCACCATTGAAGATGAGTAGCAGGTCCAATTAGCAACTTAGGATCACCACCAGCTATCTTAGCTTTTTCAAAAATATCCAAGATACCTTTTAAATGAGGATCCCACCAACCTCCAATTAGAAGTAAAGGCTTTTTTAACCAGCTGTCCAATGGCTCATAACTGTTCCAATTCTTAGTTCTTTCATGAGAAAGTTGCAGCCATTTATATGCCATTCCCTCTGGGTCATGTTTTTGAAGTAATTCATAACCATTTAATAAATATTTTTTCGATTCAAGGCTTTCACGGATTTCCTTCCACGTATTTGAATCCTTTTCTCTTTGTGCTTTTTGTGCTGCCAACTGCAATCCCCAAGCCAATCCCAGGTGCCACCAATAAGCTCCTCCTTCACAACTCCAGTGTTCTTTTTCTGAAAGACCCGTCATTGCAGGGATCATGCAATCAGGAGGAGGCGTCCCTTCGTCCGCTATGAGCTGTGTTAAGCCTTGGTATGAAAATCCATATGTGCCCAATAAGCTATTGCATTCAGGCAAAGATCTAACCCAACCATGAGTTTCACTAGTGTCAGAAGCTTCTTGGCTAAAACCCGAAAATTTACCTTCAGACCCGCCTTGGCCTCTTACGTCTTGTATGACGACTACATAGTTATTACTTGCCCACCAAGAAGGATGAGCATAAGTAACTGTAGATGCTATTTCTCTTTTATATGGCTGGCGCATCAGTAGAACTGGCCATGGCCCCTTCCCATGAGGTACCCAAATGCGCGATTTAAGTAATGTTCCGTCTTTAAGTTTAAAGTCTTCGTCTCGATATCTTATTGGTTTCATTTGTTGTTTTAAAAAGTCTCTGGACAATAAAGTCCTCTCACATACATTGAGAGGATCTCTGCATCAACTACGCTTATGTTCTTTTGGTTTGAAATTTTTTGAATAGATTGTTGAGAAGTTGCAGAGATATTCTTTTTATTAAGTTCCTTGAAATTTTGACAAATGAATTTTGCTTCATCAGGATTTCTTTTTACATCCTCAAGAAGTGTTGATTGCGCCAATGTTTCTTGATTAATGGTGAAGGATGTAATTATTAGAGTAATTAGTAAAAGATTCATGATTTAGCTTATCTTTGATTCTTTGAATATCACTATTCTATTATCTTGTCGTTCTTTGATGAATTAAATAATGTTTTTTTTAGCTTTTTTTATTAAAAGATGAGCCTTCTTTAAATCTATTAATGGGATTCGACCTGTTCGTAAAAATCTTTCAAAGCGTCCTGTCTTTTGGACTAGCTCTTGAGGACTTAGTCTAGAAATAGCCTTGTTAGAGCTGAGTCCTGAGTGCATTAATAAGGCAGCTTCATTAAGTTCAATATTTAACGTACATATAAAATATGCTATACATTTAAGCCTTTTAAGGTTGCGAACAGTTCCTAGACTTCCATAAACCATCTTATTGATTTCTTCATCAGTTATTGCTAATAAGCAGTCCCAGGTTTCTATATTGTTTGACCTGAGTATTTTTTCTTCTTGAAAAAAGCTTTTCGGTATATTTTTCAATAATAATCGATTATTCATAGTTATCTAATGAATAATTTTCCTCAATATTATCTTTTTCAGATAACTCTTCGTTTGAAAAATAATTTCTATCTGGTAATTCTATTATTTTTGATTCTTTCAAATCATTTATTATTTCACCAAGAATAATTGGTTGGCTAATCCCATTTCCTGCTGACTGTATCTTTCTAAGTCTAACTTTGACCTGGGCTCCATTCCTGCCACCACCTTTTAAATTTCCTGCTATTTGCAACAAAGTGGGTTTTATAGCTTCTTCAGGAAAATCCTCTGATGCTTGTGCAACAACTAAATCAAATCCATTGTCATAAACAATTGGAGCATATTTATAACCCTCTACATTCACAGGAGGACTATAACTTTGATCAAAGGCCCAACAACTTGCGGATAATAAGAGAGTGAAAATTGTTGTCCCTGTTAGTCTAAACTTAATCCCCCATCCAAATAAGTAAGCTAAAATAGTCAGAAGGCCAATTCCTGAACCTCCCCACGCTAACCATTTTGTTAGATCCTGGATAACTTCACTCATAGACATAGGCTGGTTTCTCCTGATTTGATTCTTTATAGTTTGTTGGCTCCCCTATGTTTGAGAATAATGTTTCATGGGAGATGAGAGGCCTTCAAAAAGATTAAAGCGATGGGGACTGACTGGAACCTTTGTGGCGTTGGGTGGCGTTTTGATTTGGAGTGGCATAGATCTTGTAGTAGCTAGAACTATAGGTCGCTTTTCTCCCCAAATAGAAAAATCATTATCTAATTCATTAGGCCACCCTTTCAAAATAGGTCCATACAGGGGACTTAGGTTATGGGGGCTTGAATTGGGAAGAACGCAGTTGCTTCCGGGTGTTAAGGACTCTTCTTCTGTTGATATTTCAAGTTTAACAGTTAAATTTGCACCACTTGCAAGCTTATTTAATTGGCAACCAGTAGCAATATTTAATCCCAAGGGAACTAAAATAATATTGAGTAAAAACGATGATGGATCTTTTTGGGTTTTACCTCAGTCGGATGGGTCCAAACAAATAAACCTTCAACTAAGACTTAATCTAAAAGGGTCAACTAAAGTATTATTTAATCCTGGGGAAACAAAATTATTGGCGAAGGGGAATATTGCTTTTAACCTTGCCAAGAAAAAGGTTAATGGTGCGATTAATTTAGAGACAACAAACAGAGGAAGTCTATATCTTGCTGGGAAGGGTTATTGGGATGGATTGGAATTTCAAACAAAAGCAAGGATTAATAAACTTAAACTTGGCATTTTTCAGGAGATTTTAGGAAACGATCCAAATATTATTACAAAAGGAGATATTAATGGTGTTTTTAATTTAGGAATTGAGAAGGGTTTAATAAGGTGCAAAGGTAATTTATTGGTTAATAATCTAACTTTAAAAGGAGGTCTACTTAGTGATGCTTTGTCAACTACAAAGTCAAAAATATTATGTGATAAAAATAAGATAAGTTTAACAGATTCAAATTGGAATTATGGCTATTGGGATATATTTGGCTCGGTTCTAGTTCCGTTAAATAAAACAAATCAAACTTATATTGATTCTGTTACTGATATTAAAATAAAAGACTTTGATCATAAACCACTTTCTTTAAAATTTATATTACCATTTTCAATCTTAGATAGACGCCTGAAACTTGGCGATATAAAAGCTGATTTTAATTTAAAAAAATTTCCTTTAGGTGCTTTAAATCCAGTATTTAATTCTTCATTTTCAGGTAATTTAAATACAAAAGGTTATTTCAAGGGACCATTTGAATCGTTAGATTCTCTGGTGGATTTTACTATTGATAATCCACAAATTAATAGTGTACGCTTAAGAGAGAAATGGAGGGGAAATTTTATACGTGTTCCCAGTCAACAGAAATGGGGGAATCTACGAATGGATTCAGAAGGGGCCTCAATCCCAGGAAATCTTGAACTTAATTTAAATAAAGATGGTAATTTTAATGATTTAATTTTAAATAGATTAGGTGGTAAAATAACTTTAAAACCCAAATTAAATTTATATGAGTGGAAAGCTAATAAGTTTAGATTAGATCGTGTAGAGGTTGCTTTTCCTCCAGAGAGAAGTTTTAAGAGAATATTTGGTGAGGTCTCAGGCGATGGAACATTCTCTTTGGATCCGTTATTTATTAATGGTGATTTGAATCTAGATTATTTTAGATTATTAGGATTTAAATTAAAACAGGCAAAAGTCAAAGGAAAAATTGATAAATTAGAAACTAATTTAACTGGTGAATTAATTCCATCTGAAAATGGAAAGATTAAATTTGATTTTAATAAGAAAAACGAATTATTTTTATCAGCTCATGTAGATAATGTTAGCTCTAGTTGGATTTCCGCTACAGCTTTAGAGATACCTAAATTGGGGTTAAAGTATTCAGAGGCATTAGGAAAGGCCGAAGATCTAGAAAAACTTATAATTGGTTCGCCTAATAGTTCAATTGATAATCAGTTAAAGTCTTTAAATAGTTCAAAGGATTCTTATAGAAAAGAAATTGCTAGAAAAAATAATCAGAGTTTTATTAACCCTTATGATCTTAATGGAAATATTGATGCAGATATTACACTTAGTGGAAAAAATACCTCTGATTTAAAATTAGATTTAAATGCAATTGGAAAAGTTTGGAGTGATAAATATAAGAAAAAAAATGATAAAGATATTAAGCCATTTAATATAAACTTTAATGGATATTTAGGCTCGGGTTATGGTGAATTCTCTTTGCTTAACTTTGATTATTCCTTATTATCTTTAGTAGCGCCAATACCCTCAGCAATTGATGGATATTTTGGCTTAAGTGGGAAATATATTTTAGGTGATGGGAATCCAAAAGTTATTTCAGAGCTCGTTATTGATGACACTAAAATTTATCAAAGAAATATCATTTTAGATAATGGAGAAATTTTATTTAAAGATAATTATCTTGAATTTGATCTTGCTTTAAGAGAGCAATCTTCCAGAAACCCAGTTGAATTAAAGGGATTTTACCCATTATCTTCTTCTCTACCTATAGATTTAAAAGTCGAAAGTCATGGAGATGGTTTGGCCTTTTTGACAGGTTTAACAAGAGGAAGTGTCTCTTGGCTTTCCGGAACGTCTGATCTTAGTTTGCTAATTAGAGGGACTCCCTCATCCCCTATCGCAAATGGTTTTATGGTTTTAAAAAATAGTGATCTTGTTTTTCAAGATAAAGAAATTAATAATTTAAATAGCACAATAGTTTTTGATTTCAATAGAGTTGAAGTACAAAAATTGACAGCAAATATTGGGAAAAATGGTCTAATTAATAGTAAAGGTGGAATCCCGCTATTTGATTCCAAATTAGTTGAAAAAGAGCCATTAGCTATTTCCATCGACAATGCGCGAATCAAAACATCATTGACTGACATAAAGCTCTCATCAAAAACTATTGTGAATGGATCTATTTTGAAACCTCAATTAGCAGGAGAAGTTTTGATTTCAGAAGGCTCGATATATGCCAAAAGATCCAAGAACAAAGAAAAGACTTCACCTAACAAAGTAGGAAATAATTTTAAAAGAATTCGTAGATTTCCTGAACAGGATTGGAACCAGAGTGGCCCTTTAGATTTATTTATTCAAGATAAAAATGCACCTGCCAGTCGAATAGTTAGTGCCGGCTTCCCAAAGGGGTTTGAATCAATAAGCTTTGATAATTTTAAGCTCGTACTTGGCCCTTCATTACGCTTAGTTTCTCAACCTTTGGCAAGTTTTGAAACAAATGGATTTCTCTTCTTGAATGGAGCTTTTGATGAGACCCTTAATATTAGCGGAGTCATAAAGCTTGTTAGCGGCTACGTAAATCTTTTTACAACTACTTTTAATTTAGATCAAAGCGAACCTAACGTAGCCGTTTTTGTTCCTTCAATGGGATTAGTTCCATATGTTGATGTGACGTTAAAAAGCCGTGTTCCAGATAATGTAAGAGATGTTACTGATTTTTCCTCTAATGGAATGGCCTCATTTGGTATCGGGGGGTCTCGTTTTGTAAATGTTGAAGTAACAGCCTCTGGACCTGCTGATCGAATTAGTGAAAACTTTCAATTAAGAAGTACTCCCTCCTTGGGAAGAAATGAATTAATAGGACTAATTGGAGGAAACTCTCTTGCAAATCTTGTAGGTAGTGGAAGTGATGGAGATGTCGTGTCTAGTTTGTTGAATAGATCTGTGGCTTCATATGTGCAAGGTAATCTCAATGGCTTTTTGAGTGATAGGCTGCAAGTATCTTTATACCCTGCTTATATTAGTGGGGCGGACATAGATGATGATGCTGGTGAAAGTAGTTCTCAAAGTGCAGATCAAGATGAAGAGGATCTTACAGCTCAACAGGCATGGGTAACGGAACTAGGAGTAGATCTGAATGATAAATTTAATTTTTCAGTTCAGGCTGCTCCTAATCGGCAGGACATTCCACCAAAGGGAAATATTACTTTTAAAATGAACCCTAATGTAGATTTGCTAGGGTCTTTTGATAAAAACGGGAATTGGCAAAGCCAAGTTAAACTCTTTTTTAGATATTAGATACATTAATAGTTGAACAAAAAAACATGTCATTTAAAATAAATAATCTATATTGATGTTTTTTTTGCTTTATTAGGCGTCAAAGGAATATTTTATAGTTGAGTAAAAAAATTATCTTTGATTAAACGGCTGTTCTAAATCTAATGAGCACAAACTTATCAGTTCCAAATCCTTCTCCTCAGCTAATAAGAGAGGCAGAGAGTGTCAAAGAAGCCTCAATTTTGCTTGGTCAAGCAACTAATCAACAAAGGTGTGATGCTTTGACTGAAATAGCAAATGCTTTGAATGATAATGCTGGTGAGATTCTTAAGGCAAATTTAATAGATCTTGAAAGATCAGAAAAAGAAGGATTAAATAAACCACTCTTATCAAGACTTCAATTAACGGAAACTAAACTCAAAGGATGTATTGATGGCGTTCTAAAAGTTTCCAATCTTGCAGATCCAATTGGCAAAAGACAACTCCATAGAAAATTAGATGAAAATCTAATTCTCGAGAGAGTTACAGTCCCATTAGGTGTGTTAGGTGTGATTTTTGAATCTAGACCTGATGCGTTAATACAAATAGCTTCTCTTGCGGTGCGTTCTGGTAACGGAGCTTTATTGAAAGGAGGAAGTGAGGCAAGATCTACGAATAAGGCGATAATGACCTCTATTGATATAGGGCTAAGTAAATCAAGCGTAGGTGCAGGATCCTTGGCTTTGCTGACAACACGTCAAGAAAGTCTAGGTTTATTGCATCTTGATAGGTTGATTAACTTGATAATACCAAGAGGTAGTAATGAATTAGTTCAATTTATTCAGGACAATACACGTATTCCTGTATTGGGTCACGCTGATGGAATTTGTCATTTATACGTGGATTCTTCTGTTGATATACCCCAAGCTATAAGCTTGGCTTTGGATAGTAAAATCCAATATCCTGCTGCTTGTAATGCAATAGAGACTTTGTTAATTCATGAAAATGTTGCCGATATATTTTTAGAAAAAAGCTTACCAATTTTTTCTAACGCAGGAGTTACTCTCAGGGGAGATACCAAGAGTCAATCTTTAGGAGTAAAAAATGAAGTAACTGAATCTGATTGGTCTACAGAATATCTGGATTTAATTCTTTCAATTAAAATTGTTTCTAATGTAGAAGAGGCTATCGATCATATTCGTAAATATAGCTCGCGACATACTGAAGCAATAGTTACTAATGACAAAGCAGTCGCTGAAAAATTTCTTCGATCAGTTGATAGTGCTGGCGTTTATCACAATTGTTCTACACGTTTCGCAGATGGTTTTCGCTACGGTTTTGGAGCTGAGGTTGGGATAAGTACTCAGACTCTACCTCCAAGAGGTCCAGTAGGATTGGAGGGCCTAGTTACGTATCGCTACTTATTAAGAGGTGATGGTGATCTTGTAAAGGATTTTGCTTCTGGAAATAGAAGCTTTTTACATAAAGACTTGCCATTATGAATCAATTTCACAATTTAAGTGCAATTCATATAAAAGATTTAAATCTTTGGGCCCATGTAGGGGTTTTAGAAAGTGAACGAATAAATGGTCAAAGTTTTATACTTGATATCAGTTTTTGGTTGAATTTGGATGAGTCTTCAAAACTTGATCAATTAGACAAATCCATTGATTACAGTGAAGCAATTAAAGCTGTTCAAAAGCTTTCATTTGAAATTAAATGTCAAACCATCGAATGTTTCAGTGATCAAATCTTGAATGTTCTTGAGTCTCTATATGGGACAGTTCCAATAAATATCAGGCTAAAGAAATGCATCCCACCTATTAATGGATTTAATGGCAGTGTCTTAATCGAAAAAAACAGGAATTTCTCATGATTAATTAATTGAATCTCACTAAAAGACCGATTTTTTTTATTCATGGATTATGGAATAATCCTGAATTATTTACAAAATTAATAGAGAGAACAAAAAAAGATGACAGTCACTTGTATCGGCCGCATTTACCACACAAGCTTGGTAAAACATCTCTCCTTGAGTTAGCGAGAGACCTTGATTCAAAAATTGAAGAATTTGTTGGTTCTGAAAAAGAAATTGATATTGTGGGGTTCTCAATGGGTGGATTGATTAGCAGGATTTGGTTGCAAAAATACAATGGTTTTTTAAGAACAAAACGTTTCTTTAGTATTGGGACTCCTCATTTTGGTACCTACACAGCTCAGTTAATGCCTTCATCTTTTATGCCTGGGATTGCAGAAATGAAAAGAGGGAGTGGTCTATTATCTCAATTAAATAATGACTTGACTTCCCTAGAGAAGATTCAATGCACTAGCTTTTTTACAAAATGGGACTTAATGTCATTCCCAGGCTGGCAAGCAAAACTTTCTATTGGTAATTCCTATGCATTACCTGTTTTGACACATAAAGAATTAATCACTAACCCCATTTCTCTAGACGTTCTATCAAAAAAGATCTTTGAAGATAGCTAATTGAGTCCACTATGTCTTATTAATGCTTTGGTAGAAGGAAGTCTTCCTCTGAATTTTTTAAAAACTTGATTAGGTGAACGACTGCCACCAAGACTTAAAACTGTATCCCGATATTTTTTCCCAATTCTACGCACCTCATCTTTATTAGAAAGTCCTGCCTCTTCAAAGGCTGCAAATGCATCAGAACTGAGTACCTCAGCCCATTTGTAAGAGTAGTATCCTGCGGCATAGCCACCAGCAAAGATATGGCTAAAGGCACAAAGAAACTGATCTTCTGGTATGGGGTCGAGAACTGTTGTGCTCTTTGCAATATCTCGTCGTAACTCATCTGGAGACATTGTGGAATCCGCATTCCATTGACTGTGCAATTTTAGGTCTGTAAGCGCGAAATGTACTTGCCTGAGAGTCGCAAGACCGGCATTGAATGTTCTACTTAACTTTAATTTATTGATTTCGGATTTTGCTAATGGTTCTTTTGTTTCCCAATGAATTGCTATCTCAGAAATTGTTTGATCCTCTAAGCACCAATTCTCCATAAATTGACTTGCTAATTCAACTGCATCCCACTCGACGTTGTTAATACCAGCTGCTTGTGGATAATTAACAGTCGTGAGCATATGCTGTAACCCATGCCCAAATTCATGAAAAAGGGTTTCTACCTCTTCGAAACTCATCAGGCTAGGTTTGTCGGCAATAGGGGGTGTTTGATTACAGACTAAATAGGCGACTGGAAGTACTAAATTATCATTCGCTTTTTGATATCTACAGAGACATTCATCCATCCATGCTCCTCCTCGTTTTGTTGAAGGACGACTGAAAGGATCAAGATAGAAAGATGCAATTTTCTGACCATCTAGATTTTTAACATCGAAGAAACGAACATCTTCATGCCATAAAGGTGCTGTAAAACTTGCCTCTTCGATTTCTATTGAAAAGAGTCTTTTACATAAATTGAATAGACCATTAAGAACTTGATCTAAAGGAAACCATGGTCTGAGTTTCTCTTGGTCAAGGTCGAATTTTTCTTTTCTTAGAACTTCTGCCCAGTAACTTATATCCCATGGAGAAAGCTCAAAATCGTCGTTTTCACCATTCCTTTTGGCACATTCAAGTAGCTGTATCATTTCTTTTTGGGCATGAGGCATTGAGGCTAATCTTAATTCTTCGAGTAACATCTCAACGGCTTTTTCGTTATCGGCCATTTTGGTAGCTAGACTAATTTGACACCAATTCTTGTATCCCAACTGTAGTGCTTGCTTATTTCTAAGTTCTAAGATTTCTACAATTATTTTTTTGTTATCAAACTTTCCATCGCTTGCTCTACTCACATAAGCTCTATAAATTTTCTCTCTAACACGTCTATCTTTTGCATATGTTTGAAAAGGAATATAGCTAGGCAAATCCAACCCAACTCTCCAAGGGCCAGAAGAGGCCGTTGGACTGTCTCCTGTTTCATCTTTATCACCTGCATCCTTTGCCGCAAGTGCTAACGTCTCAAGCGCTCTTTCAGGAAGACCTTCAACTTCTGAACGATTTCTTAATAATATACTCCAACTTTTAGTTGCATCTAATACGTTGTTGCTGAAGATTGTAGATAATTCAGCTAATCGCTCGCTGCGAGAATTAAATAATGTCTTCTCATTAATCTCTAGACCAATTCCTTTGTTTTTCATTGTTATTAATTCACTCTCAATTATTCTTATCTGCGTTTCGCTCTTTATTTTTCCATGCTCTTTTAGGTTTGATAGAGCTTTGAAAATGACTTCGTTTTGAGCAAGTTGATTACTAAATCTAACAATGTTAGGTTGTTGATTTGAATAAGCTTTCCGTAATTCAGAAGAGTTACATACAGCGTTTAGATGACTTACTACTCCCCAGCTCCATCTAAGCTTTTCACCTATTTCATAAAGTTGAGGCATTAAATCTTCCCAACTTAAATATTTTTTTATCAATAACTTTCTATCTAGTTGTTCTTCAAGCTTGTTTAATTTTTCATTTAAATCTTTTATGAGTCTAGGTATGTTTTCGGTTATTTCTTCAGGGTTGATTTTATCGTAATCAGGTAGCCCCTCTCCTTTTAAAAGTGGTGATGGCTGAATTAAAGTCATTTTTTAGATCCAAGAACTAACTCATTGGTACAAGGTTATTGGTTATTAATGATTGTGCGAGAGCATTTGTTGAGACCTCATATAAATCAATGGCTATTCTTGGCCAAAATCCAATCACTAATGTTGGCACTAAGAGGCTTAAACCTATTGAAAGCTCTCTAGCATCCATCTCTTTCACTATGGACAAAGCAGGGATCCTTGGTCCGAAGAAAACTCTTCTGCACATTGATAGAAGATATATGGGAGTTAAAACCAGTCCAATCGCAGCAAGTAATATTGTTATTGCTCTGAATAATGAAGTGAAACCATCTTGACTAGTAATACCAAGAAAAACAGTAATTTCACTAATAAATCCACTCATCCCTGGCAAAGCAAGAGAGGCTAAAGAACTGGCTAAGAAAAATGCAAAAGTAATGGGCAAAGCCTTTGCTAGACCACCCATGTTTGGTATCGAAAGTGTATTTGTCCTCTCATAAAAACTACCCGTAACAAAAAACATTGCTGCAGCAATTAATCCATGACTAATCATTTGGAGCATCGCACCACTGATCCCGAGTGCATTTACTGCCCCAATACCAACAAGTACGAAACCCATATGACTTACAGAACTACATGCAATACGTCTTTTTACATTGTCTTGAGCGAAAGCATTTAACGCACCATAAATAATATTGACTATTCCAATTATTATTAAAGCTGGAGCGAGTATTAAATGAGTATCCGGTAAAATTTGCACATTAAACCTTATCAGAGCGTAACCTCCCATTTTTAACAAAACACCAGCTAAAAGCATTGAAACTGGTGCATTAGCCTCCCCGTGAGCATCAGGAAGCCAAGTATGAAGTGGAAAAATTGGAAGCTTTACACCAAAACCAATTAAGAAGCCTAAATAACAAAAAATACCAAAATTTCCATTGAAAGATTTGGATGCAATTTCACTCAAATTAAAGGTAAACTGATCTCCTGAAAGCGCCAGAGCAAGGCCACTTATTAAGATCAAAAGAGAAGCAAGAGCTGTATAAAGAATAAATTTTGTTGCTGCATATAGTTTTCTTTTCCCCCCCCATATAGCAATCAATAGATATACAGGAACTAACTCAAGCTCCCAAGCTAAGAAAAACAATAAGAAATCTTGTGATAGGAAAACTAATGCTTGCGCAGAAGCTTGTATAAGTAGTAGAGCAAAATAAAGCCGAGTCTTTTGTTTGACTTTCCAACTTGCAGCTGCCGATAGAAGAGTGATTAGCCCGCTTAGTACTACAAGGGGTGCTGATATTCCGTCTACACCTAGAGACCATTCAAGACCAATAGAAGGAAGCCATTGAAGCCTTTCAACTAATTGTAGATTTTCGCTTTGCGGGTCAAATAAATTATAAAATGCACCTGCGATTATTAAAAAGTCCGCTAATAAAACAACCAGGGCTATGTTCCTGGGCAAGTTAGTGTTTGTGTCTTCTTGTGTTGGAAGAAATGGCATTATCAATGCTCCAACAGCTGGAAGGAGAACAATGAGTGAAAGCCATGGAAATGCCGCCTGAGAATCTATACTCAACGGAAAATTGGGATCCATGATTTCGAGAAGGACAGCCATAAATTTATCAGTTTTTGTTCGTTTCCATGAGTAGAACTACCCAATAGTGTTTGAAATGCATTCGCTCCCCTTTGGTTGGAGGCTCATTAAAGGGGCACGACTTGCCACTCCAGCTGCCTCCCAGGCTTTGACCATTGCAACACTAACTTCTCGACCTTTGCTTTCTTTGCATAAGGCAATTACGCTTGGTCCCGCTCCACTAATTGCACATCCTAGAGCTCCAGCAGCCTGTGCTGCTTTTCTCACTTCCAGCCCACCCTTTATTAACCCCCATCTGTAGGGCTCATGAAGTTTGTCATGCATACCATCTGCTATTAGATCTTCGTTCCCAGTCCTAAGTCCTTGAAGCAGAAGAGTAAGTGCACCTAAGTTGATAACAGCATCACTGATGGGGATGTGCTCTGGCATAACGCGTCTTGCTTCGCTTGTGCTCAGGCGAATTGATGGAATAGCGACAACTGCTTTAATTGATTGATCCCAATCACAGCGAACTACACGCCATCGATCATTTGCTGTTTTGGCTGTTATACAAAGACCACCAATTAATGAGGGAACGACATTATCTGGATGACCTTCAATGTCTATGGCCAGTTCGAGCAATTTTTCTTTTGGCAATGGATAACCAGCTAAAGCATTCGCTCCGACTAGACCTGCAACAATTGCTGTAGCGCTGCTTCCAAGTCCCCTCGCAGGAGGAACAGCTAACTTTACTCTTGCCTCAAGAGCAACAGGTTCAACACCTGCGGTTCTCCAAACTCTTTGTGCGGCTCTGTAGAAAAGATTTTCAGGTCCTCCTCTTAAATGATTACCTTCAGTACTTTCCATGATTAATTCAAATCTTTCGCCATTACCCTCAATCCTTCTGATAGTGAAATAGTTGGAGAGATCTAATGCTGCTCCCAAGCAATCAAAACCTGGACCGATGTTGGCTGTAGTAGATGGAACTTCTACTACGACAGTTTGTCCTATTTTTGGCGGCCCCATGTTTTTGTCCTTTAAATAAGTTTCTCATTTGATCCGGCAATTAGATGAGCTCTGCAAGCTGAACAGAATAATGTTGCTTCTGGATCTTTAAGGACAATCAATGGAATTTCCTTCAAATAAGATTGAAAACGACCCTTGTTACTGAATGCATCAAGGAAGTTAGATGATTTTATTCCATTAAGGTTTTTTACTGCTGTTCCACCTGCAATCCATAATCCAGCGGAGCAAAGTTCTTGTAAAGCAAGGTCACCAGCGGCAGATCCGTAGGCACTTAACCAAAGTTGTAGAGCTTCAGACATTAACTTGTCTCTATTATTTGCCTCTTCACAAACCATTGCAGGTAAGTCCAACATGTCTGAATTATTATTGTCTATTGCTTTTAAAATACTTTGAAGTGGATGATTTGCTTGAAATGGATCATCTAACTTCCATCTTGCGATCATTCCAAGCCCAGTTCCGCTAACAATTCTCTCAATAGATATCCTTTGAAGATTTAATCTCTTTTTTAACCATTTGACTAATTCCCATTCTTCTTCAGTTCTTGGGGCAAATTCTCTATGCCCTCCTTCGCTTGGGAGAACAGAAATGCTACTAGATGTGATTAAACCTCTTGATATTCCAAGACCAGTTCCTGCACCAATGGTTGCAACTATTTGTGTTTTCCCTTTGCTCTGAAAATCGATGTTCCCTTGGATAACTTCATATTGATTCTTTTTTAAAAAAGGAATTCCATAAATTAAAACTGAAAAATCATTAATTAATTCAATATTATTTATTTTTGCCATTAAGGATAATTTATTTGTATCAATATCCCATCCTAGGTTTGTAATATTAACTTTCTTGTTTTTAATTGGTCCAGCCACCCCAATACAACAATATTCAGGGAATGATATTTGGCTTGGTAATTGTTTGATGAAATCTTCGAATATTGAGTAAAAAGATTTCCATTTAGAAGAAATATAGTACCTGTTGAATAACTTCTTTGGGTATTTCTCATTTGAATAAATTGCTAGGATTGTTTTTGTTCCACCAAGATCTCCGACAAGTAAATTCATTGCTTTTTATTTATATGGTTAAATTAAAATTAATTACTTTCCATACCCTTTTTATTAATTGATTCATTAACTATTAACTTGAAATTACTAAGTGTCATATTTCCAAGGTCTATCCCTTCTCGTGTTCTTATTGAGATTTCATTATTTTCTTCTTCTTTATCCCCAATAATTACTAAGAAAGGAATTCTTTGAATAGTGTGTTCTCTTATCTTAAAACCTACTTTCTCATTCCTAAGGTCAATATCTGCTCTAAATCCATAATCAAGTAACTTGTTTTTTGTTCTTATACATGTTTCGTTATTCCTATCAGTTATTCCCATAACTATAATCTGTAAAGGTGCTAGCCATGTCGGGAAATTCCCAGAATAATTCTCTATTAATATACCAATGAATCTCTCAAAAGAACCTAATATTGCTCTGTGAAGCATAACAGGTGTTGCTTTCTTCCCAGTTATATCTATATAGCTAGCATTAAGTCTTTCTGGCATTGAAAAATCTACTTGAATTGTTCCACATTGCCATACCCTATTGAGGCAATCTTTTAGTGAAAATTCAATTTTTGGACCATAAAAAGCACCCTCTCCTGGGAGCAGTGACCAATCTAAACCTTTTGAATCTAGTGCATCTGATAGAGCTTTTTCTGATTTATCCCATATAGAATCACTACCAACCCTTTTCTCTGGTCTTGTTGAGAGTTTAATAAGTATTGAGTTAAACCCAAAGGTTTTATATACCTCAAAAACTAGATCAATAAAGTTTTGAACTTCTTCTTGTATTTGTTCATTCGTGCAAAATATATGTGCGTCATCTTGCACAAAATTCCTTACTCTCATTAATCCATGAAGCGCTCCTGAAGGCTCATTACGATGACAAGATCCGAATTCGGAGAGCCTTATTGGTAGATCTCGATAACTTTTTAAACCCTGGTTGAAAATTTGAATGTGGCATGGACAATTCATGGGTTTTATTGCATACTCCCTGTTCTCTGAAGTTGTAGTAAACATATCGTCTTTAAACTTTTCCCAATGGCCTGACTTCTCCCAAAGACTCCTATCCACGACTTGGGGAGACTTCACTTCTAAATAATCATATTTAGAAATAGTTTCTCGAATATAGTCTTCTAAAATTCTATAAATAGTCCAACCTTTTGGATGCCAGAAAACCATTCCTGGTGCTTCCTCTTGAGAATGAAAAAGTAGAAACTTTTTTCCTAACTTCCTATGATCCCTTCTTTCAGCTTCTTCAATTCTAGAAATATATTCTTTTAATTCTTTAGAGTTTTTCCATGCTGTTCCATATACTCTTTGGAGCATTTCATTATTTGAGTCTCCACGCCAATAAGCTCCAGAGACTTTCATTAGTTTAAATATTCTCAGATGTCTGGTATTTGGTACATGAGGGCCCCTGCACATATCAATATATTCTTGATGCTTGTATAACTTTATAATTTCATTTTTTGGAATATTTTTGATTATATCAAGCTTAAAAATTTCACCTCTATCAGTGAAAACTTCTTTTGCCTTTTCTGGGGTAACTATTTCAACATCAACATCATAATCTTTATTAACTAAGTCCTTCATTCTTTTTTCGATTTTTTCAAGGTCGTCTGGAGTAAAGTTATTTTTATAAGAAATGTCGTAATAAAAACCATCATCGATAACCGGTCCAATTGCCATCTTTGCTTCTGGATATAATTGTTTGACAGCATGCCCAAGAAGGTGAGCGAATGAATGTCTTATGATTTCTAAACCTTCAGTATCTTTAGATGTGATGATTTGTACTTTTGAGTTTTTAGTTATTGGAATACAAGTATCTATTAATTCTCCATTTACCTTCCCAGCTAATGCAGCTTTTGCTAAACCGGGCCCAATTTCTGAAGCTATTTGATCAACTGTTACCGCTGAATTGTAATTTCTTTCAGTGCCATCAGGCAATGTAATTATTGGCATAAACCTCTATGGAGTTGAATAAAAACCCAGAGCTTTCTTAACTCTATTTAATGTTAACTGAGAAGCTTCTTCTGCAGTTATTTTTCCTTTAGTTAAAACTCTATTTAATTCTCCTCGGTCATTCATTAATTCATTATATTTCTTTTGAATTGGCCTAAGTGTATTTATCATTACTTCTGTGAATTCTGGTTTGAATTTACCCCAACCCATGTCCTTACAATATTTAGCTGCTTTTTCTTTCCCCAGACCTGATATTATTGAGTAAATTGTTAAAAGATTATCAGCTTCAGGCCTTGAAGGATTTCCAAATTCTAAACCTAACTCTGAATCGGTTCTTGCGCGCTTTATTTTCTTGTTAATTATCTCGGGAGTATCTAATAATGTAATCCTACTATTTTCATTTGGATCACTTTTGCTCATTTTTTTTGTACCGTCTGTAAGGCTCATGACTTTTGAGCAATCTTTTAATATTAAGGGATTAGGCACTTTAAGAATGGGGTTATCTTTAGTTCCATATTTTGAATTAACTCTTTGAGAAGCTATGTCTCTAGCCAGCTCTAAGTGCTGTTTTTGATCTTCTCCAACTGGAACCAGATCAGCATCATAAAGAAGGATATCAGCTGCCATAAGAATTGGATAATCTAATAATCCAATAGATACATTGTCTCCTTGTTTAATTGACTTTTCCTTGAATTGAATCATTCTTTCCATCCAGTTCAATGGAGTTAGGCAATTCAAAATCCAGCAAAGTTCACTATGAGCAGTAATTTGACTTTGTATAAATATTGAGCATTTATCGGGATTCATTCCACAAGCAATATACAAAGCTGCTGTAGATAAAGAGTTTTGATAAAGACATTTGGGATCATGTGGTGTGGTAATTGCATGAAGATCAACTACGCATACAAATGTTTCATGATTTTCTTGAAGCTCAACCCAATTCCTTATTGCTCCGAGCCAATTTCCAATATGAACCTCTCCTGTCGGTTGAACACCAGATAAGACCCGCTTTTGATTCACTTAAACTTGCTCACTAGTTTTGGTGGACTTACCTTCATTAGATCTATCTTCAGTTTCTTTAACATTATTATTTTCTTCAGGTACTTGAGCAATATCTTCTGATTTATCAGAATTGGAAACCTCATCATCTTTGACAGGTCTTTCTGGCCTCGCAAAAGGGTTGGGCTTAGTATTTATTGCGTTGCTATCTTCATTCCTGAAGCTTCCATTGTTCTCCTTGCCTCTTCTATACTCACTGGAAGGTACTTGAGATCTATATTCATTCACCAGATTATCAAGACTTCCATCTTCAAGCATTTGTGCGAGAGTCCTTATAGCAAAACCAAGTACTGCAACAGTAGACCGAAGATTAAAGGCCTCTTGCAATGACCTGGCAGCTCGCATTTCATTATCACTTAGGCGAATGCGAAAACCACCTTCCCTATTGCTTGGACCTCGCCCACCTCTGAAATTATTACGACTAGTTTGTCTTTGGTTGTGGAAATCGCCTCCACCTGTCTGGTTATTGCTGTAAGAGTCACCCATGAACATATTTGCCAATAGGGGCAAGTGTGACGCATAGC
>MDTG01174046.1_pt1 | contig 20154 bp, 18 predicted proteins | sample 811421 | NCBI WGS metagenome assembly MDTG01 (sample SAMN05326645, study PRJNA326480) | marine metagenome | isolation source: seawater | place: Pacific Ocean: South East | collected 2011
CTCTTCTTTTTTATCCTGCTCTTTTTTGTCAGAGTTTTCTTGATCTTGATTTTCAGAATTTTCATTTTTCTGATCATCCTTATCTTTATTGTCTTCTTTTTGCTCCTGATCCTCTTTGTTATCGTCTTTATTTTCCTCTTTTTGCTCTTGTTCCTGTTGTTGCTCGAGTTGATTTTTTACGAAAGCGTAATTGTATCGTGTTGTGTTATCTTTAGGGTTAATTCTTAAAGCTTCTTTATAGGACTCTAAAGCGCCTTCTAAATCTTGTTGAGATAAAAGTGCATTGCCTTTATTATGCAATGCCTTAGCTTTTAATGTGAGGTTTTCAGAAGTATTACTAACTTTTTCAAATGATTCTAAAGCTTCTTCAAAACGTTCTTGTTTCATTAAAGCATCTCCTAAATTAAATTCAGCTTCTAATAAATCAGCATTTTTTTCAATTGCTTTTTTATAATTTACTTCAGCTTCAACAAAATTACCAGTTTCATACTGAGAATTTCCTTTACGTGTTATCTTTCTTTCAGATTGCGCTGAAATATTGAAGCTAAAACCTAAAATAAATAGAATGAATAGGTTACTCTTTAAAGTCATTATCCAAATAGTTTAATTTTTCTTAGCCAAAGAGTTTTTCTGTTGGGTGTTATAAAATCGAGTATAAAAAAGAGTAAAGCAAAACCTAAAAACCATTGAAACTGATCTTCATAGTCCGTAAACATTTCAGTTTCTGATTCTACCTGTTCCATCTTTGCTATATTGTTTTTTATAAATTCAATCGATTCTTTTGTATGTGTTCCATCAATAAAAGTACCATTGGTACTTAAAGACAATTGTTGCAGCATTTCAGGTTCCATTTTAGTGACAACCACATTGTCGTCTCCATCTTTTTTATAGCCCTTGATAATACCATTTCGTTTAATAGGAATTGGACCACCTTGTAACGTTCCTAAACCGATAGCATTAATGATAATACCATTTTCTGATGCCAATTGACTTGCTTCGATTGCTCCTTCTTCATGACTCTCGCCGTCAGATAAAATAAATAAGGCTCTATTTTGTTCAGTTCCACTTTCAAAATAACTCAAAGCCATTTCTACTGCATTACCTATATCTGTACCTTGTGTTGGAACTATATCTGTGTCTATGGTTCTGAGGAACATTTTTGCTGCAGTATAATCGGTAGTAAGAGGTAACTGAGCATAGGCTTTTCCTGCATATACAATAATACCAATACGGTCATTAACAAGCTCATCAATAGCTTTAGATAATATTTGTTTTGCCTTAAGTATTCTGCTGGGTGCAATATCTTCTGCCAACATACTTTTAGACACATCTATAGCAAAAACGACATCTACTCCTTTTCTGGTAACTGTTTCTAAACGAGTTCCAATTTTAGGATTTATTAAGCCAATGATTAAGGCTGTTAATCCTAAAAACTGAAAAACTTGACGAAAAACACTTTTTCGATTCGACTGATTTGGGTTAATCTGTGCAAATAAAGTTGAGTCGGCGAGATCAGTTTGCTTTCTTTTTCGCCACGATTTATAAAACATATAAAATACCCATACTACTATCGGTAATATAAGTAAATATTGATATTGTGGGTTAGCTAAATCAAACATTAAGCAATACTTTTTAAAAGTGTGTAGTGAAGAATTAACTCTGCAAAAATTAAAATCAAAGCTATAAAAGCAAAGAATTCAAATTTTTCTTGATGATTATAAAACTTCAATTCTTCTAATTCTGTTTTTTCTAAGCTCTCTATTTGCTCATATATTTTCTGAAGTTTATCCTTACTGTCAGCTCTGAAGTACATACCTTCAGTGGGTTCTGCTATATTAATGAGTAATTCCTCATCTATCTTAACTTCTATATCAACATAGGTGTCTCTCCCCCATAAATCTTTTGTAGGATAAGGTGCTGTACCATAAGAACCTACACCAATTGTGTAAACCTTTACTCTTACTTCTTCAGCAATTTCTACGGCTGTCATAGGGTCGATAAAACCAGAATTATTTTCACCATCAGTTAAAAGAATGACAACCTTACTTTCAGCTTTACTTTCTTTCAATCTAGAAACTGAAGTAGCTAAGCCCATTCCAATAGCTGTCCCATCTTCAATTAGACCATCCTTGACATCTTTTAAAAGATTCTTTACAACTTTATGATCTGTTGTTAAAGGGCACTGTGTAAAGCTTTCTCCAGCATAAACCACCAAGCCAAAACGATCTGAAGGTCTTCCCGTTATAAAGTCGTGCGCTACTTGTTTAGCAGCTTGTAAGCGATTTGGCTTGAAGTCCTCAGCTAACATACTACTGGAAACATCCATTGCTATTACGATGTCAATTCCTTCTTTACTAAGTGTCTCTGTACTAACTTCGGTGGTTTGAGGCCTTGCTAAAGCTATTATTATAGCCGAAAGAGCAATAGATCGTGTAAACCATAAAGCATATTTTAAAATGACTTTCCAATTCCAATTCTCTTCAATCAAATAGCTTGATGACCAGGTGATGCTAGGGTTTCTCTTTTTATTACGAATTATTTCCCAAGTGATAATCAGTGGTATTACTAATAGGAGATAAAGAAACTCAGGATTTAAAAACTCTATGTTATTAAACATCTTCCTCCTCCTTTTTCATTTGATGACAATCCTTAACTATTTCATATGACTTTGTCATAAAACTTGCATTGATCCTATGGTCGGGATTACTTTTAGCAAACTTCACTAAATCGGCTTCAACTAATAAACTGGAAATTTGTTTAATAATTATATTATCTACTTTCGACATTTTCAATAAATCGATTGTTTCATCCGTAGTTGACTCAAGAGTATCAATTCCATACTCTCGGTCAAAGTAGTTTCGAAGGATTTCAGTTAAACGAACATAATGTTCTTTTACTAAACCTTTATCGCATAAACCTTCAGCCTCCAAATGCTTTAAGGCATCTATAGCTTCAATTTCACATGGAATAATCTCAATTACTTCTTCTATATTTTTATTTCGCGTTTTGATTTTTTTAATAATATAGTAAAGAAGAATTATTAGGACAATTATAGCTATTAACCCATAAATAAAGGGTTTCGCTTCTTCAAAATTGAAGGGTACTGGTACAGGAGATTTAATATCGAAAATAGCGTTTGTAGTGTCTAATGGAACTGCTAGATAGGCAAAGGCTATGGAATCTGATAAAAAGGTGTCACCATGACTCGAAATAAATGGTAAGCTTGGTAAAACAAAGTGGCCTGTATCAAAATGTTGAATAGTAAAATTTTGAATGAACACATCTTTGCCTTTATCAAAAGTAGAATCAATTGAGTTAATCTTTTGTAATTCGAAGGGCTCAATTACTTGATCCAATTCAGGCCAAATGATATGTTCATTTGTTTCAACCTTAAGGTTAATATTAATTACATCTCCAATCAAGGCTAGATTAGTATCTGCTTGAATAGAAACTTCAGTCTGAGCTAAACTCAAAGTACTGATTATTGCAACACATAAAAATAAAAGTCTTTTCAAGGCTACCTTCTTTTAAAGAATTCTAATAATTGTTTTGTATAGGAACGATCAACTCTTAAGTCGATATAGTCCGTTCCAGAATGAGTACAATTAGATTTAAACTTTTGCACAAATTCGATATAATCCTTTTCGTAATTTGCTCTAACCAACTTAGAACTTGTGTCTACCCATCTAGTTGCCCCACTTTCAGGATTTTGTATTTGAACTAAGCCCATATTGGGAAGCTGCTCTTCAGCAGTATCATAAATTCGAATTGCTGTTAAGTCATGTTTGCTCGAGGCAATTTTTAAGTTTTTATCATAATCTTCATCTTGAAAATCAGAAAGTGCAAAAACAATACTACGTTTCTTAACAACAGAACTTAAAAAACGTAAAGCTTCAGAAATATCGGTTCCATTACTTTTTGGTTGAAACTCTATTAATTCTCGGATAATTCTAAGAATATGAGATTTCCCTTTTTTGGGAGGAATGTATAATTCTATTTGATCGGTAAAAAAAATGACGCCAACCTTATCGTTATTTTGAATAGCCGAAAAAGCTAAAACTGCGCAGAGTTCAGTTATTAAATCTCTTTTTTGCTGTATTCGAGTTCCAAAAGATTCAGATTTTGAAACATCCACCAAGAGCATCATTGTTAGCTCTCTTTCTTCTTCAAAAATCTTTATGTGAGGTTCGTTTAATTTCGCAGTAACATTCCAATCAATATCACGGATATCATCTCCAAATTGATATTTACGCACCTCAGAAAAGGTCATACCTCTCCCCTTGAAGTGAGAATGGTATTCACCTGAGAATATATGATTGGATAATCGACGCGTTTTTATTTCGATCTTCCGAACCTTCTTTAAAAGTTCTTTAGTCTCCATTCTAAGGTACTTCTACTTTATTTAAGATTTGATTTATAATATCTTCCGAACTTATATCTTCTGCCTCTGCCTCGTATGTTAGCCCAATTCTATGTCGTAGTATATCATGACAAACAGCTCTAACATCTTCTGGAATCACGTATCCTCTACGTTTAATAAAAGCATAAACTTTAGCTGCAGTAGCTAAATTGATTGAACCACGAGGAGAAGCACCAAAAGAAATTAATGGTCTTAAATTTTCTAATCCAAATCGTTCAGGGTAACGAGTAGCAAAGATGATGTCTAGAATATAAGTCTCAATTTTATCATCCATATAAACAGTCTTTACCACCTCTCGAGCTTTAAGAATTTGTTTAATAGAAACAATAGGTTTAATAAGTTCGTTTTTTGCATTTAAGCTATTACGCATTATGGTACGTTCATCTTCTTGCTTAGGATAATCGATAATTGTTTTGAGCATGAAACGATCTACCTGAGCTTCTGGCAAAGGGTAAGTTCCTTCTTGCTCTACTGGGTTTTGAGTTGCTAAAACTAAGAAAGGTTCTTCCATGTTAAAAGTTTCAGAACCTATGGTAACTTGACGTTCTTGCATGGCTTCTAATAGAGCCGATTGAACTTTTGCAGGAGCACGATTAATTTCATCAGCAAGAATAAAGTTTCCGAAAATCGGTCCTTTCTTTATGCTAAATTCATTTTTTGGCATATTGTAAACAGTAGTACCGATAACGTCAGATGGTAAAAGATCTGGAGTAAACTGAATTCGGCTAAATTTACCATCAATAGCTTTTGAAAGCGTATTAATAGCAAGGGTTTTTGCTAATCCTGGGACTCCTTCTAAAAGGATATGACCATTTCCGAGTAAACCAATCAATAAGCGTTCAACCATGTGCTTTTGACCAATAATAACCTTATTAACCTCCATGCTTAACAAGTCGACAAAAGCACTTTCTTCTTTAATTTTTTCGTTTATTTCTTTGATGTCTACACTATCCATTCTATTTGTCTTTATATTTGTTGCTTTAATTGAAAACAAACTTAAATTTTGTAATTATTTTAGGAGTTAATCCTAGGTTAATAGTTGTTAAATACTGTTAATATTAATAGCGAAATTAAATAAATCATTAAAATAAATTAAAGCCTTTTAATGGAACTTCTTAACAAGAAATACGGAATAATTAACAGTCTATTTTTAATAATGAGTTGTTCTCTTTTAGCTCAAGATAGAAGAAATGAAACTGTAGATCCATTAAAATATCTACCAACACTTACCTTTCAAGAAGGTGGTTTTATGAAAACTTCTGAAAAAAACTTCCCTATTCCATACGATTTCAATTCTATACAAGATGCAAATGGTGATAATTTAGTTAATGCAGAAGATAATATGGAGAATATGGTTTTATTTTCTATTGGATCTAAAATAAAAGGAGTTGGTAGGACAGGATTAGAAAATAGAGGGCCTAATAATCAAGTTCCTGCAGTTTATTTTAATTATGCAGAAACTTACAGTCATAATGTATATCAATATTGGTATTATTACGGTGAAAATTCACATATTGAAAATCATGAACACGACTGGGAGTCAATATTTATTTTTGAAAGAGATACTATTCCCGTTATTGTGCAGTTAACTAATTATGGAAAACTTCACAATTACAGTTGGAAGGAATTTCAACAAGATGAAGGACATTTAGTTCTTGGTGTTAAACGAGGTGATCATTCATTTTCGCCTAAGACAAAAGATGGTGTTGTGATTCGTTTTAATGGAGAAATTCATGCGCAATCAGGTGTTTTGTATGAAGGAAATGGAAAATTAATCCCTTGGTCTATTTATAGTTCTAAAACTTTTGTGTTGAATTCAATACCATTTAATGAAGCTCACACTACTAAATTTTATTACGGAGATATAGCCTATCCTAGGACCGGATCAGAAATGGATTTAGTAAGAAAAGCTCCTTGGAGAAGAAGGCGCTGGAGAAGACCTCGTAAAACAGATCAATAATTTAAGTAAAAAGGCTCAATGAGAGCTTTTTTATTTATAATAAACCTTTTAAAGCTTTGTATCGTTCTCTTGAGATTTCTACTAATGGTAGTCTAAGGTGTTCTTCGCAAATTCCTTTAATTTTTAAGCAGGCTTTTACTCCAGCTGGATTACCCTCAGAGAAAATATGATCAATAATTTCTAACTGAGCATAATGTAAATCTTTTGCATGCTCGATATCACCAGCCAATCCTTTACGAACCATTTCAGAAAATTCTTTTGGTTTGGCCATGGCTTGTACCGATATCACTCCATCAGCACCCATAAATAACATAGGTAAAGTAAGTGCATCATCACCAGAAAAAACTCTAAAATCTTTAGGTTTATCTCTTAAGATTTTCATGATCTGTTCCATATTTCCTGAAGCTTCTTTTATAGCCACAATATTCTTAAAGTCATTTGCCAAGCGTAAAGTAGTTGAAGGCTCCATATTAGAACTTGTTCTACCTGGAACATTATATATAATAACGTCTATAGGGCAGACTTCTGAAATAGCTTTAAAATGCTGATAAATACCTTCTTGCGTTGGTTTGTTATAAGCAGGAGAAACAGATAAAACAGCGTCAATTCCTGTAAAGTCAGTTTTATTAATTTGTTCTACTATAGCTGCTGTATTATTCCCACCAAAACCAACAACAAAGGGAATACGTCCATTAATTTTTTCCTTTGAAAAGGAAACAACTCTATCTTTCTCTTCATTTGTCAAAACGGCACTTTCACCTGTAGTTCCCATAGAGACTAAGAAATCTACTTTACCATTGATGAGGTATTCGATCAAATTAGACAATCCTTTATAATCTATTGATCTGTCTTTGTTAAATGGTGTTACCATAGCTACACCAGTTCCTATTAATTCTCTTTTCATATAGGCTTTATACGATTTAAGTAATGTGTTATTTCCTTTATTAAAGCGTCTAAGCTTGAGTCCATTTTATTATCAATTGTCAAATCAAATACATTAACATCATCTCGATATCTACCTACTTTAAATTTTGAAGGTGATGCCACTGCCATATAAGTTAATGGGTAAAATTCTTTTAAACTTAAATCAATTAAAATATCATACTCTTCTTGAAGAAAATTTTCAATAACCATACCTTGTGGCTTACCATACCAGTTCAACTCATCATTCGAAAAGAAATCAAAATGCAAAGTCGACATATGTTCAAAGGATTTATCTTTTTTGTTTACGTAACCCATAGCAGTTACTAGTTCTTTACCTTTAGAAAGTATATTTACAAAAGTTTTTACTCTTTGAATATCTTTAGGTTTTGTGGCATCAAAAAGAATAGTAATTCGATTTGCTGATTCTAAATTAAAAACTTGACGTTGTCTTTTCTTCTCTAAATCAGAACGTTTTAGCTTCCAGTTGCCAATCCAATGTTTTATATCAGTTGTTAAGCTCATTTTATCAAAGCAATAAATTCATCTTCTGAGATAATAGAAACATCTAATTTAATAGCTTTTTCACGCTTACTAGGTCCCATATTTTCTCCTGCCACAAGATAGCTTGTTTTCTTTGAAATTGAAGAAGTGTTTTTCCCTCCATTTTTCTCAATGAGTTTCTTCAATTCGTTACGTGAATACTTCGAAAAAATACCTGAAATCACAAAGGATTGACCTTGTAATAAATGAGTTCTATCAGCAAGAATTGAGTTATCTATTTCCAATTGAACTTTAGCTTCTACTAGCCGACTGATAAGTACTCTACTGTCTTCTTTATTAAACCAATTAATGATACTCTTTGCTATTCGATCACCAATTTCATCAACCTTTATTAGGTCATCAAAATCAGCATATTGTAAGTTTTCTAGATTTTTATAATGATAAGCTAATTTCTTAGCTACTGTTACACCGACATAACGTATTCCCAAAGCGTATAATACTCTTTCAAAAGGAATTTTTTTAGATTGCTCGATACTTGAAATAACTTTAGATGCAGATTTTTCAGACTTACGATCTAATGGTAGAATGTCTTGTTTTGTTAATACGTATAAATCTGCAACATTATTGATTAACCCTTCTTTAAAAAACTGATCGATAGTTTCTGTACCTAAACTATCGATATTCATCGCCTTACGGCTAATAAAATGTTCTATCTTACCTTTAATCTGTGGAGGACATGCTTTACTATTTATGCAATAATGTTGTGCTTCTCCATCCTTACGAACCAACTCGGTACTGCACTCTGGGCAATGAGTGATGTACTCAGTTACTTGCGAGAATAAATTTCTTTCTTTTAGAGCTACGCCTACAATTTTGGGGATAATCTCCCCTCCTTTTTCTACATAAACAGTATCTCCTTCTCTAATGTCAAGCTTGGCAATTTGGTCAGCATTATGAAGTGAGGCTCGTTTCACAATAGTTCCAGCTAACAGAATGGGTTCTAAATTCGCAACTGGAGTTATGGCACCTGTTCTACCAACTTGATAAGTTATTTCTCTAAGTACCGTAGTAGCTTGTTCTGCTTTAAATTTATAGGAAATTGCCCAGCGTGGAGATTTGGCTGTAAAACCTAATTCTTCTTGCTGCAAAGAACTATCTACTTTAATAACAATTCCATCTATATCATACGGTAAGTCTTTGCGGGCATTATCCCAATAGCTGACAAAATCTAATACACCATCAATGGAGTTATAGGTTTGAGTGTCTAAGGGTATTTTAAAACCCCATGTTTTGGCTTCTAGTAATTTTTGATAATGCGAATCTATTGTAATTTGCTCACCTAAAACGTGGTATAAAAAACAATCTAAGGGACGTGAAGCTACAATAGAACTATCTTTTAGTTTTAAAGTACCTGAAGTAGCATTTCTTGGATTTGCAAAAGCATCTTGCCCCGATTTCAATCTATCATTATTCATCTCTTCAAAGCCTTTATGGGGCATAAATATCTCACCTCGAATCTCAAATTCTGAAGGTGGATTTCCATGAAGCTTTAATGGTATAGTTTTTATAGTTCTAACATTTGAAGTTACATCATCTCCTTGATTACCATCACCACGTGTAAGCGCTTGAATAAGATCTCCATTTTTGTAATGCAAACTAATGGAAACACCATCGTATTTCAATTCACATACGTAAGAATAAGGCTCAGTAATTACCTTTTGAATACGCATATCAAAATTTCTCAGCTCTTCTTCAGAATATGTATTTCCTAAAGAAAGCATAGCCGTTTTGTGCTTTACGGTTTTGAAATTTTTATTAACTGTTCCACCGACTCTTTGACTCGGTGAATTAACATCAAAAAATTCAGGATGCGATTTCTCGAGTTCAATAAGTTCTTCTAGCATTTTATCAAACTCAAAATCGCTTACCATTGGTTTATCCAATAGATAATATGAGTAGTTATGCTCAGAAATTTCTTTACGAAGTATATCTATTCTAGACTTTGCGTCCATTTAATTTATGTCTATTTATTTGTTTCAAATTTATAACTAAAATATAGGTTATACCGTAATTTATCTGAACGGGATGACTTACCGATTTTGGTACTACTTTTTAGGCAATTTACAATTTCCAAACGGCTTTTACCATTCTATCCTTTCCTTGTAAATCTTTTCTTAATTCTAGATTTACAAATCTTTTACTACTTAGCATATCAAGTATTTCTTGTCCTTTATTTTCATGAATCTCAAAGTACAACAAACCATTTTTATTGAGTTTCTTACAAGCTAAATCTGCAATGACGCTATAAAACTTTAACGATTCATTGTCTGGAACAAATAGGGCTAGATGAGGTTCATTATCAAGCACATTATTTAACATAAAGTCTTTATCAGATTCAAGTACATAAGGAGGATTACTTACAATTATATCGTAATGATCTACTATATTACTACATTTAGTGGTAAGTATATCAGCTTTTATAAAATTAACAGAAGCATTAAGTTTTTTTGCATTCTCTTTAGCTTTTAGTAATGCTAAGTCAGATACATCTAAAGCTGAAACTTGAGATAAACTATTTAAGGCAAGTGAAATAGAAATACAACCACTACCTGTTCCAATATCCAAAATAGATTTATGATCAAGATTGTCTTTAAGTATCCAATCCACCAATTCCTCTGTTTCGGGACGAGGAATTAAAACATGTTCATTTACCGAGAATTTATATCCATAGAACCATGCGTATCCTACTATTTGCTGAATAGGTTTCTCTTGTTTTAGCAAGGATATAATATGTTTTACATCTACAATACTTTTAGCAGACAAATCCTGATTTGCTAGCATTAAGGCATCCATAGTACTATATTCAAATAGATATTCAAGAATCCAATTATTAAAAGTTCTTAACTCTGAATCAGGATATTGATCAGAAAGAGATCTCTTTAAAAAGAGACGGATATCTTTAATTTTTTGCATAGCCTAAAACTAAACCATTTTGATTATTTTTGAACTATGCGCAAGGATGAATTTTATATGAAAAGATGCCTAGATTTAGCCTATTTAGGGTTAGGCAAAACCTATCCAAACCCAATGGTTGGCGCAGTGATCGTTCACCAAGGTAAAATTATAGGAGAAGGTTGGCATCAAATGGCTGGCAAAGCTCATGCAGAAGTTAATGCCGTGGCTTCAGTTAAAGACAAGTCACTGCTTAAAGATTCTACTATATATATTAACCTTGAACCTTGTGCACATTATGGTAAGACTCCTCCTTGTGCAGAACTCATCGTTAAACATCAAATACCAAATGTTGTTATAGGTTGTATAGATTTATTCTCTAAAGTTTCAGGAAAAGGAATAGAAATAATCGAAAAGGCTGGTGCCAAAGTTGTTGTTGGAGTGTTAGAAGATGAATGTATAAAATCACACAAACGTTTTTTTACATTTCACAAGAAAAAAAGACCTTATATTATTTTGAAATGGGCAGAAACTCAAGATGGTTTCATTGCTCCTCTAGAACAGAAGATTGGAAATCCTTTTTGGATTTCGAGTCCTGAATCAAAGAAACTTGTACATAAATGGCGCTCAGAAGAAGCTTCTATATTAATCGGCACAAATACTGCTAAAAAGGATAATCCTGCGCTTACAGTTCGCTTGTGGAATGGTAATCAACCATTAAGAATACTTATAGATAAAAATCTACAATTAAAGGATTCTTTAAAAGTATTTGATGATTCAACTAAAACATTAGTATTTACAGAGAAATATAATGAAGATTCTAGATCTACAGCTTTCCAAAAAGTTGATTTTTCACATCTTACACAGAATTTGTTGAACGAACTTTATAAAAGAAACATTCATTCTGTAATTATTGAAGGAGGTAAAGAAACTTTGCAATCATTTATAGATGATAATTTATGGGATGAAGCTCGAGTTTTTGTTGGGGTTTCTAAGTTAGAAAATGGTATTTCTGCACCTATATTAAATTTTAAACCGAATTATAAAGAAAAAGTTTCTACGGATATTTTGAGTTGGTATCTTAATAGCAACTCAGTAATTTAGTATATTTTTATTGCAGAAAACCCCATTAACTTAAACACCGATTAAAGTTCAATCTTTCATGTTCTATCTTATTCTCAGTATAATTTTTACAACTTCACTCGTAATTACCTTTAAGTTATTTGAGCGTTTTGAGATAAATAATTTCCAAGCGATTGTTTTTAATTATATAACTGCAGGAATAATTTGTTTTCTCATTGTTGGTGAGCCTATAGATATATATCAAATCACTACTGAAGTCTGGTTTCCTTCAACTGTATTTGTTGGAATCTTATTTATTAGTCTTTTTAATATTGTAGCTTTTTCAGCTCAAAAGGTTGGCATTGCCATTACATCAGTTGCGACTAAAATTTCTTTATGTATACCTGTAATTTTTGGATTTTGGTATTTTGGCGACTCGATGAATCCATTAAAAATTATTGGTATCATTTTAGCCCTTTTTTCGGTTTACTTTACTGCCAAGAAAAAAGAGGAAATAAAATCTGTAAATCCCATTTTATTCATTGTACCTATCATTTTATTTGTAGGTTCTGGAATTTTAGATATTGTTCTTATTTACAGTCTTGAAACCTTTGATTTAGTTGATCAAGGACTGGAATTAAAATTTAGCTCAATACTCTATTCTGTAGCTGGTTTTATTGGAGTTCCAGTATTGCTTTTTAGACACTTTACTAATGATAAAATTAAGAAGAAGAATATTATAGCTGGTATATGTTTAGGAGTGCCGAATGTATTATCCATTGTTTTTTTCTTCAAATGCTTAAACCATTTTCCTGAAAGTACTTTTGTATTTCCTATTAATAATATGGGAGTTGTAGCAGTATCAGCTATATTTGCAAGCCTATTTTTTAAAGAGAGATTATCTAAAGTCAATTGGATTGGAATTCTTATCGCAATAATTTCAATATTATTAATATCAGCTTCATAATTTGAGCCAAGTAAAAGATTCATACAATACGATTAAGCAAGCTTCTGAAGGCTTTTTTAAAGACCGAGGTTCTAAATTTTTTAGTTATGCTTATCCTTATACTTCAGAACAAGAGCTCAAAGCTAAAATTGAAGAACTTAAGAAAGAACATCATACAGCAAGACATCATTGTTACGCGTATCGTTTCAAGCAAGATTATTCGATTTATAGAGCAAATGATGATGGAGAGCCCACAAATGCAGCAGGAAAACCAATATTAGGTCAGATTGATGCTAAATGTTTAACCAATATCGCTGTAGTTGTCGTTAGATACTTTGGCGGGACAAAGCTTGGTGTTGGCGGTATGATGAATGCTTATAAAACAGCTGCTTTAGAGGCTTTAAATAATGCAGAAATTATAGAATGTACTATAGATGATGTCTATAAAGTGAGTTTTGGCTACCCTGAAATGAATACCGTTATGCGCTTCATAAAAGAATTAAGTGTTGAAATTGTAGATCAGAATATGGAATTGGATTGTGAAATTCAATTTTCAATTAGAAAGAGTGATGCTGTTAAAGCACAAGAGAAATTCTCAGGATTAAAAAACATTAGTATAAAAAAGATGGATAATGCTTAAATTGATTGTTATTCATTAACTATTATTTATTTAAAAAATGGATTACTTATTATTAAAAGAATTACAAGAAATACATGCACCTGCTGGTGATGAAGCTCCTCTTAGAGATTTTATAATTGACTATATTCAGAAGAATAAAGCAAATTGGAAAGTTCAACCAGAATTGATTTATGGAGATGAGTTTCAAGATTGCTTAATACTAAAATTTGGGAACCCTAGAACTGCAATTTTTGCACATCTAGATTCTATAGGGTTTACGGTTCGATATGGAAAAGAATTAGTTAAACTTGGAGGGCCTCGTTTGATTTCTGGGACTCAATTAGTAGGAGAAGATTCTCAAGGATATATTGAAACTGAGTTAATAGTCAATGGAGATTCAAAAGCTATTTCCTATAAATTAGAAAGAGAAATCGACCGTGGAACGAACCTTACTTTTAAGCCAAATTGGCGAGATGAAGGAGATCACATTCAAAATTGTTATATGGATAACCGTTTAGGTGTTTGGAATGCTTTAAAGGTAGCTGAAACATTAGAAGATGGAGCGCTTGTATTTTCATGTTGGGAAGAAACAGGTGGAGGTTCTGTTGGCTATTTAGGAAAGTATATCTATGAAAATTGGGGAGTACGTCAAGCGTTAATTTCTGACATCACTTGGGTAACTCCAGGTGTCCTTCATGGTCAAGGTGTTGCTATCTCAATGAGAGATTCTGGTATTCCTCGTAAATCCTATGTCCGTAAGATTATCGATATTGCTTTAAAAAATAATGTTAAGTTCCAATTGGAAGTTGAAGATGCAGGTGGGTCAGATGGTAATGGATTGCAAAAGTCCTCCTACCCTTTTGATTGGTGTTTTATTGGTGCTCCTGAAGATAATGTTCATACTCCAGATGAGAAAGTTCATAAAGATGATATCACCGAAATGGTGAAGCTCTATAAAATTTTGATGAAAGAATTATAAAGTCATTTAATAAAGTTGGATTGGTTTAACTATTTGAATAATTCATTGACTCATTTAGTATAGATTAATCCATATTCATAATTTAGTATTAACATTATTAAATTTTATCTAAGGCCCTTTTCAAGTCATCTTTTAAATCTTCTAGATCCTCAACACCTACAGATAAACGAACAAAATTATCGGCAATACCTAATTTGTTTCTTTCTTCTACTGGTACTGATGCATGTGTCATAATTGAAGGATGCTCAATTAAACTTTCTACGCCACCTAAACTTTCAGCTAAAGCAAACAATTGTACTTCTTCTAAAAACGTTCTACTTTCCGCTAAACCACCTTTGATATAAATGCTCAACATACCACCAAATCCAGACATTTGTCTTTTAGCTAATTGGTGTTGTGGATGTGACTCTAATCCAGGATAAATAACTTTATCAACTTTAGGGTGAGCTTCTAAGAACTTCGCAATTTCGATGGCATTATTTGCATGAGCGCGCATTCGTAAAGCCAAAGTCTTAACACCTCTCAAAACTAACCAACTATCAAACGGTGATTGACTTGGACCAATAGAATTCTGTAAATACCAAAGTTTGTCAAATTGCTCTTTCTCATTTAACATAATAGCTCCACCAACAACATCGCTGTGTCCATTTATGTATTTGGTTAAAGAGTGCATTACCATATCTGCACCAAAATCTAGAGGGTTTTGGAAATAAGGACTCATAAAAGTATTGTCTACAACTACTTTTGCATTTACTGCATGAGAGGCCTTACAAATCGCTTTTATGTCACTTATCTGTAACATTGGATTTGTTGGTGACTCTAACCAAACTAAATCTGGATTGAAAGAGGCTAAATCTTCTTTTACAGATTCAATACTGGTCATATTTACATGTTTCAATTCAAAACGCTCATTGTAAATAGTATTTAAAATACGGTAAGTACCACCATAAACATCATCACCACAAAGGATTTTTGAGCCTTGTGGAATTGATTGAAATATCAAAGAAACCGCAGCCATTCCACTAGAAGTAACTATACAGTGTTGTGCATTTTCTAAAGAAGCCAAGCAATCTTCTAATCTTGTTCTAGTAGGGTTATGAGATCGCGTATACTCATAACCTTTATGTTCACCAGGACTCGATTGAATATATGTTGAGGTCTGATAAATTGGTGGAATTACAGCGCCAGTTGTTTCATCAGGATGGTTTCCTACGTGAATAACTTTTGTGCCTTTATGTAAATCTTTCTGATTAATCATTTCTTAATATTTTATCGATTTCTAAATCTAATTCATCTTTTGCTGTTTCAGTTTTAATATACTCATTCTCTTTCATCCAGGCTTCATTGTAAATTTTAGAAGCATAACGGTTACCTGAATCTGGAAGTATTACTAGAATGCGTTCTGGTTTACTTAAAGATTTAGCATATCTGATAGCACCTACTACTGCCGACCCACTTGAACCTCCAGCGTAAATACCTTCTTCTTGTAATAACCTTCTAGTCATATGAAATGATTCCTCATCGCCTACCCTAACAAAAGAGTCAATCTGATCAAAAATAACATTGTTAGGTAAAAAATCCTCACCAATACCTTCAACTGCATAGCTATATGCTTGACCTATTTTTCCTGTTTCGTGATACTCTTTTAAAATAGAACCTTCACAATCTACAGCAACAGTTTTTAGGCTTGGCATTTTAGATTTTAAATAACGTGAACAGCCTGAAATTGTACCTCCTGTACCTATACCTGCCATTAATGTATCAAAATCGCCCTTGGTTTGAGCATAAATTTCTGGACCAGTAATCTCAAAGTGAGATTCACCATTATCCATATTCCCATATTGATCTAAGAATACCGAATTAGGTAATTCTCCAAGTTTTGCTGCAACAGAATAGTATGATCTAGGATCTTCTGGTTCAACATCAGTAGGACATACCAAAACCTTAGCTCCATAAGCTTTTAAGTTGTCTATCTTCTCTTGTGATTGCTTATCTGCCATAACAAATACACATTTGTAACCGTGAATGGCACTAAATAATGCAATGCCTACTCCTGTATTTCCAGAAGTAGATTCAACAATTGTTCCGCCGGGTCTTAAATCCCCACGTTCAACAGCCTTCTGACATAAGTACACTCCCATACGGTCTTTAATTGAACCACCAGGATTCATATACTCCAATTTCACATAGATATCAGATTCTACAGAATTAGCTACGGAATTTAATTTTATAATTGGAGTATTACCTATTACATTGAGAATATTTTGATCGAATTTCTTCATTTTTTTAACTAAAAAACCCATCCATTTGGATAGGTTATAATTTATATAAACAGTACTAATTTGCTCATTTTAATTCTAGATAGATTCATTGCAACAAATGTCTGTGTGTGATTAATTTAAATTGATGATTCATCTACAAAATTATAAAAAAGAGTAATTGTACAAAAGTTTTACATTAGGGATAATTAAAAGTGATATGATTATTAAATCATAAAATTTTTAAAAGTTTTAATTCACTAATATTCCAAAACAATTTTCGAGTAAATGAATTCATTGTATTTCTAAGTTCTTGATATATCTATTAGTAAATTTTTATTTCATCAATAAATAACCATGTGTCAGAGCCGGCAGCAGGATGCCAATTTGGACATTTGCCATAGTTTTCTGCTTTGATTTTAATATACTTAGCCTCAACTTCTGGGAAGGTTAATATGAACTCTTCGAAGAATTCTCCTTCTATTTTATCAGAAATTTGTGGTTCAAATTCAACTCGATTATAATAGTTCTTGCCATCTAATGAAGTGTAGACAGTAATATTAGTAGGCATGAATATCCATGACAGATTGTACTGAAAAAATGAAGTAATTACAGAATCTACTTTTTGTATATCATTAAAGCTAAGTGTTGCTGTAAAGTTTTGTCCAAAATATCCTTGCCAACGACCGTCTCTGAAGTTTGAAGTTCCTCTAAGACCATTTACAATACAATTATCCCCACCACCAGTATAACCTTCGAAATATTCATTTAATTCAGATACATTAGCTTCTAATCCTTTATGCTGATAAAGGTTAATTTCAAAAGCTTCACCATAGGTTTTCAGTCCTTTTCTTGCCCAAGCTTTTATATTATTCGTTCCTGAAATTGAAAATGTAGAATCGTATTTAAACACTTCGCTATCATTAATTTGATAATAGATGTCTAAATCCTTTGCTCCAGGTTTCAAAGTTATTTTGAACTCTCCATTAACATACTCTGAATTAAAGTGCACTGGAGTAGTTTCTAAACCATATTCTACACCTAGTTGATCTAAACGATTATAATGGGTCTGTACTCTATCGTAAAAAGAACTATAGTTTCTTATTGGTGGATCGTTCCATAATACTTCTGACATAGCTAGAATTCTAGGGAATACCTTAGAATCAACAGTGTTTTGAGGAGCTCTTTCTGTCCACATATTACACTCTCCACCGATAATAAATTTAGCTTCCTCATCGCTCAATCCTATTGGAATTGGATTAAATGTATATACTTTCTCCAAATCTATAGCTTCTAAACCGTAATCGAAATAAGCATGGGATATTGGTGATACAATAGCGTCATGACCAGCTTTGGCTGCTTCAGCAGCACCTTCAAAGCCTCTCCATGATTGTACAGTAGCATATTTAGCAAGTCCACCTTCTAAAATCTCATCCCAACCAATAAGTTTTTTCCCTTTAGAATTAATATAATTCTCTATACGTTGAATGAAATAAGATTGTAATTCGTGTTCATCGTGTAAGCCTTCGTCTGTAATAAGCTTTTGGCATTTAGCACAATTTTCCCATCTAAATTTGGGTGATTCATCTCCACCAATGTGTATGTAGTCCGAAGGAAATAGTTCAATAACTTCATCGAGTATATTTTCTAAAAAATCGAAAACACTGTCATTTCCAGCGCAATAAATATCTTTGAAAACGCCCCAATCTTTTTCTACCTCAAAAGGACCTCCCGTGCAAGAATACTGTGGGTAAGCTGCTAATGCAGCAATACTATGTCCAGGTAATTCTATTTCAGGAACAACTGTTATTCCTCTTTCTGCTGCGTAAGCAACTATATTTTTAATTTGTTCTTGTGTATAAAAGCCACCGTAAATAGAACCGTCTTTTTCTGTTCGCCATGCTCCTACCTTAGTGAGTTTTGGATATTGCGATATTTCAATTCTCCATCCTTGATCTTCAGTAAGATGCCAGTGCAAAACATTCATTTTATGATAAGCGAGTAAATCGATATAACGTTTCACAAAATTTACGTCCATAAAATGTCTACAACAATCTAAAAGCATACCGCGCCATTTGAATTTTGGATAATCATTAATAGTTAAGCAAGCCAATTTTGAGTCGTCGATACCAGAACTACGTGGTATTAATTGAATTAAGGAGTAGATTCCGTGAATTAAACCATTTCTTCCTGCTCCTTTTATAAGTATAAAATCCTTATCAATAGTTAGCTCATAATATTCTGAATTGTCATTTATTGAAGTATCAATTAATAGATTAATACTATTGAGCTCAATAGGATCTTGAAATGGAAGAATTGTATCAAGTTTGTAATCTAGTCTCTCTAACTCAAAGGAAAATAGTTTTGAAGAAGTAAAAGCATTTTCATCAGCATAAAGCTTGAAATCATTCAAATCGAAATACGAAGCTGAAAATTGAATTTCTTGTACTTGTGGAATGATGTTAGAATACCTATTCTCTTTCTGAGAACAACCTATTAGACATAGTAAAATTACAATCCGTTTGATGAAGCTCATAAATAAATGATTTACTGATAAATTTATGAATTCTGCCAAGCTAAAGCACTAGCACCTAAAATGGCTGCATCCGAATTTTTTAATTTACTATGTAGTATTTGCACTTTATTTTGATAAATATTTAGAAGATAATCTTCCATGTATTTCTTTGTTGGCTTGATAATGAGGTCGCCTGATTGCGCCAATCCCCCGAATAAAACGATAAGTTTTGGACTACTGATTGCAACTAAATTAGCTAAGCTAAAACCTAGTTTCTCGGCAGTATAATCGAAAATATCCAAAGCCAATTTATCACCTTTATTAGCTGCCTCAGCAATACATTTACTTGTTAGCTCATTTAAATTAGATAAAAGACTACTAGTTGAATTCTCCAAAAACTCTTTCGCAGTTTTAACAATTCCACTTGCAGAAGCGTAAGTTTCCAAACAACCCTTTCTACCACAACCACAATCACGACCGTTTTTTTCTACAATGGTATGCCCTAATTCGCCTGCAAATCCATCATGACCATAAACCAATTCTCCATTCACAACAAATCCAGATCCTAAACCCGTTCCGAGTGTGATCATTACAAAGTCATCAACATTTTTTGCAGCACCATAAATACGCTCACCAATAGCTGCAGCATTCGCATCATTTGTTAGGGTAATGGGAAAGTCAAAATGCTTTGAAAACATGTCTACCAAAGGAACAACACCTTCCCATTTCAAATTAGGGGCAAAGTCTATACTGCCCGTATAGTAATTACCATTTGGAGCACCTATTCCCATTCCTATATAATCAGCATCCGAATGGACTAACATCAATTCTTTAATGGAATTAGACAAATGAGTTACAAAATCAGTAACTAATGGAAAATTACGAGTATTTGTAGAATCTTGCGCTAGACAATTACCAGTATCATCAACTAATCCAAAAACAGTATTAGTTCCTCCAATGTCAATTCCTATTACTAATTTCTTTTTATTCATCATAATTTACTCCTTGAGCTTTTAAA
>MDTG01222341.1_pt1 | contig 20151 bp, 17 predicted proteins | sample 811421 | NCBI WGS metagenome assembly MDTG01 (sample SAMN05326645, study PRJNA326480) | marine metagenome | isolation source: seawater | place: Pacific Ocean: South East | collected 2011
GATCGCGGCCGGGAGGCCGCTCCTACGACGGGGGCGTCGGACGCCGGCGCGTCGCCCAGCGAGATCACCGGGAACAGCTCGGCCTGCACCACTTCCATGTGCTGCACCGTCGGATAGGAGCGCACCGTGTCCATCACCGACACCAGGGTCTGGTAGGGGGTCTTCTCGCCCAGCAGCACCATGATGTCCTCCTTCTCCGGCATGCGGCGCTTGAGCTCCTGCATAACCTCGGACAGGCCGGCGTAGTCGTAGGCGTCGTCGATCTTCGGCAGGGTCTTGATGACGCCGCCGCGGCCGTCGGAGACGACGAACGCGTCGGCCTTCACCGTCACCTCGAGATGCACCGCTTCCGGGTCGAGCTCACCGGCGGCGGCGTCGCCGGCCGGGAAGTTCAGGTCGATCACCGTGGTGTGGGTGAACACCATGGACAGCAGCAGCACGGGCACCAGCACGATCATGAGGTTCATGAACGGCGTGACGTCCAGGTCCGCGGCCTCGTGATGCTTCTTGATGCGCTTCCTGACGCGATTCATGGCGTTCTCCTCGTCCCTGATCGGATCGGCCGGCGGCTCAGGCCCCGGCCGCTGCCCTGGCGTTCTGGGCCTGGCCGGCGGCCGGGCGCTCGTCGCCTTCCATCAGGTTGAGGAACTTCACCACGGCGATCTCCAGGCTCTCGACGATGGCCGAGGTCTTGCTCTGCAGCACCGAGTGGACGAGCAGCAGCGGAATCGCCGCCATCAGCCCGAACGCGGTGGTGTTCATGGCGATGGAGATACTCTCGGACAGCAGCGTCGCCTTCTCCGCCGGATCGGCGTTGGCCACCGCGGTGAACGCGGCGATCAGGCCGATGATGGTGCCGAGCAGGCCCAGCAGCGTGGCGATGTTGGCGAAGGTGGCGAGATAGGGCGTGCGCCGCTCGATGCTCGGCAGCACCTCCAGCAGCCCTTCCTCCATGGCGTACTCGATGTCGTCACGGCGCCGGGACGAGGTCCGCCGGTTCAGGCCGTCGGCGATGATCCGGCTCATGGCCGACTTCGACTTCTGCACCACGTTGGCCAGCTCGCGCTGGTTGCGCTGCTTGAGCAGCGGCAGGATGCGCTCGAAGTCCCGCCGGTTGATGCGGGTCTGGTTGGCCAGATAGAAATAGCGTTCCAGGGCGATGGCGATCCCGATGCCCAGCACCACCGCGATGGGGTACATGAACGGGCCGCCCTCCTGGAAGAAGCTCACTACCGTCTGATACATGTCCATGTATTCACTCCTTGGAGTCGCTCGCTTTTGATTCGCGGCCCGGTTCGGCGGGCCCCTGCACGCCGGCAGGCGCGGTGGCTGTGGCGGCCTCGAAGTAGGCCAGTTCGCGCCGGTACGCCGGTGGGTACAGGCGACGGAACAGCTCGACTTCCGCGAAATCCGTCCTCAGCTCGATCTCCGGCAGGCCGTCCGGCTGCTGCCAGGGAACGATATACAGAACTTTCGGCAGCTCTTGGTTGCCGGAGATCACGGTTTCGTCGAGTTCGATCTTGCCGGCGGGCATGCTGCTTGCCGGTTCACGGTTTTGGGGTTCGGCGGCCATGGACACCATGGACACGCCGAGCAGGATCGCGCTCTGGAGAGCGCTCCTACAGAAGGTGACGATGCGTGCTCGGGTGGTCATGAGCCGACGCGCCGTTCGAGGTCGACGACCCAGCCGTTGACCTGGCTGTCGGGCTCGGCGGCCAGGTGCTGGTACTGCCGGTAGGCGGCCAGGGCGTCACCGAGGCGGCCGAGGTAGAGGTCGTAGAGGATGCCGAGATTCAGGTACGCCGCCTGGTAGTCCGGCTGGTACTCGAGGCAGGCCAGGTAGTGGGCCTCGGCGCCCTGAAAATCGCCGCGCTTGCGCAGCAGCACGCCGAGCTCGGTGCGCGCCGCGCAGTTGCCCGGATTGGCCAGCACGGCCTGCTCCAGCGCGCCGAGGGCCTCGTCCGGACGCTCCTGGGCAAGATAGACCTGGGCCAGGTTCACCCAGGGGCCCGCCAGCTCGGGCTGATCGGCGGTCACCTCCAGCAGCAGCGCCTCCGCCTCCACCAGCCGGCCGTCGAGAAACAGTTCCGTGGCCCGGGCGAACACGTCGGCGTTGTGACCGGAGACCTCGGGCATCGGCGGCATGGGCCGGGCTGCGGGCCCGCCGTCCACGGCCGCCGCGGCCGGGTCTTCCCCGGCGGTGGCGGGCTGAGGCGCGCCGCCGGTCGACGCGCAGCCGACCAGCGTCAGGCACAGCGCCGCGCTAGTGAATGCTTTCCACATAAGCCACATCCAGTTCCTGCTTGTCGAAGCGTGCCGGCATCAGGCGGCCGAGTTCCGTGAAGCTCTTCTCGACCCAGTCGTTCCACAGCCCGTCCCAGCTCCGCCGCATGTTGATCTCGTGCAGGGAGATGGCCTGCTCCTCGAAGGGAAACGCCTGCTCCTCCAGGAGAATCTCGTACTGGGCCAGCTCCAGCTCCGACAGGCCGTCGGGCCGGTCGGAATCCATGATCGCCGCCGCCAGGTCGGTGAACAGCGTGCCGATCCGGTAGGTGCTGGCGGTGGCGAACTCGGCCACCTGGTACTCCGCCGCCTGCTCGTAGGCGCGCACCGCGTCCTTCAGGGCCTTCTGCTTGCGCTTCAGGCTGTCCTTGAGCGGGTGGGTGAGCCGCACCGCGGCGAACGCGCCCCGGGCATCCTCGGCGAACACGTACTGGGCCTCGGCGGCCAGATAGGTGGCCCGCTCGCTGGCGGACCGGCCCATGGCCCGGTGAATGTCGATCTTCTCCGCCAGCCAGTGGCGGCGCCGGGTCTCGTCACCGGTGCGCTGGTACAACGTGTCGAGCTGATGGACCGCCTCGAGACGCTGTTCGATGGGCTCGTCGTAGCCGTTGGCGTAGTCGCGGAAGTAGTCGATGGCCGCGACCAGGTCGTCCTGGGCCAGGTAGAGCTCCGCGGCGCGGTACAGCGACTGGCGCCGGACCTCGGGGTCCGGGTCCTCGCCGGCCAGGCGCACGTACTCGCCCGCCGCGGCGGTCATGTCGCCGGTCTGCTCGTACATGGCCGCCAGCCGCTTGCTGACGTCCTGAGCCAGCTCGTGGTCCGGATAGGCGGCGCGGAATTCCGCCAGCAGGCCGGCCGCGCGCACCGTCTGTCCCGCCGCCTCGGTCACCGCCACGGCGTCGTAGTGACCCTGAATGGCGAGCTGGGCACCGGGCGCGATGTCGGACAGGCGCAGATAGTGGGCCACGGCGTCTTCGGTCCGCGCCTCGGACTCGGCCGCCTCGCCCTGCTTGTAGACCGTCGCCAGCAGCCGCTCGGTGATGTCGGGCCGGGCGGCGTCGTCGAGCGGGCCGGCCAGCAGGGACCGGTAGGCCCGCTCCGCCTCGGCGTAGCGGCCGAGCTCGAACCGGCCGTGGCCCTGGATCCGCAGCGCGGTCTCACGCAGCCGCCACTCGAGCTCCGGCCAGGTCGCCAGCAGGTTGTCCGCGAGCTCCACGGCCTGGTCGTACTCGGCCAGCCCGTACAGGCTGTCCGCCGCGTCGGTCTGCACCTCCGCCGCCCGCGGATCGCCGGTGAACACGAAGGCGAACTCGATCTGGGCGTCGATCTTCACGCGCTGCCACAGCTCGCGCTCCTCGGGAGCCGCGTCGGCCACCATGCGCTCCAGGCCCAGGATGGCGGCGTAGCCGGCCTCGTGGGCGTCCGGATAGTCGGGGAACTCACGCACCACGCGCTGGTAGGCGGCCACCGCCGGGCCGTGCTCGCCGGCCTCGGTGTAGACCTCGCCGAGCAGGAACAGGTACTCCGCCGTGTCCGGATCCTCCGGGAAGGTCTGCACCAGCTCCTCGTACCACTCGGCGGCCTGGAGGTAGGTCGCGCGCTCGCCGTTCTCCTGGGCGCCGGCATGGCTGGTGCGGGCCAGCTCCTCGAGGAACTCCCGCAGCGGCTCCAGGTAGCTCTCGGCCACGTCGCTGCCGTGCAGCGCCCAGAACTCGCTGTTGATGCCGTAGCGGCGGACGAAGGCCTCCTTCTTGGGCGGCACCTCGCTGGGGAAGTCCGCCGCCAGCAGGGTCTCGATCATGCCCAGATGGGCGCTCGGCGCCCTGGGGTCCAGCGGGTTGTGATCGATGAAGGCCTGCCAGGTCGCGACGCTGTCGAGGTAGCGTTCGCGCTCGTGGTAGTCGTCGGCCAGCGCCTGGTAGGCCAGGTACTGCCACGCCGGACGGCCCTGGGCGTCCATCTGGGCGGCCAGGGTGTCGGCGCCGTCGAGGTAGCCCAGCGCCAGGGTCACCACCCGGAAGCTATCGTCGAGCAGCTCCCGGTCGGTGGCCGCCAGCGATCCGTCGTCACCGTCCGCCACCAGGGTGTCGATGACCGCGAAGAAGCTCTGCAGGCCGGCCTCCAGGTCGGAACGCTTGAACTGGGACCAGCCCCGCATGTAGTTGGCGTTCTGCCAGTAGGGCGTGTCCGGACCCTGGGCCACCACGTAGCCGTAGTCGGACTCCGCGTCGCCGTAGCGCTCCTGGGAGAAGGCGATCTCGCCCCGCCGGAAGCGGGCCTCCACGCGATAGCGGCTGTCCGGATGGTCGGCGATCAGCCGGTCGAGGTAGTACAGGCTGCGGTCCGGCCGGCCCGCCAGGTCGTGCGCCCGGGCGAGCTGATAGAGGATCTGGTCCTGGTTGTCGCCCTCGGCCTGGTCGAGCAGCGACTCGTACATGGAGATGGCGGCCTCGTAGGGCGCCGACTCCCCGGCGATGTCCCGGTCCTCGCCCACGCTCATGGACAGGTCCGCCAGACGGCGGCCCACCGCGTGGTCCTCGCGCGGGTCCGGGATGCGTCCGTAGATGCGCTCGTAGGCGGCCATGACCTCCGCGCGGGTGGGCTTGTCGGTGCGCGCCGGCGGCAGCGCCAGGTCCGGCAGATCACGCACCAGATCCGCCACGTCCGGGCCGCGGCGGCCCAGCGGATCGCCGCCGCCGAACCAGGCACAGCCGGTGGCGGCCAGCACCAGCGCCAGTACCGCTGCGCGGCTCACGAGTCGCCTCCGGCGGCCGGCGCGGCATCGGCGAGCTGGTCCGTGGCCCGGGCGATGGCGATGCGCGCGGTGAGCAGGTACTGCTCGGTCTGGCGCCGCTCCTGCTCGAGGCCGCGTTCCAGCGCCTCGGCGATGACCGCGCGGCGGTCGTCGAGCGCCGCCGCCACCCGGCTCGACACGTCGCCGGCGCGATCGGTCAGCAGCACGAAGTCCGTCTCCACGCCGGCGGCGAAGCGCGCCTCGGCCTCGGCCAGACGCTCGATGCGGGCGTCCACGTCGGCCAGCAGACCGCGGTTGTCGTCGAGCTGGCGGGTCAGCTCGCGGATCCGCGCCGAGCGGGTGTCGGCGATGTCCCAGAACAGCGTGCCGAGCAGCCGGTCCACCCGGGCCTGGAAGCGCGGCTGGTCCGCCGCGGGCATATGCTCGCGGATCAGCGTCGACATGGCGTCCAGCTCCGCGATCAGGGCGCGCTCCTCGTCGTTCGCCAGCGTCTGCATCCACGCCGCCTCGAACCGGGCGGGCTCGCGCTGCAGGGTGGCGATCTCGCTCTCGAGCCCGGCGACGATGCCGGCCAGCTCGGCGCGGCGGCCGACCAGCGCCTCGTCGTCCAGCATGCGGCGGGCCGCGCCGGCGCGGCGGCGACGCTCCGCGGTGATTTCCTGAAACGACTCGATGGTGGCCGGCAGCGCCTCGAGCCACCGGGCCATGTCGTTCAGCTCGCGCCACTCGACCATCACCCGGTGAACGTCCTCGCCGGACAGCCACTCGATCCAGCTCTGGGCCCCGAGCGCGCCGTCGATGCGGCCGAGCGCCCGGTTGCGCGCGGCGTCGTCCGGCATGGCGAACACGTCCAGCAGGCGATCGATCCACGCCGGGTCGCGGGCGTTGCGGGCCGCCTCGCCCAGCGAGGCGAGCCGTACTTCGAAGGCCTGCTCCGCTTCCCGGTAGCGGTCCAGGGCGTGGGCCGGCGTGGCGAGCTGCTCGAGGCTCATCGGCAGGCCGATGCGGGCCATGGCGTGGCTGCGGGACCAGCCGCCGTCCTGGGCCAGCAGCGTCAGCCAGATGCGCGCCGCCAGCTCGTGATCCTCCCGGGCCATGGCGAGCTTGCCGTAGCTGGCCAGCGCCAGGTCGCGGTAGCGGCCGTCGCCCGGCAGCGAGCCGAGCATGGACTCCGCGTTCACGGCGTCGTCGGTCTGGCGGGCCATGACCGCCAGCGCCAGCCGGCCGCGCTGCACCAGGTCCCAGGTTTCCTCGTCCTCGGGACGCAGGTTGCCGAGCCGCACGAAGGCCGCGTGGGAGGCCTCGGCGTCGCCGGCGGCGCGCTGGGCCACGCCCAGGTTGAACAGCCCGTAAGCCAGGTAGCGATCGTCGTCGGGCAGGTCGTCGAGGTGCGCGCCGGCGGCGGCGAAATCACCCCGGGCCAGGGCCGCTTCCGCCCGCATGAAGGTCACCTCGGGATGACGGCGCTCCCGGCCGAGCCAGTTGGCGCCGAGGTCCACCGCGGCGAGCTCGGCGTCCATGGCGGCGAAGTCACCGCGCCGGTAGTGCTCCCGGGCGAGATGAAAGGCGAGCCGCATGCGGTCGAGATCGGTGAGCTCCGCCGCCGCCACGGCGTCGAAGGTCTCGCTGGCGTAGCGGTGCAGCCCTTCCTGAAAGGCGAAGCTGCCCTTCGCCAGCTCGAAGCGGATCGGGTCGTCGCCGATGCGCTGCTGACGCTCCGCCACCAGCACGTCCACCAGAGCCTGCTCGTAGTCCGCCTGGTAGTAGGAGAACAGCGCCGACCGGTAGGTGAGCTCCTCGACCGGCTTGGCCGCGGGCGTCGCGAGCAGGCAGCTGAAGAAGAGCTCGCAGAGGAAGGACTTCATGGTGCCACCAGACGCTCAGTTGCTGACCGCCGCGTGGAACTCCGGCTGGTAGTTGCTCTCCGAGTCGCGGATGGCCAGCTCGACGAAGGTGGGCTCGAAGCCCTTGTCGAACTCGACGGTGGCGGCGCGCCGGTAGTCACGTTCGCTGGGGCCGCGGCCGGTGAAGAACGCGGTCAGCTCGTGCCTGCCCTGGTTGACGTTGCCCAGATAGAGCCGCTGGACGCCGCCGCGCAGCAGGGCGTCGACCTGGCGGTCCGTGTAGAGGTGATGGGTGACTTCCTTGCCGTCGAGCTTCACGGTGACGGCGTCGAGCTGGAAGAACTCGCCGACGTCCATGGACAGGAACACGGCGACCTGGGAGCTCGCCGGGAACAGCAGATCCTCTTCGAGAATGGTGAGGTCCCGCTTCAGCGCGATGAGATCCTTCTTCACCGCCTCCAGGTCGTCACCGGGCGGAGTCGCCTCCGTCCCGGCGTATCCCGGCGCCGCCAGCAGCAGCGCGACGATCAGCGCGGCGAGGCAGCGCCCGGGCAGTCCGGCGAGTCGGTCGGCAAAGCGATGGCTGTTCATGGTCACGATCAATCCCTGTACGTGTTACGTCCGCGAGCGCGCCCTGTCCGTGGCGGTCTATTCCCGGATGAGTTCCTTCACCACCTCGACGTACTTGGCCTCGTCGCCGGGCTTGTAGCCGCGGTGGATGTAACGGACCACGCCGTCACGATCGACCACGACGGTGCTCGGCATGGCTTCGAGCTTGTACAGCTCGCTGACGCGCTGGCCTTCGTCGATCAGCACCGGGAAGGTCACGGGAATCCGGTCGATCAGCTCGCGCGCCGGCGCTTCCTCGCCCTCGACGTTGATGCCGAGCACGGCGAAGCCGGTGTCGACGTAGCGCTGATGCAGGCGATCGAGCAGCGGCATTTCCTGGCGGCAGGGTCCGCACCAGCTCGCCCAGAAATTGATCAGCACCACCTGGCCGCGGTACTCCTCGAGGCGCAGGTTCGAGCCTTCGAGGCTCTTCAGCGTGAAGTCCGGCGCATCGTCCTGGATGGTCACCGCCATCGCGGGACCGGCCAGCCCGACCGCCAGCAGCGTGACCAGCGCAGGCCGCAGAAACGCCTGGAGACGGCTACCGTGAATCATCCGACTATCTCCCTTTGCTCACATGACCGTGGCAGCGCCGTCGAGGAATCCGGGCGCTCGCGCTCCGGATCCTTCGAACCGCCGGCCACTGCGGCGCGGTGTCCTTCGCCCCTCGGGGGCGTCCGCGCCGTGCGGTCCATCCATCGACCGCTCGACGGCCGCCGTCCTGGCGGCGCTGGCTTCCCTGCCGGTGCGCCGGTCCCTGCCGATAGGGGCCGGTTTCCGTCGACAGCACGCCACCCGATACTGCCTGGGCGGCGACGACGGATTCCGGCGGAACCGGAACGACTGAGGGACCGTACTGGCTCCGACAGCCGGGCCCTGTCCGTGGGCCACGCTGGAAGGAAACGTTACTGAAGCGGCCGGCGGGGGGATGTGGCGATGGTCACGTTTTGGCACCCGCCGGGGACGGCGGCGCTGCGGCAGAGCGCCAGGATGAGACCCAGATCAAGCTGGCGGCGGGCGCCGCCGGTCAGTCGTCCTGGAGCGGCGCCAGGTCGGCGGAGTAGTGGAGCCGGCCCTCGGCGTCGATGACGATGGCGTCGATGCCGGGCAGCCGGTCGATGAGCGCGAGCCCCCGCTCCGGGCCGAGCACGAACACGCTAGTCGACAGCGCGTCGGTGAAGGTCGCGTCGGGACCGAGGATCGTCACGCTCCAGGCACCCTGGGCGGAGCGGCCCGTGGCCGGATCGAGGATGTGGTGATAGCGCACGCCGTCCTCGATGAAGAACCGCTCGTAGTCGCCGGACGTGGACACCGCGGTGTCCACCAGGGGCAGCACCACGGCCATCGCGTCCTCGTTTCTCGGGTCGCGCACGCCCACGGTCCAGGGCTCGCCGCGCCGGTCGCCGAGGATGTAGGCGTCGCCGCCCGCGGACACGCTGGCCTGATCGATGCCGGCCCGCCGCAGCAGGGCGATGGCGCGATCCACGGCGTAGCCCTTGGCGATGCCGCCCAGATCGACGTACACCTCGGGACGGCTGAAGCGCACCCGCGGCCCCTGCGGATCGAGTTCCACGTAGCGGTAGTCGATGGCCTCGACCGCGGCCCGGATGCGCTCGTCGTCCGGGCGCCGGCCCTCCCGGTAGTCGTAGTAGCGGCCGACCGAGGCGTAGGTCACGTCGAAGGCGCCGCCGGTCAGCTCGGACACCCGGCGGCTGCGGGACAGCAGCTCGAACATCTCCGGCGATACCGTCCGCCATCCCCGGGGCGCGTCGCGGTTGAGCGCGGACAGCTCGCTGGACTCCACGTAGGGGCTGTAGGTGGCGTCGATGCGGCGCATCTCGGCCATCACGGCGTCGAGCAGCTCCGCCGCCACCGCCGGATCGTCGTGCCAGATCTCGGCATGCACCCGGGTGCCCATGATGGCCTGGGTGTCCTGGTGCCAGGCGCCCTGCGCCGGGCCGGTGAGGCCGGCGGCGAGCAGCAGCACGGCGAGCAGGCGTGAACGGTGTCTCATGCCGCAAGCATAGTTCACGCCCGGCGCCCCGGGCGCGGCCCGGTCAGGCGGGCTCGCAGAGCTCCGCCGCCAGACTGGAGATCGCCACCCCGCGCCGCCCCTGGCGGATCGGATTGCGGTCGAAGCCGGAGGTCACCCAGCCCAGCGACAGGCCGGTGGCCGGATCGGCCCAGGCGAGCTGACCGCCGGCGCCGTTGTGGCCGAAGGTCTCCGGCGAGTTGCTGCGGCCGAAGCCGCGGAAGTGCCGGTCGTCGTCGCCGGCGATGATGATGCCGAGCCCGCGGTTGGCCGCGCGGCGGTACACCGGGTCGACCATGTCGCCGGTGCGGATGCGCCGCGCGCTGGCGCGCATGTCCGCGGTCCACAGCTCGGTGCCGGCCAGGCCGCCGTGCAGCAGCCCCTGGTAGAACAGGGCCAGCGCGCTCGCACTCATGATGCCGCCACCGCCGGGCACGCCGACGGCTCGCACCTCGGGCCGGTTGAAGTTGAGGATGGCCTCCTCCGTGACCTCGGTCACCGGCGGCTCGGGCATGCCCATCTTCCGGTAGTCCTCGGCGGTCAGCGCCTCGCCGACGTGCACGCAGGGCACGACGCGGTGATTCCCGGCCTCGGGCAGACCCACGAACAGGTCGTCCAGCCCCAGCGGCGCCACCAGCCGCTCCCGGACGAAGTCACGGAAATCCATGCCGCTGCGCCGCTCGATGATCTCGGCGATGACCCACATGGTGGCGGTGGGGTGATACTCGAAGCGGCTGCCCGGCTCCCAGTCGAGCCGCCACTGGGCGAAACGCCCCAGGCGCCGCTCCCGGTCCAGCCAGTCGAGCGGCCGGAACGGCGCGTTGGGAAAACCCGCCGTGTGGGTGAAGAGCTGACCCACCCGCACCGCGTCCTTGCCGTTGCTGGCGAACTCGGGAACGATGTCCGCCACCCGCTCGTCCTCGGCCAGCTCGCCGGCCTGGAACAGCAGCCACGCCGCCGCCGACGTCACCGCCTTGGTGGCGGAGAAGACGCAGAACAGACTGTCTTCGCCGGCGTCGCCGAAGGTGTCGGCGTAGACCACCCGGCCATGGCGGGCCACCGCGACCTGCACGGCGGGCAGCAGCCCTTCATCCACCTCCCTGCGCGCCCTGGCCACGAACGCCTGCAGGCGCTCGGGCACCAGCCCGGCGGCCAGCGCGTGGTCTAGCTTGTCATCGGCGATGATGCCCGCGTTTCCCATGAATTCCCCCTCGATCCGTCAGGTCGCGTCTCCGCGGACGCCGGTGCGCCGCAACCCGCCTGCGGCTATATCGATAGATCGCGATGATTGCAGAGCCACCTTGGTCAGGCAATCGACGCTGGCTAGAATCCCGGCCTCCGCCACTCGAGGATCGGGCATGCAGCTCAGGCAAGGTTTCGACGGCACGGTCGGCAACACCCCGCTGATCCGACTCGAGGGTCTCTCCGCGGAGACGGGCTGCGAAATCCTCGGCAAGGCGGAGTTCCTCAACCCCGGCGGATCGGTGAAGGACCGGGCGGCCCTGTGGATGGTGCGCGAGCACGAGCGCACCGGCGCCCTCGCCCCCGGCGGCACGGTGGTCGAAGGGACGGCCGGCAACACCGGCATCGGCCTGGTCCACGTCTGCAACGCCCGGGGCTACCGCTGCATCATCTACATGCCGGACAACCAGTCCCGGGAGAAGGTGGCGCTGCTGGAAACCCTGGGCGCGGAGGTCCGCCAGGTTCCGGTGGTGCCCTACAAGGACCCGATGAACTACCAGAAGCAGGCGGGGCGTTTCGCCGAGTCTCTGCCGGGCGCCGTCTGGGCCAATCAGTTCGACAACACCGCCAACCGCCGCGCCCACGAGGAGGGCACGGGCCCGGAGATCTGGGCCCAGACCGACGGCCGGCTCGACGCCTTCGTCGCCGCGACCGGCACCGGCGGCACCCTGGCCGGGGTCAGCCGCTACCTGAAAGCCCAGCGCCCGGACATCCGCACGGTGCTGGCGGACCCGATGGGCAGCGCGCTCTACGCCTGGGTGAAGACGGGCGAAGCCACCATGAGCAAGGGCCCCTCCATCACCGAGGGCATCGGCAACTCCCGGGTCACCGAGAACCTGGCGGGCACGCCCCTCGACGACGCGGTGCAGGTCGGCGACCAGGACATGGTGGACATGGTCTACCGCCAGATGCACGAGGACGGCTGGTTCTTCGGCTCCAGCACGGGCATCAACCTGTGCGCCGCCGTGCAGGTCGCGAAGCAGCTCGGCCCGGGCCACACGATCGTCACCATCCTGTGCGACGGCGGCGGACGCTATCAGTCGCGGCTGTTCAATCCCGAGTTCCTCGCGGAGAAAGGTCTGAAGATTCCTCGGGACTGAGCGGTCTCGGTTGTTTCGGAGGGTTGTTCATTCCAGGGGCCCGACGCACGGCCGCACGCAGCGGGAAAGCTTTTCGAAAGCGGCGGATTTGTCGTGGACGGGCTCCTGTGTAGCCGGGGGCTGAACATTCGAAAAGCTTTCCCGCTACGAACGTCCGCGCCCCCGCCGTGATGGCCCGAACCGCCGATTGCCCGACCACCCGTGGGAGCGATCTCCAGATCGCGATGCCACGAAACCTGGAACGAACTCGCGGTTTCCCCTTGGGAAACCGCCAAGCCGCCGCTACGCGGCGGCCGATCGCGATCTGGAGATCGCTCCCACGCAAGCATCTCACATCGTATGGGTGTACCACGGACGTCGTCGCGGGTGCCGGGGAGACACTTTCGGCGCATTAAGGCCTCCCGGCGCGATCGGAGCCCGTCCGTCTACAAATCCGCCAGCGCGCCGAAAGTGTCTCCCCGGCGCCCGCTTCCAACGCCCTTGAGGCCACCAAGCGGCAGCGAACCGCGATTACTAACGACCCTTGAACACCGGCTGCCGCTTCTCCACGAACGCCTTCGCCGCCTCGCGATGGTCCTCGGTCAGCCCCGTATGCACGTGGTGGGTGGCTTCGAGGTCGAGGCATTCGAGCACGTCCGCCCCCATGGCCGCGCGGTTCAGGTTCTCCTTCATGTAGCGGTAGGCCGCCGGGGGCCCGTCGGCGAGGCGCCGGGCCAGCGCCATGGTGGCGGCTTCTAGCTCGGCGGCGGGCACCACCTGACAGGCGATGCCGAGGCGCAGACACTCCTCCGCCGGCACCCGGTCCGACAGGTAGTAGATCTCCCGGGCCTTGGCCGAGCCCACCATCTGGGTGAGGAAGAACGTGCCGCCGTAGTCGCCGCTGAAGCCCACCTTCGCGAACGCCGAGGTGATGAAGGCCTTGTCGCTCATGATGCGCAGGTCCGCGGCCAGCGCGAGGGACAGGCCGGCGCCGGCCGCCGCGCCCGGCAGGCTCGCCAGTACCGGCTTCGGCATCAGGAACATGCGCCCCGCCGTGGCACGCTGGTTGAGGCGCTGGGCGTGGATGCGCTCGTCGAGGGTGGCCGCCGCGCCGGCCGTGCCGCCGGCATCGCCCTGCCCCGCCATGCCCTTGACGTCGCCGCCGGCGCAGAACGCGCCGCCCGCGCCGGTGACGACCACGCAGCGCACGCTCGGGGTCCGCTCGGCGTAGTCGAGCACCCGGGCCAGCGCCGCGTTCATGTCGCCGGACATGGCGTTGCGCGCTTCCGGGCGGTTCAGGGTGATGACCGCGATGCCGTCCTCCTCTCGGGCCAGCAGATGGTCGCTGTCGATGCCGGTGTCGATGGGGGTCCCCGCCATGGTCTCTCTCCTCCTGTGGATCGGGTACTCTACCAAGTCCACCGGAACCCGACGGGAGAGGCAAGCGGATGCAGATCGCCCATGATCGACTGGCGGAGTTCGTCACCCGGATCTTCGTCGCCGCCGGCGCCACCGAGGCGGTCGCCCGGGAAGTGGCGGACCATCTGGTGGCCGCCAACCTGAAGGGCCACGACAGTCACGGGGTCGGCATGATTCCCGCCTACGTGGCCAACATCCGCAACGGCAACCTCCAGGTCGACGCCCACGCCAACGTGCTGCGGGACAACGGCGCGGTGCTGATGATCGACGGCGGCTTCGGCTTCGGTCAGGTGGTGGGCCGGGAGGCCACCGACCTGGCCCTGGAGCGGGTGCGCACCACCGGCATCGTCTGCGCCGGCGTGCGCAACTGTCATCATCTCGGCCGTATCGGCACCTATGGCGAGCAGTGCGGCAACGCCGGCTACGTGTCCGTGCACTTCGTCAACGTGGTCGGCCACCCGCCCCAGGTGTCGCCGTTCGGCGGCCGCGAGCGGCGCATGACCACCAACCCGTTCTGCTGCGTGGTGCCCCGCCCCGGCGAGGAGCCGCTGGTGCTGGACATGGCCACCAGCGCCATCGCGCTGGGCAAGGTCCGGGTGGCCCACATGAAGGGCGAGCCGGTCCCGGAGGGCGCGCTGGTGGACCACGAGGGCGTGCCCACCAGCGACGCCTCGGTGATGTTCCAGGAGCCGTTCGGCGCCCTCGGCCCCTTCGGCGCCCACAAGGGCTACGGCCTGGCGGTCATGTGCGAGCTGCTCGGCGGCGCGCTGGCCGGCGAGTGGACCGCCCAGCCGGCCCATCCCCGCAACACCAACATCGTCAACCACATGCTGATGTTCGTGCTCGACCCGGCGGCGCTGGGCGCCGGTGCCGCATTTCAGGACGAGGTCCGGGAGATGGTCGCCTATCTGCGCGGCACCACGCCGGCCCGGGGCTTCGACCGGGTGCGGGTGCCCGGCGAGCCCGAGCAGGAGTCCCGCGCCGCGCGCCTGGCGGACGGCATCCCCATCGACGACAACTCCTGGAACGGCATCGTCAGAGCCGCCGATGCGGCCGGCCTGTCCGCCGGCGACATCGCCGCCCTCACCGGCTGATGCCCCGGCGGGCGGTCAGGCGGACGGGCGGTCCGGATCGGTGAACCGGTACTCCCGGGCAAGATCGGAGACGCGGTAGGCGCCGCCGGTCTTTTCCATGACGTCGGGATCCATGGCCAGCGCCGCGATGCAGCGGCCGACGAACCGGGGGGATTCCGCCGATGCCAGATCGGCCCGCAACCGGCCCGCAGCGACGGCCGCCTCGACGAATTCCGTGCGCACCAGCCCCGGCCGCAGCGCCAGCGCCGCCACGCCCCGGCCGGCGAGTTCGAAGGCCATGTCCCGGGCCATCCGTTCCACCGCCGCCTTGCCCGTCCCGTAGGCGGTGTTGACGGCGTAGCCGGCGCCGCCGGCGGAGGACACGTTGACGATCAGCCCCCGACCCGCCTCGATCATCAGCGGCGCCGCAAGGGCCGCGGCGACGTAGTAGCCGCGGGTGCCCACGCCGCAGTGGTCGTCCCACACGGACAGGGGCTGCTCCCAGAAGCGGCCGATCAGATCCGAGGCATCCGGCAGCCGATAGGCGTTGTTGACCAGCAGGTCGAGCCGGCCGTGGGCTGCCCGGACCTGCTCGAACAGGCGCCGGACCTGGTCGTCGCGCTCGTGGTCCACCCGCAGCGGCACCGGCGTCCCGCCCAGCGCTTCGACCTCACGCGCCGTCGCCTCCAGGGATCCGGGCGCCGGGGGCTCGTCGGCGCTGGTGGTCCGGCCGGTGAGGTAGACCGTCGCACCCGCCTCCGCCAGTCCTTCTGCGATGCCGCGGCCGACCCCGCGGGTCGCACCGGTGACCACCGCCACCTTGCCTCTCAGATCCGCCATGCTGCCTCTCCAGGAACCGCCCGGGATTGTACCCGGCGCCGCGGCGCCGCCGGAAACGCGCAGCCAGCGGATCCGTCGCGGGCGGCCCGGGACCGGCTACGGTGGACCTCGCGCGCGGCTTGAGGTTAACTTCCCCGGCTATCGAACCGGCCACAGAAAGCAGGACGTCTCCTTTGACGGCATCGGACATCAAACGCGCGGGGCTCAAGGTCACGCTGCCCCGGCTCAAGGTTCTCGAGGTGCTGGAGAACGCCAATCCCCATCACCTGAGCGCCGAGGACGTCTACAAGGCGCTCCTCGACACCGATGATTCCGTCGGGCTGGCCACGGTCTACCGGGTGCTGACCCAGTTCGAGTCCGCCGGCATCGTCCAGCGCCACAACTTCGCCGACGGGCACGCCGTCTACGAGCTGGCCCCGGACGAGCATCACGATCACATGGTCGACGTCGACACCGGGCAGGTGCTGGAGTTCGTCAACGAGCGCATCGAGAAGCTCCAGCACGAGATCGCCGAAGAACAGGGCTTCGAGCTCGTCGACCACGAGCTGGTTCTCTACGTCCGCAAGCGCAAGAAGAAGTAGCCGCCACCCGGGTCCTCACCGGCGGCCCCGACCCGGTGCCGCCGTTCGCACTTCATGCCGTATTTATTGCAAATGAGAATTACTTTTATTTAAATAGCGCTCCGCGTTCGCGCTCTGCCGGCGGCATGGCCGCCGGCCCGCCCGCGGCCACCGTTCCGTGCCCGACAGCGAGGTCACCATGCAGTCATCCGCCGCTTTCCGCTTTTCCGCCATCGTCGCCCCGGCAGCCCTGCTGGCGAGCCTGCTCCTGGCGCCGGCCGCCCCCGCGTTCGGCCACGGCGAGGTCGACGAGGACATGCTGGCGGAGTTCCAGCTCCACCTCGACGACTATCGCGAGGACGTCGAGCATCTGATCGAGGAGCTGGACCCGATTCTCGAAGCCCATGCCGCCGGCCGTGACACCGACGCTGCCGTGGCGGAGCTGATCGAGCACTGGGAGGAGGTGGCCATCCACGCCGCCATCGAGACCCGGGCCACCGTCACCTACCCCACGGTCTGGCAGGCCGTCATCGGACTCCAGCAGGCCGTTTCCGGCAGCGCCGACGACGAGGCCGTCCGGGCCGCCGCCGAGCGGGTGAAGGCCGCCCTGTGGCAGGGATACGGGGCCGTACGGCTGGCCGCCAGCCAGGTCGGTCAGGCGAGCACCGCGCCCCGGGCAGACGAAGCACCGGCTTCCGGCCCGGAAACCATCCAGCGCATCCTGGCCGACCTCGATGCCGCGGTGGCCGCCTATGGCGACGGCGAGCTGGCCCGGGCCGAGGAGCTGATCCACGCCACCTACATGAACCGCTTCGAGGGTCTCGAGGGCGACCTCATCGCCCGGGATCCGGACCTGGTGTCCAGCCTGGAGAAGGACTTCAACGCCACCCTGCCCCTGCTGATGCAGGAGGGCGCATCCATGGCGCGCGTCAACGAGACGCTGGCCGCCATGCGCCGTCAGCTCGAGACCGCCAGCGGCATCCTCGAGGACGTCGAGCAGTCCCGCTCCGAGGTGTTCTGAGCATGCGCCGCCGTGCCCTGCTGCAGGCCATGGCCGCCGCCGGCGCCCTGCCCGCGGTGCTGCCGGCGGCGCGGGCGAGCGAGCCGGCGGCGCCGGAGCCGGTCAGCGTCGATGCGCTGCCGCTGCTGCGCGGCGAGCTCACCCTCTACCTCGGCCGCGGCGAAGGCGGCCTGTACGAGAACATTCTCGCCGCCATCCGCAAGCGCAATCCGGAGCTCACCCTGAACGTCCGCCGCGGCCCCTCCACGGCCCTGGCCAACACCCTCGCGGCGGAAGCCCGGGCCGGGCGGGTCCGCGCCGACGTGTTCTGGTCCATCGACGCCAGCTCGCTGGGCCTGGTGGCCGAGCACGCCGCGCCGGTGCCCGTGCCGGCGTCCCTGCGCGACCAGCTCAAGCCCGGTTTCCGCTACGCGAGCTGGGTGCCGGTGTCCGGCCGCATCCGCACGCTGCCCTTCAACACCGCCCGGCTCGCTGCCGGCGACGTGCCGGCGAGCGTCATGGACCTGCCGGACACCGACTTCCGGTTCGGCTGGGCGCCGGCCTACGGGGCGTTTCAGTCCTTCGTCACGGCCATGCGCCTGCTGGAGGGCGAGGACGCCACCGGCGCGTGGCTGGAGGCCATGGCAGCCCGGTCGACGGAGTATGCCGGCGAGTTCGGCGTGGTCATGGCGGTGTCCCGGGCCGAGGTGGACCTGGGCTTCGCCAACCACTACTACACGCTGCGCCTGAAGCAGGGCAAACCGGAGGTGCCGGTGGATCTGGCCTTCACGCGCAACGACGCCGGCTGCCTGGTGAACGCCTCCGGCGCCGCCGTGCTGTCCTCGAGCGAGCTGGCCAGCGGCTTCGTCGCCCACCTGCTCACCCGCGAGGTGCAGTCCTACCTGGCCCGGGAGGCCTTCGAAATCCCGCTGGTCGCCGGCGTGGCCCCGCCCGAGGGGCTGCCGCCCCTGGCCAGCCTCGAGCCGCCCCGGGTCGACCTGGAGAAGCTGGCCGATCTGCGGCCGACCCTGGCGCTGCTGCGCCGCGCCGGCGTGCTGTGAGCCGTCCGGCGTTCAGCCTGATCGCCAGCGTCCTGGTGGCGCTGGCCGTGCTGGCGCCCATCGGCGTGCTGGTGAACCTGTCGGTCGGCGCCGATCTGGATCTCGGCGGGCAGACCACGGCCATCGTCGCCAACACCCTGGGCCTGACGGCCCTGACCGTGCTCGGCGCCGTGCTGGTGGGCGTGCCCATGGCGCTGGTCACGGCACACACCGATCTGCCCGGGCGGCACGTCTGGCTCGCCCTGCTGGCGGCGCCCCTGGCCGTGCCGAGCTACATCGGCGCATTCGCCTACTTCGCCGCCTTCGGCCCCGGCGGCGAAGTCGAGACCCTCACCGGCCTGGCGACCCCGCCGATCCGCGGCCTGGGCGGCGCCGCGCTGGTGATGACCCTGTACACCTATCCGTTCGTGCTGCTGACGACCCGGGCCTCGCTGCGTCAGCTCGACGGCAGCCTGGTGGACGCCGCACGCTCCCTGGGTCTGCCGCTGGGGGCCGCGCTGTGGCGGGTGGTACTGCCGCGGGTGCGCAGCGGCATCGCCGCCGGCGCGCTGCTGGTCGCGCTCTACACCCTGTCCGACTTCGCCACGCCGGCGATCCTGCGACTCGATACGTTCACCCGCATCATCTACGTGGAGTACAACGCCTTCGGGCTGGACCGGGCCGCGCTGCTGTCCCTGCAGCTCCTGGTGCTGGTCGCCGTGGTGCTGGTGCTCGAGAGCCGGGTCGGCGTGGAGCGGGAAACGCCCCAGCGCCGCCTGGAGATCTCCCTGCGCGCCGGCGTCCGCACGGGTCTCACCGCGATCATGGTGCTCGTGCTGGCTGCGGCCCTGGCTCTGCCGGCCATGGTCTTCGGGGCCTGGCTGTGGCGCGACGGCGCCGGCGGCTTCGACCCGATGCTGGTGTGGAACTCCGCCTACCCGGCGCTGCTGGCTGCGGGTGCGGCGGTGCTGGTCGCGCTGCCGGTGGCCCAGGCGGCCGCCGCCGGCACCGCCGGTCGCTGGCTGGAACGGATCGCCACCCTGGGCTTCGGCATTCCCGGCATCGTGATGGGCACGGCCCTGGTCTACGTCGGCCTGCAGCTCGACTTTCTGTATCAGACCCTGACTCTGCTGGTGATCGGCTACGTGCTGCGCTTCCTGCCTCTCGCGGTGGGCGCGATCCGTACCAGCGTGGCCAGGGTGGACGCCAACCTGATCGGCGCCGCGCGCAGCCTCGGCGCACCGCCGCTGGAGGCATTCCGGCGCGTGAGCCTGCCGCTGATATTGCCCGGGGTGGTCGCCGGCGGCGCACTGGTATTCCTCGAGGCCATGCGGGAGCTGCCGGCCACGCTGCTGCTGCGGCCGACGGGACTGGAGACGCTGACCACCGAGTTGTGGCAGGTTTACGAGGCCGGCTACTTCGGCCGCGCCGCCATGCCCGGGCTGCTGCTGATCGCCGTCTCGGCGGTGGCGCTGGTGTTCATGCTGTCGGGCGAAGACCGCCTCACCAGACGGGGAAGCCACTGAATGCTCGCGATCCGCGATCTGACCGTACGCTACCGCGACCGCGTCGCCGTCGAGCACTTCGACCTCAGCGTGGACGCCGGCGAGATCGTCACCCTGGTCGGCCCCACGGGCTGCGGCAAGAGCTCGGTGCTGCGGGCCGTCGCCGGCCTCGAACGGCCCGCCGCCGGGCAGATCCGGATCGGCGAGCTGACCATCGACGCCCGTCACGACGTCCCGCCGGAACGACGGCGCACCGGGCTGGTATTCCAGGATTTCGCCCTGTTCCCCCACCTCTCGGTGGCCCGCAACATCGGCTTCCGCGTGAGCGATCCGGCGGTGGTGGATCACTGGATCGCCGCCCTGGGGCTCGAATCCCACCGGGATGCCATGCCCGCCACCCTGTCGGGCGGTCAGAAGCAGCGCGTCGCCCTGGCCCGGGCCCTGGCCCACGCCCCGGCGCTAGTGCTGCTGGACGAGCCCCTGTCCAATCTGGACGCCGCGCTCAAGGCGAGCCTGCGCTGGCAGATCCGCGACGCGCTGAAGGCCGCCGGCGTTCCGGCGATCTGGGTGACCCACGACCAGGACGAGGCTCTGTCGGTGGGCGATCGGGTCGGCGTGATGAACGCCGGCCGGCTGGAGCAGGTCGGTGAGCCCGAGCAATGCTATCGGGCGCCCACCACCCGCTTCGTCGCCCGTTTTCTCGGCGACGGCGTGTTCCTGCGCGGACGGCTGTCCGACGGCGGCGTGCAGACCGTGGTGGACCGGTCGGTGGTGGGCGACGTGGACGCGGCCCGGCGGGTCGCCCGCTCGGGCGAGGTGGACGTGCTCGTGCGGCCCCACGATCTCGACCTGGAGCCGGACGAGCGCGGC
>MDTG01382791.1_pt1 | contig 20145 bp, 18 predicted proteins | sample 811421 | NCBI WGS metagenome assembly MDTG01 (sample SAMN05326645, study PRJNA326480) | marine metagenome | isolation source: seawater | place: Pacific Ocean: South East | collected 2011
AATTTAATTGGAGAAAATTCAGTTACTGCTGTAGTTATCGCCTCAATTGTCACAACTATAGCAATAGTGGTTATTGGAGAATTAACTCCAAAAGCTTTATCTACAATTAAACCGGAAAAATGGGCTCTAATAACTTCAGATATCGTTAACTTCTTAATGAATGCTACTCGCCCTTTGGTATTTATATTTGCATTAATTCCTAAATCATTAAACAAGTTTTTCAAATCTAAAAATGATGATTCTAATCCATTAGTGACTCCTGGAGAACTTAGAATGTTAATAGATGTAGGAGAGGAAGAAGGAACAGTAAAAATAGATCAAGGAGAAATGCTTGAAAATGTTTTCAGGTTTGGAGAGACTGAAGCAAAAGAGATTATGACCCCTAGAAACGATATTCAATGGATAAATTACGAGACATCATTAAAAGATTTTCTTGAAAAATACAAAGATCACCCTCATTCGAGATTTCCGATATACGATGATGACTATGATGATGTGGTTGGAATACTTTCTACCAAAGATGTAATGACATCTCTAGCATCAGGCAAAATAAATGAAAAAGAAGTAGTCAATTCCATTATGCGCGCGCCACTATTTGTGCCAGAATCGAAGAGGCTGGACGACTTATTCACTTTAATGAGAAGAACTGGAAATAAAATAAGTCTAATTGTTGATGAATTTGGAGGAATTTCAGGATTAATAACTTTAACTACTTTAATAGAACAAATTGTTGGATCAACCGGGGAAGAAGGGATAAGGCCAAAAGAAAAATATATATCATTGGGAGCAAATACATATGAAATAGACGGTGCAATGAGTATTGATGAAGCCAATGATCAACTATCATTAAATATTCCAGAAGGAGATTATGAGACTATAGCTGGATTTATAATTGAAAATTACCAAAAGATACCAGAAGTTGGCGACAAGACAAGTTATGATAACTTAAGAATAACAATTTCAGAAAAACAAGGCTCCAGAATCTCAAAGGTTAGGGTTAGAAGAAGACCTGAAAATTAAATTGTAATGCAAAATAATCTTCTAAATGAATCGAATATAATTGATTTCACATTACAAAGATTAGATGATCTAAAAATTTTGAACAAAAAAATGTTAGTGGCGGTATCAGGAGGAGCTGACTCAACTGCATTGCTACTAATATTAAAATCAATTTCAAAAAAAAGTAATATTGATATCCACGCCGTTCATATAAATCACAAATTAAGAAAAGAAAGATCAGATTATGATGAAAAATTAATTGAAAATCTTTGTAGTGAAATTAATATTCCCTTAACAATAGTAAGTAGGCCTTATGTAAATCAAAAGGAAAAATCATCAAATATTGAGAATTATTTTAGGGAGTCAAGGCTTGAGGAATTTTTAAAATTAACAAAAGAAACTAATTCATATGGAATCCTCACAGCCCATCATCTAAATGACCACATAGAAACTTTTCTAATGAAAATTACTAGAGGTTCTGGATTGCAAGGGATGGAAGGAATAAAAGAATTTATAGAATTAAATGGATTAAAAATTTATAGGCCATTAATTCAAATCCCAAAACACATACTTCTAAAATTCTGTTACAAAAATAATATATTGACTAACTATGATTATACTAACAATTCAAATGTTTATTCTAGAAATAGGATAAGAAATAACATAATTCCAGAATTTGAAAAAATAAATCCAAATTTTTTAGAATCAATAAATAGGATTACTAAAATTATTAGCCAAATAAATAATAAAGAAAAAATAAGGCTCTTTAATGAATTTGAAAAATTAGAGCCAAATTATGAAGAAAATAAAATTTCATTTTCGAGAATAATTTTTAATGATCTGCCAGAATTTGATAAAAAGCTAATATTAAAAAATAATTCTGAAAAATTGTCACCCGGTACTTTCATGGAAAATAAACACTTAGACTATATAATTGAAAAATCATATTCTAAAAGCAATAATTTTAGTCTTGATCTGCCAGGACCTATTAAGTTAATTGCAACAAAAAAAAGAATTACTATAGAAAAATTATTCGAAATCGACTTTTAATAGCCTATGGGAAGAAATTAAACCTGGAATTTGTCCTCTTTTTGCAACAGGATTTCCATCAATAATTTTTACATGAGGGGATACGCTGATTGGCTTATGACATGCAATATATCTGTCTATTCCAATAACTTGCACAATTCTCCTATTTAAATTTGGAGGCATTTGATTATCACCTTCTTCTGAATTCGGGATTATAGAAGTTTCGTTTTGCCATTCTTTTTCTATATCTATTATTTGAGATATTGATTTAGGATTAAAATCTCCAGATATAGAAAGTTGAGTGTTTGAAAAACCTAGCTGATCTAATCTTTCTCTAACCTCTTTTATTATATATCCGCTATCTCCTCTTTCTGGGGGAGTTTCAATTTTTAAGCCTCTTATAGAAGGAAAATTTTCAACAATTTTTTTAGCTTCTTCAGTTTCATCTCCAATTATTCCTATACTAACAACTTTTGGTAATTCTGATTCTAAATTAGAAACTAAAGCCTCGGCAGCTTCTACAACATCTCCAGACAACAAAACCAAGCTTTCATCCATGCTTCCTGCTGCAGTAAGATCAGAAAGATCAGCACCAACTAAAGAAGAACAACCTTTTGCCCCACCCTGAATAGATGAATAATCCATAATTCCAACAACATTGGGGTGAATTTGAGATGCTCCAAAGTTAACTACTGGGATTCCATCTGCAGCATCAACACATTTTTTTGCAGCGGTTGCCCATCCAGAAGATGAAGATATAAAGCCATTTATAGCAGTAATAAACTGTGAGATAATCGCATAGGTAGAACTAATTCTTAATAAAACCTCATTTTTTTGGAATACATCTCCATCATTTAGTGCCCATACATCATCTCTAAAAGCTTCAGGCAGGTTCCTAGTAAGTAACTGAGCTACCTCTCCTATCCCACTAAATACTCCTTCTTCTCTAGAAATAAATTCTATAGTTACTTCAGGATTTATGCCCTGCTTTTTTAAAATATCTCTAGTTCGTTTAATACTTGCTTCAGATGTCTCCCCAAGAAGTACTTTTTGTAAAATATCAAATTCTTTAGCCATTTTTCTCTAATCTTAACCTTACTAAACCCATTAAGTCTTTTATAATCGTAGATATAATATTAACTTTAGTATCAGGATCATCTATCCATGTTACAGGGAGTTCGCATATAGATAAATTATTTTTCTCGGCTTTATAAAGTATTTCAGTATCAAAAAACCAACCTTCATCTTTACAATCATCCAAAATTTTAATCACTGATTCTTTTTTTGCAAACTTAAATCCACATTGAGCATCATAGAAATCAACAGATAAAAAAAATCTAAAAATTTTACTATAACTTCTAGATATTACTTCTCTCTTTAAGCTTCTACCTATAACTTTAGCTCCTTTTATAAGCCTAGATCCAATAACAAAATCTTGTCCTTCATCAATTCTATTCAAAAATTCAGGTATTATTTCAATGTCTGTAGAAAGGTCAAGATCCATGTATGCAAATATTTCTGCATTACTAGTAAGCCATGCATTTTTCAAAGCTAATCCCTTGCCTGGATTTTCATTTGAAATTACCCTAGATTTCTTGTATTTACTTTGTATTTTCTTTGCAATATCTAAAGTATTGTCCGAAGAGCCATTTTCTGCGATAGTAATAATCCAATCTCTTTCAACTTTAAGCTCCATAAATTTATAAAGTTTCTCAAAATTACTCATTAAAGATTTTGATTCATTATAAACAGGCAGCACAACATCTAAGGAACTTTTCATAATCTAATGCAAGAATCTTCTTTGTTTAGTAAAAATCATAGAAATATTATTATCATTTGCCACATCAATTACTTTCTGATCATTAACTGAGCCCCCAGGCTGAACAATACAATTAACACCCAGGTTAACTGCCATCTTTACAGCATCTGGGAAAGGGAAAAATGCATCGGATGCCAAAACAGAATTGCTACTTTTATCTCCTGCCACTTCTCCGGCTATCTTTACACTCATTAATCTGTTTGGTTGACCTGCTCCCATACCAACAAGAGTCCTATCTTTTGCTAAAACTATAGCATTAGATTTAATAAATGAAGATAACTTCCATGAAAAAATAATATCTTTTATTTGTTCTTTGCTTGGCTTTCTTTCTGTTACATAATTAAATTCAAAATTATCTATCAGGTTGCCAGTCTGCACCAAAAGACCCCCTGAAATTGACTTAACTGTTGGATTAGAAATTAAGTGATTCTTCGCTTGAATAATCCTAAGAGATTTTCTTTCTTTCAATTTATTTAAAGCTAATTCATTGTAGCTAGGGGCTACTATAATTTCATAAAATGATTGACTGATTAATTCTGCAACTTCTAAAGTCAGCTCTGTATTAAATCCAATAATTCCACCAAATGCAGAAATAGGATCCCCTTCAACTGCATTATTAAATGCTTCTAGCTGACTATTATTTACAGATAATCCGCAAGGATTAGTATGTTTTATAATGGAAACACAATTTTCCTCAAAACTGTTTGCAGTCAAAAAAGCTGAATCAGCATCTAAAAAATTAGAATATGACATTTCTTTGCCATTTAACTGCTTAGAATTAACAATCCCGTAATTAATATCTTTATATGAATAAACTGACCCTTTCTGATGAGGGTTCTCTCCATATCTTAAATTTTTTTTAAATTCAAGTTCATTATTTAATAAATTTTCAATAGTTTTTTGCTCTTGAGGTTCAAAATATCCTGCAATTTGAGCATCATAATTTGAAGTATAACTAAAAGCTTTCTTGGCTAATTTATACCTTTCATGCTCCGTCACATTAGAATTAATGATTTTATTTGAAATCAAACCATAATCATTTGGGTCTGTAATTACTAATACATTAGAATAATTTTTTGCTGCAGCTCTTATCATAGCAGGCCCCCCAATATCAATATTTTCTATTGCTTCATCATGCAAAAAATTATCCTTCGAGATTACATCACTAAATGGATATAAATTACAAATAACCATATCAATTTCATTTATCCCTAAATTATTTATTTCATCATAGTGATCTTTAATTTTTCTATTAAATAATATTCCCCCATAAATATTTGGATGCAAAGACTTAACTCTCCCACCAAGAATCTCAGGAAAATCAGTAATTGAAGATAGATTCATAACATTAATGCCATTTTTTTTTAAATGCTGAAAAGTGCCTCCAGTGGCTATCACTTCTAAATCTAACTCATCTTGAATTTTCTTAATAAAGTCAGAAATACCTTCTTTGTTATATACGCTTACTAAAGCTCTCACTTCAAATTCCTATAATATTAACTTTTTCATCATTATTGCTTCTATTAAATATTTTTCCAATAATTTTAGAATCTTTGTCAGTTTTAAGAGCAATATCTGTAAATTTTGGATCTACAATAATAATCATTCCAATGCCCATATTAAATACTTTAAACATTTCTTTTAAAGATATGCTTCCCTTATCTTTGATGTAACAAAATATTTTAGGTATATCCCATGATTTAATGTCTATATTACTTTTTAAATTTTCAGGGATAGATCTACTAACATTTTCACTAATACCTCCTCCTGTTATATGTGCAATAGATTTAAATTTATCCAAATGTCCCCAAATCGAATGGTAGTAGTTTTTATGTGGCATAGTTAACATTTCTCCCAAAGAATTATTGGTACCAGGAACAATCTTATTCAGCTCTTCCCCATTAGATTCAAAATTAAATATTTTTCTAACAAGCGAATATCCATTTGTATGTAATCCGTTTGAAGGAAGCCCAATCATTACATCACCTTCCTTAATTGTATTTATCTTAGGAACCTTTGATTTCTCTACTATGCCTAATATAAAACCAACAACTTCTAAATCATCTTTCTTATAAATATCAGGCATCTGAGCGGTCTCTCCTCCAGCCAAAATACAACTCATATCCTTACAAGCCTCTGAAATACCTCTTACTACATCCAATATCTTTTCTTCTTCTATTTCACTAAATGCTAAATAATCAAGAAACATGAATGGCTTTGCACCTGAAGGCAAAATGTCATTAACACAATGATTCACTATATCATGGCCTAGATTTGAATAATCCCCATAATATTTAAAGATTTTTGATTTTGTACCAACACCATCTACACTTCCAGAAATCGAAATACTATTATTTATTTTTAAAGATGATGAAAAAAATCCTAGATCTTCCAATTGATTATTTTTTCCTACTATAGACAATATCTTTTCAGTCAAATTTTCTGAAAAGTTAAGATCGACTCCGGAAGATTTATAATTTTCATCAACCATCTATACTTTTTCTTCTAATTTCATTTTGTCCATTTCAAGCTGTACAGGAATTGGATATTCCTTTGTAAAGCATCCTAAACAATAATTATTTTTATAATCCATGGATTCTTCTAATCCATCAATGCTTAAATATTGAAGAGAATCCGCATTGATAGCATTTTTTATTTCTTCAATAGTTAATCTAGATGCTACTAGTTCATCTAGTTTTCCAGTATCCACTCCAAAATGACATGTTGAAATTATTGGAGGAGACGCAACTCTAACATGCACTTCTGTTGCTCCTGCCTTTCTAAGCATTTTTATAACTTGCGGGGTTGTAGTACCTCGCACAATACTATCATCAACTAAAACTATTCTTTTACCTGATATTACAGAATTCAAAGTATTGAATTTAATCCTTACGCCTATATCTCGAAGTTTTTGATCGGGAGAAATAAAAGTTCTTCCAACATATCTATTTTTAATTAAACCAGAAACATAAGGAATTCCGGATCGATTTGCATATCCAACTGCTGCTGCGGTTGCTGAATCAGGAACATCAATAACTAGGTCGGCAGAAGCAGGTTGCTCATTGGCAAGAATCTCGCCCATTTTCATTCTTCTAGAATATGTTAATTCTCCATCTAAAATACTATCAGGCCTAGAAAGGTAAATTTGTTCAAATGAGCATATCGATTTTTTTGCATTATTGCTCACTAAAGAAGAGTTCAATTCATTTTTACTAATTACTATTGTTTCTCCTGGCTGTATATCTCTTGTAAAGGAAGCTCCTACATGATCAAGGGCGCATGTTTCTGAAGCTACTATGAAACCTTCTCTGTATTTACCTAAAACCAAAGGCCTAAATCCATTAGGGTCTCTAACACAAATTAATGAATCTTTATTTAGCATTACTATTGAATAAGCACCTTTTAGTCTGCCCATACAATACTTAGATTTTTCTCCCCAATTAGATCCCGGCGCATTAACATACATCAAAGCAATTAATTCAGAATCAGAAGTTGTGTTAAAAGTTGATATACCCCATGAATCTAATATTTGTATTATTTCTTCGGTGTTAATTAAATTTCCATTATGCCCTATTAACAAATCTCCATTGACACCAGATACTTTTATGGGTTGAGAATTATTATAATTATTTGATCCAGTAGTGGAATATCTTGTATGACCAATAGAAATATTCCCCTTTAATTTTAAAATTTTATCTTCATCAAAAACTTGATTTATTAATCCCAAATCCTTGTGTTCATATATCAAGGAGCCATCACTTGTAGCAATACCAGCTGATTCTTGGCCTCTGTGCTGTAATGAAAATAAGCTAAAAAAAGTGGATGATGCTACTTGTTCATTTGGATGGTATATCCCAACAACACCACATTTTTCAGATAACTTTTTTTCTCGCATAAGGTTTCTTAGGTATAAAACTTAATTATAAATATTCCCAAAAATAATCATAAAATTTTTAATACACAAAAAAACTCTTGATTTCCTTTTCTTCCTAATACTCTTGATTTTTTAATTTCTATAAAAGATAAGCCCATTTTTTTATAGCCACTCAACAATATATTAAGTACATTGGCATGGACATTAGGATCGGAAATTATTCCACCTTGCTCAACTTGGGATTTTTTCGCTTCAAATTGAGGTTTAACGAGGACAACAATATAACTTTCGTTTTTCATAAACTTAATCAAGTTTGGTATTATTTTTAAAGTAGAAATAAATGAAACGTCCATTACAATAAGGTCTGCTTTTTTAATAGGCAATTTAATTTCATTCCTAGCATTTACCTTTTCATATGAGAAAACTTTTGGGTTTCTATGCAAAGATGGATGAATTTGATTTATTCCAGAATCTATACAGTAAATTCTTTCAGCCCCTTTTTTTAATAGAACATCTGTAAAGCCTCCCGTTGATGCACCAATATCAATACAAGTATTAAATTTAAAATCTATTTCTACATCATCAAAAAAATTATTTAATTTTTCACCTCCCCTTGAAACAAACTTACTTTCATTAATAATTAGTTCTGAATTAATTTGTACTAGAGTGTGGGGGAATAAATTAGTAGAATTGAAATTTTTTACTCTTATTTTTTTTGAATTTAAAATTATTTCTGCTTCCTTATTAGATCTCACAAAACCCTTACTTATCATTAATTGGTCTAGCCTAATTTTTTTTACCATTTTTTTGAATTTAAAAGTTTATCTAAACTAGGAATATTAGAATCTGCTATACCCTCAATTGAAATTGATGCTGCAATATTAGCAAACATTGCGCTCTCTTCAATCTGTTTTTTAAATATATAATAGAAAACTGAAAAAGTTATTGCCCACACATCACCAGCACCAGTCTCATCTACATTAGAAGCATGAATAGTTTTATAATTTTTTAACTTACTGTCTGATATTAATGTTGAACCTTTTTCGCCTTTAGTTATGCATACTAATTTACATGATTTAGATATGATCAAAGCGTTATCATAATCTAAGTCATGTTCAGACATAATAACTACATCAAAGATTGAAAAATCTATATCTGGAAGTTCTTTTTTAATAGATATATTTCCTTGTCGATCTATCTTTCTCATCCATCCTTGTAGATTGCATACTTTTATTGCACCTGGAAATAATTTTAAAAAATCATCAGTAACTTCATTTAAAACTGGGCAATAAAATATTAGTTTAGGCGGATCACAATTTTTTGGATAAACAAAATCGGATATATCTAAACTTTCAGGAAAATTAATCACTCTCTGCGTTCTTCCATTATTTGTATAGCGATTTTCAAATATAGTATGTTTTTTTCTCTTTTGTGGAAAAGTAATATTATCAGGCAAGCAATCTTCCAGTTTTAATTTATTGCTAGATACAGATATTACACCAGACCTGACTCCATATTTAATACAAGATTTTGAGGAATAAAAAGATGGGCCTCCAAAGGAAGAAAGTGAACTACCTTCTTTCAGTATAATGTCTTCAGTTATATTTCCAATAGTTAAAATATCAATAAATTTCAAATCCTATTTTAATTTAATAACAACTTGACGCCTTGACCCACTACCTTCGCTTTCAGTAGTAATTTTTGACTGATTTTCCAAGGATAAGTGGACTATTCTTCTATCAAATGGTGACATAGGATCCATTTTTACTGGCTTGCCTGATTTGATAACTTTTTCAGCAGCTGATTCAGCTAAAGAAGCTATGTTCTGTCTTCTTCTTTCTTGATAACCTTCTACATCCAAGATAACTCTTACTTTCTTATCTAATTGCCTTTTAATAATAAAAGAAATCAAAAATTCTAGAGACCTTAAAGTCTCACCTTTTCTTCCAATTATTAATCCAGAGTCATCTCCTTCTATCTCAAAATAAACTGATTTGTTGTCAAAATCATCTTGGTCTCTAAAAAAGGTTTTAACATCAACCTCAAGACTAGATAATATGTAATTCACCAAATCAACTGCGAGTTTAGCAGTATCTTCATCAACAATATCCATCTCTCTCCTAGGAAGATCTGTCTTTTTTTTATTAGATTTTTTTGCTTTTGAAGGTTTTGTTGATTTACCATCATCCCTGATTGTTACTTCTATTAATGCTGGTTCTCCACCAAGTCCCAAAATACCAGATTTACCTGGAGATATTATTTCAATGTTAACCTCTTCTAGATTTGCCTTTAGCTCTTCTAGAGCGAGCTTTGTTGCCTCTTCTACGGTTTTTCCTTGAAATTGTTGAGTGCTCATAATTTTCCTCCTTTACTTGCACTTCAAAATTCTCATTTTGATTTATGTCATTATTCTCAGATTTTGAAGTTCTAAAACTTAACATTTCTCTTAGTGATTGTTTAACTTTTAATTTTTTTAGTACATATATTTGTATAAAGAAACCCGCTATATTTGAAAAAATTATGTATGTAGCTAAGCCAGCGGGGAATGATAATGTAAAAAATCCAAACATTACTGGCATCATCCATAACATCATTTTATTTGTTTGCTCTTGCCTTGCGTCTGAGCTTTTAAACATAGAGACTTTTTGTTGTGCGAAAGTCGTGCCAGCAACAATTAATGGAAGCAATATTGCAAACAAACCTCCTGCTTGCTGAACAGGATTTACCAGATCTATTCCCAAGAAAAAACTATCTAATGGCACTTTATTTATTACTGGGTTCCATGAATACAGATAACTAGACAAGTTAGCTAAGCCTTCAGGTGTTGGAGGAACAACTTTAAATATAGCCCTGTACAATCCTATCCAAATTGGCAATTGAATTACCATTGGACCCAAACATCCAACAGGATTAACACCGGATTGCTTGTAAAGGTTCATAGTTTCTTGGCTCATTTTTTGCCTACTATCACGATCCTTGCGGTCTTTATACTTTTCCTGAATTGATTTTAATTTAGGCTGAATTGATTGCATGCCAATCATTTGCTTTACTTGTCTAAATGAAAGAGGAATCATAAGAATTCTGATTAAGATAGTGAATACGATTATACTTAATCCAAAATTATCAGAGAAAAGTGAATAAAGTACAGTTAAAATATTAACCATTGGCTTCATAATTATTTCATTCCATAAGAGTGAAAACATCGGTTAATCACAACCTTTCATATCATTCAAATCAAAACATATTAGTTGTGACCTATCAGCAATAGAATATCCTCTAAAACTATTCTCTCTATCAATAGTAAATATAAGATTATCATTAATAATTGGAAGTGACTGCACCCCATTTTTCAATGGATATTCTCCTAAAGTTGAGCCAGTACCATCCTCAACAATGATAATCTTGTCTTTATCAAAAGGCACAGCTAAAAGTATTTGATTCCTGAATGAATAAGGAGCTATTCCTGCTACTGGCTTTCCATCAAATTTTAATTCTTTCTCCCATAATATAGATAATAATTCTGAATTAGTATTAATATCAATCCTATATAGCCATCCAGATAATGTAATTGCATAATAAGAATTATTGAATGTCGCTATTTCAGACCAAATCCATCCATCTAGACCTAATTCTCCCCAATAATTTAATCCGTTTATTGAAGAAATATTATTGTCTGAGGACTTTAAATTAAAGCATTTTAATTTTCCACTTATATCTCCGTGACAATAAGAGTTTTCAGATACTTTAATTATTGAAGAAATTATTGGAAATTCACTTTGTTCTGTATAAAAATGTCTCGCTAAAGGATTTGAGCTATAGGAATCATCATTTTTTATATCAATAAATGCAATGTCTCCATTCAGCCCACCAACAATTAATAACTCTTTTTCTTTATCCAGAAAAGGAGCGCTGTATATTTCACTTTCTAAAGGAATTCTCCACAATATTTTACTAGTAAGTTCATCTAAAGTTTTATCTGAATCTGACTGAGCATCAACGGCATATATAAATCCTCCTGCATCACTGCTTTTATCATTTTCAGAAGTTGCAACATAAATGCCCCCATTATGATATGCAACTCCTCCAACAATTGAGCCATTTACACTAATAAATTCTTCCATCCAAATTGATTCAGCATTTGCTACATCTATTGCAAATAGACTAGAAATACATTTTCTATTTTGGCACTTTTTCCCTTCGCCATTTCCATAAGCTGAACCATATAAAACTCCATCCTTTAAAATCATATCTCCATAAAAAGAACCCAATGAATTTTCACCTTTAGGGAACTCCCAACCACTCACTATAGACCCATCTAATTTAGAAAATTTATGAATTTTTCCGCTATCCGAAGGAACATATAAATAATCTTCATCAGCTACCGGAGAGGACCAGTTGCCTTGATGCTCCATATCATTCATGCACCCAAAAGACATCAAAGATGCTAAAAGAATAAAAAAAATAGCTAATTTATTTCTTTGAATAATCTTCATCTTACTGGGTCATATCCTCCCTTTGAAAATGGATTACACCTAAACAATCTGGAAAAAATCATTATAGAGCCAATTATCGCTCCATGCTTTTCTACTGCCTGATATCCATAGTTTGAGCAAGAGGGAATATATTTACAATTTCCACTCAAATATGGAGAGGCAACATAAATATATAATTTTATGATATTTAATATAATTTTTTTAAACATGATTATTTATTATCTGCAGAGAAAAAATCATTAAATTTTTCTAGAATATTTTTTATAGACGAGTAATTTAAAACCTGATTATTATTCATAACTATCAAAACAATAGAAACCCCACTCAATATAAATAATTCTTGCCTGAATAAGCTTTTAATTTGCCTTCTTAACTTATTCCTAATTACCGAATTACCTACTTGCTTCTTTATAGAAATTCCTATTTTAAATTTATCAGTCTCTTTATTATTCAAATAATAAATAACAATTCCTGACTTGGTAAACTTATTACCATTAGAAATTACTTCTAGAAATTCCCTAGATTTTCTTATGACTTCAACTGAAATCAAAAGGGTAAACTATTGTTTAGAAACAACAGTTAAAAGCTTCCTTCCTCGGACTCTTCTTCTTTTAAGAACATTTCTTCCACTCTTTGTTCTCATTCTTATCCTAAAGCCATGAGTTCTTGCTCTTTTTCTTTTTTTTGGTTGATATGTTCTCTTAGTCATATTGAGTCACGTACTTAAAAATTAAAATTATTTTTCTTTATTAAAAATTTATTGTTGTTTAATCCCATATAGGATTATAATATTCTCTTGTAAAACTCGTATATTGTAATCTAACTTTTAACAGTTGACTACTACCAATACAAATAATAAAGATTTAGGAACAAAAAAAATGGCAAAAAAGACTAATATAGAGGAAGTTAAAACCGAAATTGAATTATCTTCAGAGTCCACAATGATAGAGGCTTTAAAATATTATGTAAAAACAATCCCTTTATCTGAGAGGATGAATGAAAGGGCGGTGGTAGCTGATTTTGTAACTAATATTGGCGCAGATAAATTATTATCAAATTTAAAACCTCCAGAAGTAGGAGATTACAGTCAGCAAATTACTTCAAGAATGGCTAATACCGACACACAATCAAGACTTACCTCTGTGAAAAAATTTCTCAGCTTTTTGCATAACAGTGAATTAATTGAAAATGATCTAAATATTCCGTCTCATTTAAGGTCCAAAAGGATCTTAACTAATAAAAGAACTAAGAATAAAATTTCAACATTTGAAGAAGGCCCTAAATTAACAAGAAGTAGGTATAAAACTTTAATTAATCAATTAGAAAAACTCAACAAACAAAAAATGGATTTAGCTGTTGATATTCAAAATGCTGCAGCTGATGGAGATGTGAGAGAAAATGCGCCTCTAGAAGCGGCTAGAGAAGCCCAGGGCATGGTTATGGCTAAGATAACAGATATCGAGAACTTAATGAGGGGGGCAATAATTATTGATGATGGGTCCCAATCTTTACTAAAAGGGAAAATAAATATTGGGAGTAAAGTTACAATTGAAAATCAAAAAAATAAAGAAGTTCACACTTTTCAAGTTGTAGATTTTCATGAGGCAGATCCTTTAAATTCTAAAATTTCATCAGATTCACCTGTTGCAAAAGCAATTCTAGGCAAAAGCAAGGGAGAAGTTGTTAGTGTTAAGAGTCCTTCAGGTACTTTGGAGTATAAGATTACCTCAAGCTCAAATAGATAGTAATGACTGATTATTATCCTTGGATAATCTTTAATGTATTTGTAATAGTACTCCTTATATTTGACTTATACATTTCTAGAGGAAAAATTTATAAATTTAAATCAGCATTAATTTGGAGCTTGTCTTGGATATCTATATCAATGATTGTAGCCCTTTGGTTTTTTATTGAAGATGGCTCGTTATTATCTAATAATGAAAGAGGAGTTTCATTTTTAGCCGGATACATTGCAGAAAAAGCTTTATGCTTTGATAATTTATTTGTATTCATAATTATTTTTGAATTTTTTCAAATTCCAGCAAAATTACAATCATTAGCTCTAACTTATGGAATAATGGGAGCTTTAATAACCCGAGCAATATTCATTGCACTTGGATCTATTATTCTTTCAAATTTTGGATGGGTATTATTGGTTATGGGAATTTTCTTGATTTATACAGGAATAAAAATTGCTCTAGTCAAAGAAAGTGACTCTAACCCTGAAAATAATATTTTTTATAGAATTTCAAATAAATTTATTAGCATAAGTAGTGAATTTGATGGATCAAAATTTAGAACAAACATTAATGGTGTAAAAAAATTTACTCCAATGTTTCTAGTTGTTATCGTACTTGCAAGCACAGATATAGTATTTGCAATTGATTCAATTCCTACAATCTTCGGAATAACACAAGATGTTTTTATAGTATGGACCTCAAACATGATGGCAGTTATTGGGATGAGACCCTTATACTTTCTTCTTCAGGAGATAAAAAATCAATTTAGATATTTAAAATATGGATTGTCTTTAATATTAGTTTTTATAGGGTTTAAAATGTCAATTGAATACCTAGGAGAAATAATAGGTCCATTAATTAATAATGAATTTATAACTCATTTTCATATTAATACCTATATCTCATTAGGTACTATAGTAGGTATTATTACAGCTAGTATTTTACTTTCTAATATAATAAAAGAAAAAAATGGTCCAAAAAATATCAAATAGTAACAATGTTGATGAGATAGAAGAATCGATAAAAAGGACACTTCAAAAAGAAATTAGTGGTGAAGTTAGATTTGATGAAATTACAAGAGAAATATATTCAACAGATGCCTCGATTTATAGGATGTTGCCCTTATGTGTGGTTATTCCAAAAAATACTAATGACGTAAAAACTATTGTTCAAATAGCGGATGAAAATAACATTCCTATATTACCAAGAGGCGGAGGCTCAAGCCTATCAGGGCAGACTGTAAATAGAGCGATAGTTATTGATTTCTCAAAGTACTTAAATACTGTTATTGATTTTGACAAGCAAAATAAAAAAGTTGTAGTTCAGCCTGGAATTTCAATTGATGTTTTAAATAATTATTTAAAACCAATGAATTTACTTTTTACACCTGATCCAAGTACTACAAATAGAGCAACTGTAGGAGGGGTTATAGGAAATAATTCTTGTGGAGCTCATTCAGTAATATACGGTAAAACAATTGACCATGTTTCTAGTTTAGAAACTATCCTTTCAAATGGTGATACCCACAGATTTGAAAAATTATCTTTTAATAAATTTGAAAGTCTATTAAATAAAGATTCCTTAGAATCAAGAATTTATAGTAATTCACTTAATCTTTTTAAAGAATATACAGATGAAATAGAAAAAAGATTTCCTAAAATACAAAGGAGAGTAGGAGGATATAATTTAGATGAAGTTAATCGTGATGGATATGTTGACCTGACAAAACTTGTAGTTGGGTCTGAAGGGACCCTAGCAACTATTACTGAAGCAGAATTAGATTTAGTAGATCTGCCAAGCAACAAAGGGTTATTAGTAATAGAATTCTCAGATATTATTAAATCTATGGAGGCTTCTACATATGCTCTTGAATTTAACCCTTCTGCGGTAGAGCATATAGGTGAAATTATTCTTAATGAAGCAAAAAAATCACCTGAGTTTGCTTCAGGAATTGATTATTTAAAAAATAGCCCAACAGATATTATAGTTGCTGAATTTTATGGAGAAAATGAACTTGAAGTCAAAGATAAAATAGGAAATCTTAATTCAAGAATTCAGAATTCAAAATTAGCTCTGTCTAGCACAATCGTAATGGATCCAGTTCATCAATCAAAAGTATGGAATATGAGAAAAGCTGGTTTAGGATTAGTTATGAAAAAACCTGGAGAAGCAAAAGCAATTCCCTTTGTAGAAGATACTGCAGTATCACCTGAAAAGTTACCAGAATACGTTAAAAGATTTGATGAAATTGTAAGAAGCAATGGAACAACTGCAGGATATTATGGTCATGCTTCAGTGGGGTGTCTACATATAAGACCACTAATTAATCTTAAGTCAGAAAATGATATAAAAAAGATGGTAAAAATATCAAACGATATTTCTGATTTAGTTTTTGAATTTGGAGGTGCATTTAGCGGAGAACACGGAGATGGGATAGTCAGGGGAGCATGGACAAAAAAAATGTATGGAGAAAAAGTATATTCTGCTTTTAAAGATTTAAAAAAAGCATTTGATCCTAAAAACATACTTAATCCAGGGAAGATAATAGAGACTCCGCCTATGGACTCCAATCTTAGGTTTGGAAAAAATTATAAAACAGAAAAAATAGACACTTTTCTTTCTTTTGAAAATGAAGGAGGGTTTGCCCAGGCTATTGAAATGTGCAATGGCCAAGCTGCTTGTAAAAAAATTAACTCTGGATATATGTGTCCTTCATTTATGGCAACCAGAGATGAGGTAGATTCAACACGTGGAAGAGCAAATGCGCTAAGAGCTGCATTGTCTGGAAAACTCCCTATACAAGAATTGAATTCAAAAAAATTATTTAATGTTTTAGATCTATGCTTAGAATGTAAAACGTGCAGATCAGAGTGCCCTTCAGGTGTAGATATGGCCAAGATAAAATATGAATTTTTACATCAATACTATAAAAAAAATAGGATACCTATTAGGTCAAGATTAACTGGCAATATAGCGACTCTAAACAAATTAGGTTCAATTTTTCCAAATATTTTTAACTTAACTAGAAAATTATCGATATTTAAGTTTCTTTCAGATTATGTTTTAAAAATTGATAAAAGAAGAGAGATTCCAAAAATTGCTCCTTATTCTTTTGAAAAATTATATAAATCAGATTCAAATGGTAAAAATAAAGTTGCTATCTTTTTTCATGATACTTTCACAAACTATAATCATCCTCAAGTAGGACTATCTGCAGTAAAAATACTAAAATCTTTAAACTACAAAGTTAAGTTAATAGATAAAAAATGTTGCGGAAGACCACTAATTTCTAAAGGATTATTAGGGTCTGCAAAAAAGAATGCTTTGTATAACATAGAGAAGCTTTACCCTCATGTTAAAGAAGGGGCTATAGTTGTAGGAGCAGAACCAAGTTGTATATCAGCACTCAAAGACGAATACCTAGACATGTTTCCAAAAGATGAAAGAGTTAATCTAATTTCTGAAAACACATATTTATTACAAGAGATAATTACTGATCCAAGTAACTCAAATAAAATTAAATTTAAAAATAATTTAGATAAGAAATCATATGCTGTACAGGTACATTGCCATGAAAAAACTATAATAGGAGAAAATGTTTCTATAGATTCTTTGAAGCTCATACCTAACTCAGAAGTAGAAAAAATTCCATCAGGATGTTGCGGAATGGCAGGAGCATTTGGTTATGAAAAAGAGCACTATGATATTTCAAAAAAAATAGCAGAAGATAGACTAATCCCCTACATTAATAGTATGAAAAAAAATACGCAAATAGCAATTACCGGCGTTTCTTGTAGGCATCAAATAAAAGATTTTTCTAACCAAAATCCAAAGCATATACTAGAAATAATTGCAGAAAATATTATTAATTAAAATAATCTAACTTTTTTTAGTGCTCCAAAATTTTAACAATGCGCCAATGGTAGTTCCAAACCATACATAACCACTTAATAGAAAAGAAATTAATAATGAATAGTACCATTTTAATTCGCCAAGTACCCCTGTAAATTCCATCAAAAGGAAAAGGGGTAAAAATAGAACTATTGCACATAATAATCCAAAGTATATTATTCCTTCATCCTTTATATCTCCTATAGAAGCTCCTACAAATCCCGATATAAATGGACTAACAGGGAATGCAAAAAAATGAACTATAGGTATAGCTGCTGAAACTACTATAATTACGAATGAAATTATAACTGAAATTAACATATTACTTTGAAGATTCCATCATTTAATTTAGTATAAATTTTATATTCATTTCTTCACATGCTCCTTTGTACCACTCTACAACCTCTTTATGGAGAGGAATGCCGTCTCTTTCCCTTTTCTGTTCTTCTTCATACTCTTCTAATCCGGCATAAAGAACTCTTTTGTTTCCTGGAGAAGGCTTGGTGTCTTCAAGGCCTTGAAGCATTTGATCCATAGAACTCTTAAATTCATCAACTTCTGAAAATCCATCTACCTTAATAGCAGAAACATAATGTGCTCTTCTTGAAGCTTGTAGTGTTGGAAAACCTGCTCCATTACTTAATATTCCACACAATATGTCCACAGATACACCTAATCCATAACCTTTATGGGAACCCATTTCTCTTGTCCCTCCAAGAGGTAGCTGCATCTTTTGAGGACCATTTGCATATTGAAATTCACCTCCACCATCCATATCTGGCGTTCCATCATCATGAGCAACCCAACCTGGCTGCATTGAGGCGCCAATTCTCTCTAATAACCCCATCTTATTACCTGCAATTGTTGTGGTTGCTGCATCAAATACGAAGGGGGGTTTATGTTTTGTTGGTACAGCAATTGCAATAGGATTCGTACCTAATTTAGCCTCAGAACCAAATGTGGGCACCATAGTATTCCCTCCGGCAGTCATACATGTCCCAACCATGTCATATTTTAATGCCATCATAGCGAAATACCCTACAGCACCACAATGAGCAGAATTCCTTATAGATATTGAACCAGTGCCATATTTTTCAGCTTTTTCAATTGCTAAATTCATCGCATGATAAGCAGTCATTAGCCCTAATCCACTATCCCCGTCTAAAGTTGCTGTAGTTGCAGATTCTCTTATAATTTTCCATTTTGGATTTGGATTAATTTGGCCAGAGTTATAACCCTGAATATAGCCTCTTAACAAATTGGATACACCATGGGTTTCTATCCCTCTTAAATCTGCATGCATTAATACATCTGTGCCTATTATTGCTTCCTCAGATTTAATACCACACTTAATAAACATCTGCTCAGTCATTTTTCTTAAGTTATTAACATCAACTATTACTATATCTTCTTTAGGGACTTTAAAATAATCCAGCAAAACACTCCTTTAATATTTTTTTTGATAATACATCACAAATATAATTTTTTAAATGAGACACGATAATTTAATAAAAATAATAAATTAAGACTTTAAAATTTTATCCTATGGTAATAAGCTAAAATCAGAGAAAGGATGCTCACAATGAAAATAACCAATGTTATTCCATACCCAGTTTGGATTGGTAGCAGAAACCAATTATTAGTAAAAATTGAAACTGATAGCAATGTGTCTGGTTGGGGAGAATCAGGGCTATCTGCAAGAGAACTCGGAGTATCAGGAATTATAGATCACTACAAAGAAATCATAATTGGAATGGACCCACTTGAAATTGGTAAAATTTGGCAAAGATTATACAGAAGTCAGTATTTTGAGGGCGGCAGAACAATAACTGCTGCTATTTCTGCGATCGATTTGGCTCTTCATGATATTAAAGGAAAGGCCTTAGATGTTCCTGTATACGAATTATTAGGTGGAAAGCAAAGAGAGTTGGTTCCTACATTTGCTACAACATCAGAAGCTCCAGGGCCAAAAATGATTGATCAGGCAAAAAATTTAATTAAATCAGGATGGCAAGCTTTCAGATTGTCTTTATCACAAGATGGAGGAGATGAAGAATTTGAATCTATATACTCCAAAAAATTTCCAACTTTTCCAACTTCAGAAGACAACTTTTCCAACTTCAGAAAAAAAGAAGAAAATAATATTTTCGAGCCAAGAGAATCATTAAATAAAACTGCAAAGTGGATAATTGAAGCTAGAAAAGAATTGGGAACTGAAGTAGTTTTAGGAGTTGATTTGCATCATAGGTTCTCTGTTGCAGAAGCTGCATCTTTTTGCAATAAATTACCTCAAGGAACACT